>Ga0265297_10009071_pt1 | contig 13011 bp, 13 predicted proteins | sample Munlanlwell13791_FD_192502 | JGI IMG/M metagenome (GOLD analysis project Ga0265297, IMG submission 192502) | Leachate microbial communities from a municipal landfill in Southern Ontario, Canada - Leachate well 137-91 | ecosystem: Engineered > Solid waste > Landfill > Unclassified | place...
CGGGCTGGCTGCCGGAATCGGCGGGGGCGTGGCCCTGGCGCTCAACATCGACGTCGTGGTGCCGGCACTCGAACGCGTGCTGGGGATGCAGTTCCTGGCCAAGGACGTGTATTACATCAGCGAGCTCCCCTCCGACCTGCACTGGTCGGATGTCGGCACCATCGGCGTGGTGTCCTTCGTCCTCACCCTGCTGGCGACGCTGTATCCGAGCTGGCGCGCGTCGCGCACGCAACCGGCGGAGGCGCTGCGCTATGAGTGACGCGCTTAGCCATCCCCCCGGCCCCCTTCCCGAGGAAGGGGCGCGGAAGCGCCCCTCTGGGGAATTGGTGGGCCTTTCCCCCAGCCCCCTTCCCAAGGAAGGGGGTGACCGTAGTTCGCCGCTGCGCGGCTCGGACGTTGTGCTCGAATGCAGCGGCCTGAGCAAGATCTTCCGGCAGGGAGCGGCCGAGGTGCCGGTCCTCACTGGTGTCGATCTGAAAGTCGGCGCTGGCGATACGGTGGCCATCGTCGGTACCAGCGGTTCGGGCAAGAGCACCTTGCTGCATCTCCTGGGCGGCCTGGACAAACCGACCGCGGGCCAGATCCTGCTGCATGGCAGGGACCTGGCGCAGGTCGGCGAGGCGGAGCGCGGTCAGCTGCGCAACCAGTCGCTCGGCTTCGTCTATCAGTTCCACCATCTGCTGATGGAATTCACCGCCGTGGAAAACGTCGCCATGCCGCTCCTGATCCGGCGCCTGCCGCGCGCCGAAGCCGAGCGGCAGGCCACTGCGGTACTCAATCGCGTCGGTCTCGGACATCGCCTGACTCACCGGCCCGGCGAATTGTCCGGGGGTGAGCGCCAGCGCGTCGCGGTGGCTCGTGCCCTGGTCACCGAACCTGCCTGCCTGCTGGCCGATGAGCCGACCGGCAACCTGGATCGCAGCGCGGCCAATGCCGTATTCGGCCTGCTGCTGGAACTGTGTCGCGAGCATCATGCGGCGCTGGTGCTGGTGACCCATGACCTCGACCTGGCGGCGCGCGCTGCCAGGGTGATGCGCCTGCAGGACGGGGTGCTGGTTTAAGGGCAGTCGTCCTCGCGCCCGGCGCAGCAGTCGAGGTTCATGCGGCCCGGTGGCGCTGGCGCCGGCGATGCCAGGCGCGTATCAGGTATGCCCGCCAGGTCACGCGAACCAGCACATAGCCTGCCAGCGCCAGTCCGGCGGCGAGCAGCACCAGGCCCAGGGCCAGCGGCGCGCCGAGGCCGATCATCCAGTCGCTCAATGCATGCATCCAGGCGATCATGCCGCTTTCGCCTGGCTCGGGTGGCGCGACAAAGCTCCGATGTTCCCCGGGTAGCGTCCACTGCCCGATGGTGTAGGCGACGATGTAGAGCGGGACGATGGTCAAGGGGTTGGTGTAGAACGTGGTCAGCATGGCCAGCGGCAGATTGACTCGGAAGATCACGGCGCAGATTGTCGCGCCCAGCATCTGCAGCGGTCCCGGAATCAGCCCGCAGAACAGGCCCGCCGCCACCGCGCCGGCCGCCGAACGGCGGTTGAGATGCCACAGCCGCGGATGCAGCAGCGTGTTCTCGAACGGCGCCAGCCAGCGGTTGCCGCGAATCGCTTCATGGTCGGGGAGGAACTTGCGGATGCGATGGCGCATGTGCTGTCTTGACTGAGGTCCGCCCCGCCTCAGGCGATGCGGATCGGTAGTTCGTCGAAGCCGTCCATACTGCCGCTGACGGGTATGGCGGGAATCGCGGCGGGGGTAATGACGTAGTTCATGGCGGCTCCATTGGATATCGGGACGATTATCGCCCATTGCCGGTTCGGGCCGATTGATGCCCCGGATCAATGGCCTCATAGAAATTACGGTTTTGACAGTGCCGATCCCGGAGGCGAAGAATGCGGCGAACCTTCCCAAAGAGGCGGGCCCGCAACGATTCGAAGGAGGAAACAGGATGCGCCAGTATTCCGCTTTGCCCAATCGGCCGCTGCAGCCACGCACCGGCGTTCATAGTCCATGCCAGGTATTGCCGCCCAGGGTCACGCTCGATGACCCTGCGCTGTCGGTAATGACCGATTTCCAGAAAGTCACCGCCTTCACCATCGATCCGGATGTCAGCGTCGATACCGCCGCGCGCGTCATGCGCAGGCGCAAGGTGCATCTGCTGCTGGTGATGAGCGGAGAGAGCCATGTGATCGGCATCATCACTTCGAACGATATTCTCGGCGAAAAAGCCTTGAAGTGCATCTCTGCCCGCGGCATTTCGCGCGCCGACGCCCTGGTGCGCGACATCATGACGCCCGAGAGCCAGCTCGAAGTCATCAGCATGGACGACGTGCGGTACGCGCATGTCGGGCATGTGGTGGCGACGCTCAAGGGCAAGGGGCGGCAGCATGCGGCCGTGGTGGACGAGGATGCCTCCGGCAATCAGATCCTGCGTGGGCTGTTCGCCTGCTCCCAGATTTCGCGCCAGTTGGGCGTGCCGGTAGAAACCCCGGAGATTGCCCAGACCTTCGCCGAGATCAGCATCGCACTCAAGGCTTGAGCCTGTTTCGGCAGGAGTCACACGCTCGCACCGCCGGGCGTTAGCCTGCTGCGCCACCGGATGACGCCGGGCGCATCATGGTCTATCCCGCCGGGGGATACCGTCCCCAGCCTTCGCCGGGGACATATCCCACCGGGGGATACCGTCCCGGGCCGGCGCCCGGGACATAATGCCGGCCATGCGTATTTTTATCCTCGGTTTCGCCTGCGGTGTCTGGCTGTTGCAGCAGCAGGCGGAACTGCCGTCGGTGCCGTGGCTTGCCGGTTTCGGCGCAGGTGCTTTGCTGCTGCTGGGGTTGCGCATTCAACTCGGAAAGTCGGCGCTGGCGGTACGGCGAGCCGGTGCGACGGCGCTGCTGGTGGCAGCCGCCGTGGCTCTCGGCTTCTTCTGGGCGGCCGGCTTCGCGCATCTGCGTCTGGCGGAAGAACTTCCGGCAGCGATCGAGGGCCGTGACATCGAGTTGACTGGCGTCGTCGCCAGGCTGCCGCAGGCGCTGGAACGGGGCGTGCGCTTCGAGTTCGACGTCGAACAGGCGGTGCCCGGCGTGCCGCCGCATATTTCCCTGGCGTGGTATCGCGGCCGCGATGAAGCCGGCGATGAAGCGTCGGCGCTGATTCCCGTCCGCGCCGGGGAGCGCTGGCGCTTCACGGTGCGGCTGAAGCGGCCGCACGGCAACCTCAATCCGCATGGCTTCGACTATGAGGCGTGGCTGTTCGAGCGCGGCATCCGCGCCACCGGCTATGTGCGCCCGCGCAGCGCCGAGCGCATCGATGCGCAGGTGTGGCGACCGCGCTATGCGGTTGAAATGCTGCGCGAAACGATTCGCGACCGTTTCCGCGCGGCGCTGCCCGATGCACCCTATGCGGGGATTCTGATCGCGCTGGCGGTAGGCGACCAGCAGGCGATCGACGCCGAGTTGTGGCAAAGCTTCGCGCGCACCGGGATCACCCACCTGATGAGCATCTCCGGCTTGCATGTGACCATGTTCGCGGGGCTGGCATACGCGCTGATCGGCTGGTTGTGGCGGCGTTCGGCGATTCTGCCCTTGCGTCTGCCGGCGCAGCATGCGGCCGCAGCCGGCGGTTTCATTGCGGCATTCCTGTATTGCCTGCTGGCCGGCTTTGCGGTGCCGGCGCAGCGCACGCTCTACATGCTCGGTGTGGTGGCCGTCGCGCGTTTGTCGGGGCGCGAGGTGGCGGCCTCGCGAGTGCTGCTGCTGGCGCTGCTGATCGTCTTGCTGCTCGATCCGTGGGCCGTGCTGGCGGCCGGGTTCTGGCTCTCCTTCGGCGCGGTGGCGCTGTTGTTCCAGATCGGCAGCGGGCGGCTCGGCGCCGCGCACTGGCTCATCGAATGGGGCCGTGCACAGTGGGCCGTCACGCTGGGCATGCTGCCGGCGCTGCTGGCCTTGTTCCAGCAGTTCTCGCTGGTGTCGCCGCTGGCCAATGCCGTCGCGATTCCGCTGGTCAGTTTCGTCATCACGCCACTGGCACTTGCCGGGACGCTGCCCTTCCTCACTCCGCTGCTGTCGTTGGCGCACCTCGTCACCGTGTGGCTGATGGTCTGCATCGACTGGCTCGCCGGCCTGCCGATGGCCATGTGGCAGCAGGCCGCACCGCCGCCATGGTCGGTCCTGCTGGCGCTGGCCGGCGGCGTCTGGCTGCTGCTGCCGCGCAGCTTCCCGGCGCGCTGGCTGGGGTTGCTGGCGTTTCTGCCGCTGCTGACCGTGGCGCCGCCACGTCCTGAAGCCGGCACAGCGGAAGTCACGGTGCTGGATGTTGGCCAGGGCCTCTCGGTGCATGTGCAGACGGCCACGCACGATCTGCTGTTCGACGCCGGGCCGGCCTTTTCGGCGGATGCCGACAGCGGCAATCGGATCATCGCGCCCTACCTGCGGGCGATGGGCGTGCGCAGCCTCGATGCGTTGGTGATCAGCCATGCCGACAAGGATCACGAGGGCGGTGCGGCATCGGTGCTGGCGGCGCTGCCAGTGGTGATCCTCAAAAGTTCGCTGCCTTTCGAGCACGCCCTGTCGGCGCAGCCCGTGCCGCAACTGCCCTGCCGCGACGGCGATGCATGGAACTGGGACGGCGTGCGCCTCGACATGCTGCATCCCGGCGCTGATCCGCTCTCGCGCAAAACCAACGACTTGAGCTGCGTGCTGCGCGTCACCGCGGCCGGCAAGTCGCTGTTGCTGACCTCGGACATTGAGGCGGTTTCTGAAGGTGCGCTGCTCGGGGGCCATGCCGGTGATCTGGCCGCCGACGTGATGACGGTGCCGCACCACGGCAGCAAGACGTCTTCGACGCCCGGCTTCATCGCCGCCGTCGCGGCGCGCGACGTGATATTCCCGGTCGGCTATCGCAACCGCTTCGGCCATCCCAAGGACGAGGTGGTGGCGCGCTACGTGCAGAGCGGCGCCCGGCTGCATCGGACGGATGCCGACGGTGCGGTGAGGGTCGGCCTGGGCAGGGCAGGTATCGCCTTCCGCCACGAGCGCGAGGAGCGGCGTCGTTACTGGCATGCGCGGTAGGCGATAATCGACCCCTGAACCTTGCGGCACTTGCCATGACTCACAGCGATTCCGTTCCCTTTGCCGGCCTCAGGCCGGAGCGCATCCTCGACGCCGTGGAAAGCCTGGGCTACCGCTGCGACGGCGCCCTGATGGCGCTCAACAGTTACGAGAATCGCGTCTGGCAGATCGGCATCGATGACAGTCCGCCACTGATTGCCAAGTTCTACCGGCCCGAGCGCTGGAGCGACGCCCAGATCGCCGAGGAGCACGCCTTCAGCGCAGCCATGGTGGCGGATGAACTGCCGGTAGTGGCGCCTCTCGTGATCGGCGGCAAGACCCTGTTCGTCCATGGCGGTTTCCGCTTTTCGCTCTTCCCGCGACAGGGCGGGCGCGCTCCGGAATTCGCCGAGCCGGAAATACTGGAATGGATGGGGCGCTTGATGGCGCGCATCCACCTGGTAGGCGCGCGTGAGCCCTTCGCGGTGCGCGAGACGCTGGACATACAGCGTTTCGGCATCGATTCGCGCGACTGGCTGCTGGCCAACCACGTGATTCCGCCGGAACTGGAGACGGTCTGGCAGGGCGTCGCCGACCAGGCGCTGGAAGGCGTGCGGCACTGCTACGCGCGAGCCGGGCAGGTCGCCCATCTGCGGCTGCACGGCGACTGCCACGCCGGCAACGTGCTATGGACGCAGGATGGCCCGCATTTTGTCGATTTCGACGATGCCCGCATGGGACCGGCGATTCAGGATCTGTGGATGCTGCTCTCCGGCGATGCGGAGGAGATGGGGCTGCAGTTCGGCCATGTGCTGGCCGGCTACGAGACTTTCCGTGAATTCGACGATCGCGAACTGCAATTGGTCGAGGCGCTGCGTACGCTGCGCCTGCTGCATCATTCGGCATGGCTGGCGCGACGCTGGAACGACCCGGCTTTCCCGGCGGCGTTTCCCTGGTTTGCGACGAACCGCTACTGGGAGGAACGCATACTCGAACTGCGCGAGCAGATCGCCGCAATGCAGGAGTCGGCTTTGGTGGCACGGTAATGGTTGGGGCGGGAATCCGCCCCAACCATTACCGTGGCTCTGTTGACAGCCATCCCCCCAGCCCCCGTCCCCGGGAAGGGGGTGACAAAGAATGGCGGGCTTTGCCCGCAAATTTTGAAGAGGAAGTTTGGAAATGCGTGAAGGAAAAGTGAAGTGTCTCAGTGCGGCGGGCTTTCATCACATGGCCTATGTGGAGTGGGGCGATGCGGCGAATCCGAAGGTGCTGGTCTGCGTGCATGGGCTCACGCGCTGTTCGCGCGACTTCGATTTTTTCGCGCAGGCGATGGCCGACGAGTATCGCGTGGTCTGCCCGGATGTGGTCGGGCGCGGGCGCAGCGACTGGCTGCGCAACAAGTCGCTGTACGCGCTGCCGCAGTATTGTGCCGACATGACGACGCTGCTGGCCAAGCTGAATGCAGAGGCGGTGGATTGGGTCGGGACATCGATGGGTGGCCTGATCGGCATGGCGCTCGCCAGCCAGCCGGAAACTCCGATCGCCCGGCTGGTGCTCAACGATGTCGGCCCGGTGATCACCGCGGCGTCGCTGGAGCGGATCGGAACCTATCTCGGGCAGGCACCGCGCTTCGACAGCATCGAGCAGGCGGAGGCCTTCGTCCGCTTCGTTTCGGCGACCTTCGGCAGTTTGAGCGATGAGCAATGGCGGCATCTGACGCTGCATACAACCCGCACTGCCGCCGACGGCAAGGTGGAATTCGCTTACGACCCGGGCATTGCCCAGCCATTTCGCGACGCGTTCGCGACCAGCGGCGGCAAGGACCTTGAAATATGGCCGGTTTACGATGCGATCGCCTGCCCGACCCTGCTGATGCGCGGTGCGACATCGGATCTGCTGCCGCACGATGCGGCACAGCAAATGAGCCAGCGCGGACCGCGCGCGAAACTGATCGAAGTGCCGGCTGTCGGCCACGCGCCGATGCTGATGGATACGGCGCAAGTGGCGCCGGTTCGGGAGTTTCTGCTGGCTTGAAGGAATCGATGCTGCTCTGCAGCATCGAAAGTTCACATATCAAGATTTTTCGCAGCCTAGAATAGGAACGCGTTCGCATATACCGGTCGCAACCCAAACGGCATTTCAGGCAAGAGCAATGTCGGCCCCTCGGACGCCAAGCGCAGTAGCCGCAACCACGACAGGAGGCATCATGCAGAAATCGTTGCACATCGACCCCAGCAAATGTACAGGCTGCCTGCAATGCGAGATGGCCTGTTCCTACGAGAACCATGGCGTGTTCAACATCGCCAAGTCGCGCATCAAGGTCTTCAATTTCGAGCACGAAGGACGCAAGGTGCCCTATACCTGCACCCAGTGCGCCGAGGCCTGGTGCCTGAACGCCTGTCCGGTCGATGCCATACGCATCGATGCCGCCACCGGCGCCAAGGTGGTGCACAAGGATGTCTGCGTCGGCTGCAAGGTGTGCACCATCGCCTGCCCGTTCGGTACGATCAACTACGTGGCCGACTCCGGGAAAGTGCAGAAATGCGACCTGTGCGGCGGCGATCCCGCCTGCGTCACGGCCTGTCCCACGGCTGCGATCACCTACGTCGATGCCGACTGGACCGGGCTCGAAAAGATGCGCCAGTGGGCCGGCAAGACCAACACTCAATCGCGCGCCAGCGCTTAAGGAGACTGACATGGGATGGGCACGAAAAATCCTCCGCGTTGACCTGAGCAAGGGCACCTGCAAATCCGAACCCCTCAACATGGAGTGGGCTCAGCAATACCTCGGCCAGCGCGGTCTGGCCACCAAGTATTTCGTCGAGGAAGTCGACCCCAAGGTCGATCCCCTGTCGCCGGCCAACAAGCTGATCATGGCCACCGGGCCGCTGACCGGCACCATGGCCTCCACCGGCGGCCGCTATTCGGTCATCACCAAGGGGGCGCTCACGGGCGCCATCGCCTGCTCGAATTCCGGCGGCTACATCGGCGCCGAACTCAAGATGGCCGGCTGGGACATGATCATCTTCGAGGGCAAGTCGCCCAAGCCGGTCTATCTCTCGATCCAGGACGATGTCGCGGAATTGCGCGATGCCGCGCACCTGTGGGGCAAGACGACCTGGGATACCGAAGAGATCATCAAGTCCAGCCACCACGATCCGCAGGTCCGTGTTTGCTCGATCGGTCGCGCCGGCGAGAACGGCGTCCTCTATGCCTGCATCGTCAATGACCTGCATCGCGCGGCCGGCCGTTCAGGCGTTGGCACCGTAATGGGCTCGAAGAACCTCAAGGCGGTTGCGGTGCGCGGCACCGTAGGCGTTTCCGGGATTCGCGACTTCAAGGCCTTCATGACCGCCACCACGGCGGCGAAAAAGGTGCTGGCCGACAACGCCGTCACCGGACAGGGCCTGCCGACCTATGGCACCCAGGTGCTGATGAACGTCATCAACGAAATGGGCGCACTGCCTACCCGCAACGCCAAGGATGTGCAGTTCGAGGGAGCGCGCAAGATTTCCGCGGAGGCGATGCACGAGAAACGGCTTTCCGACGGCAAGGCCAACCTGGTCACCAATGCCGCCTGCTTCGGCTGCACAATTGCCTGCGGGCGCATTTCGCAAGTGGACAAGAACCACTGGAGCGTGGTCAACAGTCCGAAGTACTGGGGCGCCACGGGCGGCCTCGAATACGAGGCCGCCTGGTCGCTGGGCGCTGCCGACGGCGTGGATGACCTCGATGCGCTGACCGTCGCCAACATGATCTGCAACGAAGACGGCTTCGATCCGATCACTTTCGGCGCCACCGTCGGTGCGGTGATGGAGCTCTACACCATGGGCGTGCTGACCAAGGAGCAGATCGGCATCGAAGCGCCCTTCGGTTCGGCGCAGGCCCTGCTCGAGATCGCGCACATGACTGCGGAAGGACGCGGCTTCGGCAAGGAAATGGGCCTCGGTTCGGCCCGTCTCACGGCGAAATACGGCCATCCCGAATTGTCGATGTCGGTCAAGAGCCAGGAGTTTCCGGCCTACGATCCGCGCGGCATCCAGGGCATGGGGCTGACCTACGCGACGTCCAATCGCGGCGCCTGCCACCTGCGCTCCTACACCGTGGCTTCCGAGGTTCTCGGCATTCCGGTCAAGACCGATCCGCTGGTGACCGAAGGCAAGCCGGCGCTGGTCATGGCGTTCCAGGACGCGACGGCCGCCTTCGATTCCTCGGGCACCTGCATCTTCACCACCTTCGCCTGGTCGCTCAACGACCTGGCGCCGCAGATCGACGCCGCCTGCGAAGGCGGGGAAGCCGGCTGGTCGGTCGAGCGGCTGGCCGAACTGGGTGCGCGGATCTGGAACATGGAGCGCGTGTTCAACAACGCGGCCGGCTTTACGGCCAAGGACGACGATCTGCCGGCAAGGCTGAAGACCGAGCCGGCCCAGTCCGGCCCGGCCAAGGGCCTGGTCAGCGGCATCGACAAGATGGTCCCGGAGTACTACAAACTGCGCGGCTGGGACACGGCCGGCGTTCCCGACAAGGAAACCCTCGCGCGTCTGGGACTCTAGACTCACCGTCTGGCGCCAAGGCAGCCCGGGAGCTGCCTTGGCGTTCTTTTCTTTGAGGATTCCGCCATGAAACACGTCATCATCGGCAACGGTCCGGCCGGCGTCGTCGCCGCCGAAACCTTGCGCCGTTACGATCCCCAGGCCGAAATCACGCTGATCGGCGACGAAGCCGAGGCGCCTTATTCGCGCATGGCGATACCCTATTTCCTGAACGGCAGCATTCCCGATCAGGGCACGCACCTGCGCAAGGCCGGCGACCATTACGAGCGCCATGGCATCCACTTGCGGCAGGGCAACGTGGTGCGCGTCGAGCCGGAAAGCCAGACCGTCGTCTTCGCCGACGACAGCGAGCTCGGCTACGACCGCCTGCTGGTCGCCAGCGGCTGTCACCCGGTGCGTCCGCCCCTGCCGGGCATCGACCTGCCCGGCGTGCATACCTGCTGGACGCTGGCAGATGCGCGGGCCATCGCCGAGCGCGCGGCACCGGGCAGCCGGGTGCTGCAGATCGGCGCCGGCTTCATCGGCTGCATCATCATGGAGGCGCTGTGCGCCCGCGGCGTCAAGCTGACCGTGGTCGAGATGGGCGACCGCATGGTGCCGCGCATGATGACTGCCAAGGCGGGCACCATGATTCGCCACTGGGTGGAAAAGAAGGGCGTCGCGGTGCATGTGAATGCCGGCGTGACGAAGATAGTCGCCAAGGGCGATGCGCTGGTGGCGACGCTCTCCGACGGCGCCACGGTCGAGACGGACGTGATCATCTGCGCCGCAGGCGTCAGGCCCAACGTTGCCTTCCTCGCCGGCAGCGGCATCGCGATGGGCCACGGCGTTCATGTTGACGAGCACATGCGCACCGACGTGCGCAACATCTATGCCGCCGGCGACGTCACCGAGGCGTCAGGCTTCCATACCGGCGAACGCGAACTCAACGCCATCCAACCGAACGCAGCCGACCAGGCGCGCGTCGCCGCGATCAACATGGCCGGCGGCGAAGCACGCTTCCAGGGCGCGCTGGCGATCAACGTGCTGGACACGCTGGGCATGATCTCCACCTCCTTCGGGCAGTGGTGGGGCGTGGAAGGCGGGGAAAGCGTCGAGCGGGTGGACGATAAGAACTACCGTTACCTTTCTCTGCAGTTCAAGGACGACGTGCTGGTGGGTGCCACCAGCATCGGCCGCACCGACCACGTCGGCGCCCTGCGCGGCCTGGTGCAGGGCCGCATGCGCCTGGGTCCCTGGAAGGAGAAACTGCTGAAGGATCCGACCCAGTTCATGGCCGCCTATGTCTCGCAGGCGCAGAAGGTTGCCTGAGCAGCCGGCACAGGCAATTCCGCGGAAGGCAGGGAAAGGCATATGAAGCACGTCATCATCGGCGCCGGCGCGGCCGGCATCGCGGCAGCCGAGACGCTGCGCAAACTGGACGCGCAAGCCGTCATCACGGTGCTGGACGGCGAGGGCGAGACGCCCTATGCGCGCATGGCGATCCCCTACCTGCTGTCGAAGAAAATCGGCGAAGAGGGCACGCGCCTGCGGCACGATCCCGAGCATTACCGCAGCTTGCGCATCGACATCGAGAAGGGGCGCGCCGCGGCGGTGGACACGGCGGGCCGCACCGTCGCACTCGGCGACGGCCGCACGATTCCCTACGACCGTCTGCTGATCGCGACCGGATCGGTGCCGAGCCACGAGAATATCGAGGGCATCGACCTGCCCGGGGTGCACCACTGCTGGACGCTCGCCGATGCGCGCGCCATTGCCGCGGAGATCCGCCCGGGTGCGCGCATCGTGCAGATGGGCGCAGGCTTCGTCGGCAGCATCATCATCCAGAGCCTGATGTCGCGCGGCGCCGAGCTGACCATCCTGGTGCGCAGCGGCCGCATGGTGTCGCGCATGATGCCGCCGAAGGCCAGCGAGATGATCGCAAGCTGGTGCGAGAAGCATGGTGTCCGCATCATGGGCAAGACCCAGACGGCACGCATCGAGCGCGACGGCGGGGCCCTCAAGGTGACGCTGACGACCGGCGAAACGCTGCCTGCGGACATTTATTTGAGCGTCGTCGGCGTCAAGCCGGACATCGACTTCCTCGCCGGCAGCGGCATCGCCATCGAAGACGGGATCATCGTCGACGAACACCTGCGCACCAACGTGCCCGGAATCTATGCCGCAGGCGACGCGGCGGAGTCGCGCGACCGTCTTTACGGCAAGTACCAGATCAACGCCATCCAGCCCAATGCGGTGGAACAGGCGCGCATCGCCGCGGTCAATATGACCGGAGGCGATACCCCGTTCATCGGCAGCCTGGCGATCAACGTGCTCGACACGATGGGCCTGATCTCCTGTTCCTTCGGGCAATGGCAGGGCGAGCCGGGCGGGCAGGGCGTCGAGCAGGTGGATGCCGCGAATCACCGCTACCTGTCCCTGCAATTCGGCGGCGACCACCTGATAGGCGCCACGATGGTCGGTTTCACGGAAAACGTAGGCGTGCTGCGTGGCCTGATCCAGAGCAAGGTGAAGCTGGGCCCGTGGCGCGAGCGCCTGTTGGCCGATCCGTCGCTGTTCATGGAGGCTTACCTGGCGACGGCCGAGAAGCAGGCATGAAGGCCGGGTTTCAAGGTAGGCTGACGCCGTTTCCAGTCGGCGTTGAACGGAGTGGCTGAAATCAAGATCACCTTCAAGCTCTTTGCCGCCCTGCAGGATTATCTTCCGCAGGAGGCGAAAAGAACCAATGCGCTCGCGCTCGAAATCGATGAGGCCACCACGGTGGCGCAGATCATCGAGCGCTTCAACCTGCCGATGAAGCTGGTGCATCTGGTCCTCATCGATGGCAGCTTCATTCCGCCAGGAGAGCGTGCCGGCCGCACGCTGCGCGAAGGGGAAACGCTGGCCATCTGGCCGCCCGTCGCCGGCGGATGAAATTTCCCCTGGCTTACGACGCGACGACCACGCGCGAGGATTTTGTCCGCGTGCTGCCGCAAGCGACCGGAGAGGCGGAGTTATGCGAAATTGACGGCAGCTTCCGCGGCCGGGGCTGGTCCATCCGCCTGACTCCGATTTCGCCGCTGACGATTGGCCTGGTGCGGCTTGAACGCCATCGCGTCGAGATCGCGTTCGATGGCCTTGACGAGGCCGCGCAGGATGCATTCATGCGTCGCTTTACGCTGCACTACCAGCGCGGCGGCGGCTGACAACTCGCGGCCTGCGAAAGTCGGCGCTGGCGCGCTCTGCATGCCTGGGATTCCGCTTCGCGGGCAGGCAACGGCGACGCGGCGGCCCGGTGGCGAAAGCTGATAAAATCCATCTGCGGCGGGTCTCCCCGCATTGCGGGGTGGTGAACTTGGTCAGGTCCGGAAGGAAGCAGCCACAGCCGTTTTCCGCAAGTGCCGGGGGTCAGGCTCGCCGCACCCCTTCCCGTCCGA
>Ga0265297_10009072_pt1 | contig 13010 bp, 15 predicted proteins | sample Munlanlwell13791_FD_192502 | JGI IMG/M metagenome (GOLD analysis project Ga0265297, IMG submission 192502) | Leachate microbial communities from a municipal landfill in Southern Ontario, Canada - Leachate well 137-91 | ecosystem: Engineered > Solid waste > Landfill > Unclassified | place...
AAAACCACCGTAAAGGGAACCAGTGCGTAAACAACTTCATCCAATATCTGCCAAAAGTCCCATCTCTCCTTTTTGGAAAAACCCCATACCACCAACACCAGCCCCGCCACCCCTCCCCACCAAGAGGCCCCGCGATAGAAAAAGTATTCGAAACGGTACACCCCCCAAGCAAAAAAAGCCCCAAGCGCCGTAGACAGAATCAGCATATCCAACAATTTTTCTTCAACCAAACCCAACTCTTTCAATCGCCTCCAGGCAAGAAACAGCCAAAGCCAAAAACCAACCGCCAGCATCACCCCAAAGCTGTAAATCGTTACCGGGCCTAACTTCAGCAGTACTGGAAACATCTAGCCTATTTTAAATGCTGGAGCACACTTTAGCAATGTGTTAGAATGACCTCTACCATGCTGGAGCTTCCTCACACTCTGATCGGAGCCGCCATCGCCGTCAATATACCAAATCCGCTGATCAGCCTGCCTTTGGCCTTTTTAAGCCATTTTGTTCTTGATCTTATCCCCCATTGGAATCCCAGTCTGTATACCGAAACCAAAAAATACGGCCGCCCGAAACGCTCGTCGGCCGTTCTTACTGTAATAGACGCTTTATTGGGGCTTATTGCCGGATTATATATCGCCTTCAAGGTCTTACCCGACCTCAACCAAGCCCTGGTTATTGTCGCCGCCTGTTTTGTTGCCGTCCTGCCGGATGTTATCGAAGGGCCTTATTTTTATCTTGGTTTCCGCTCGAAAATATTGGAAAAAATTATTCTGTTTCAACACAACCACCAAAACCGCGCCAGCCTCGTCCCCGGCACTCTTACCCAACTTGCCGCCATCATTATCACTCTCGCCTTTTTTCTCTGAAGATTAATAAATTGAAACCTTATTTGGCCCTTTCCTGATACTCCCCGCTTCTGGAATCAATCTTCACTCTGTCTCCTTCGTTTACAAAAAGCGGTACTTTCACCTCCAGCCCATTCTCCAGCACGGCCGATTTAAAAACATTTGTGGCTGAATTTCCCCGCACGCCCGGGTCGGTTTTAACCACTGCGAACACCAAACTGGTTGGCAAATCAATCGCCAAAGGCTCGCTCTCCCAAAAAAGAATCGTTACTTTAGCCCCCTCCAGCAGAAATTTCTCTTTACCCCCAAGCAAACTCTCGCTTAGGCTGATTTGCTCAAACGTTCTTGGATCGGCAAAAAAATATTCCTCTTTCTCCCGATAAAGATACTGCAGTTCTCTCCTCTCGGTTTCCACCGGCTCCACTTTGGCCCCGTTGATGAAGCTTTTTTCCAAAACTGCCCCTGTCCTCAAATTCCGCGCCTTTACCTTGATATTTGCCGTTCCCCTGCCCATTTTGACATGATGATACTCCAGCACTTCCCAAGGCTGGCCTTCCAACAAAAACCTTCTCCCCGATCGTAAATCCGTTACCGAAATCATAGCGAGATTCTACCAGATAAAATTGATATTTTCCAGGTAAAAAGATAAAATCAACAACAAGCCGAAGTGGCGGAATGGCAGACGCGCAGGTCTCAAAAACCTGTGAAGATCAAACTTCATGTGGGTTCGACTCCCACCTTCGGCACCGGCTAAACCTTTTCCCTCTTCGTCTCCACCTCGTAAAATCTGATCCTTTCTCCTTTAAATCTCAAGGGAATCTTTTTCAGCGGTCCGTTGCGGTGTTTGGCAATTTCCAGCTGCACATTTTCCAAATCATCCTCGTCCTCGCGATATAAAAACATCACCACGTCGGCATCCTGCTCGATCGCACCGGATTCCCGCAAATCAGCTAATTGCGGCCGCCGCGTCCCCCGCTTCTCCACCTCCCTGGACAACTGTGACACCGCCAAAACCGGTATTTTCAACTCTCTGGCCAGATTTTTCAATCCTTGGGAAATTTCCGAAACCTCCTGAACCCGACTGTCCCAGCGCCGAGTCGGCCTCATCAGTTGTAAATAATCAACCACCACCAGTTTCAATCCGCCTTCGGACATCAGCCTTCTGGCCTTTGTCCTCATCTCCAATACCGAAAGCGCCGGTGTATCATCAATAAAAAGCGGTGTTTCATAAAGAATCCCCATCGCCTCCGAGAGCTTGGAAAAGTCCGTTTCGTCCAAACGCCCGGTTTTCAGTCTCCAGGCATCAATATCGGCCTGTGCCACCAATACTCTGTCCAAAAGTTCCTCCTTGCTCATCTCCAGCGAAAATATCCCCACCGGCATACTTTTCTTCACTGTTACACTTTGTGCGATGTTAAGGACAAAAGCTGTTTTACCAACACCTGGGCGCGCCGCCAAAATAATCAGGTTGGAATTTTGGAATCCCGCCAAGGCGTCATCCAGACCGGCAAAACCGGACGGAACTCCCCGCAAACCGCCGGCTGTTTTATGCAGTTCGTCCAGTCGGTCGAATGATTCGGCCAAAGCATCTTTGATCGGAATAAATCCCTGCGACAGGTGTTTCTGGGATAGACCAAAAACCAACTGCTCCGCCCCGTCCAAAACTACCGCCGCCTCCGCGCCCTCGTCAAAAGCCATTTCGCTTATTTTCCCGGACGCCGAAATCAACTCCCTCTTGGTATAGCTGTCTTTGACGATCTTGGCGTATTCTTCAACATGAGCGGCACTGGGAACACTGTTTACCAGTTGGGCCAGATACGTTGAACCGCCGATCTTTTTTAAAGCTTTAGCCGCCTTTAGTTTCTCTCTGACCGTAACCAAGTCAATCGGTTTTCGATCTTGGTACAAATCAAGACAAGCTTGGTAGATCAAACCGTTAGTCTCATCATAAAAATGCTCTGCCCGCAAAAAGCCGGCCACCGCCACAATTGCCTCTTTATCTATCAGTATTGACCCCAATATGGAAGACTCCGCCTCCTCGCTGTGTGGCGGAACATGAGTTGCTTGCGCCATTTTGTTGTTTATTCGCCTTTCGCCGACAAAACCACCGCCTGTCTCTCTTGAGGTAACTGCCCCGACGTCAACACAAGCTTGTCCGTCGTCTCAACCAAAGGCTGCCCCATCTCCTTAAAAAAGTCCGCCAACTTCTTTTCCTCCAACCCCGATTCGTTCCAATAAGACATCGGCACAACTACCCTCGGCTCAATCTGATTAACCAGATGGACCGCTTCGCTGACGGTACCGCAAGCGGAGTCCAGAGAGAGCATCAGAACGTCCACTTCCGTCAAAACCTCCGCCGTTTCACTCCCTAACTGCACCCGCCACTCCGGCATATAAACGAGGTGAAGTCCTTCAGTTTCGACAGCGAAACATTTCACCTTGCCGTTAACTACTCCTTCAATAAACATCCCTGAAACTTCATACTCACCTGCTTCCCTGATCAAGTACGGCTCCGTTCTGCCGGCTGCAGCGCTGATGTGCCCAAGCTCCTCGCTTTTTTGTCCCCTCGTCAGTAAAACAACATCAGCAACGGCTTTTACTGCCTTCTTTCCCCCTGCCTCAAGGAAAGGGTCAGTAATAACAGTCCCCTGTTTAGACCTAATCCGAAAACAATTGTAGCCGAAATATTTTATTTCCATAAAACACCCACCGGCATCCAGAGAATATCACTTAAAATTCTCCTTGACAAGGGAGGGTGGTCTAAATTATATTTGTCAATGTGAAGAAAGAAGCCTTAATTGCTGTTTTTATAGGTTGTTTACTTGGATTGGTAATCACCTTCGGCATCCGTCGTGCCAATCAGGCCATTTCCCAGGCGGGTAAAACCACTGACAGCCAGGAAACAGACACCGTTGTTGAACAGATTATCCAAGTTTCTCCCACTCCGGCACCTCAACCGACTTCGCTGCTCACCATCACCTCACCGGAGCCCAACGCCCTAGTCAGCCAAAACCGCTTAACCGTTACCGGCAAAAGCGAACCCCAAACACCGGTAGTCATTCTTTATCAGGAGGGAGAAAATATTATTTTCACTGACAGCGGGGGCAACTTCAGCCAGGAAATCAGTTTAACGGGTGGTCCTAATCAAATCGACATTCATGGTTTTGATTCCGCCGGCAACCAAATTTCCAAAACAATCAACGTCGTTTATTCAACTGCAGAAATATGAAATATAAAAAATTCCGTTTATCAGGCTTACTGTTTATCTGTTCCCTTTTAATTGTCACGCCGGTTTTGGCTCAATCGCCTGCTCCTACCGACACTGAATCCCAAATTAAAGGAATTCGCGAAGCGGTAAAGGAAAAGGTGCAGGATCAACTTGATGAGTTGCAAAAGGGTTCAAAAAGAGCTTTCGTAGGCCAAATAGGTAAAATCAGCGACAACAATCTTGTTTTGGAAACCAGCGAGGGCAACCGCAACATCGTTTTATCCGACACCACCGCCATTATTGGCACCAACCGCCAAGCAACTACTGCTGACACTCTGAAAGAAGCCGCTTATGCTATTGCTATGGGTTATTTAGAAGGCAGCGACACTCTCGATTGCCGCCGTCTGGTCCTTTCTGAAAAACCACAACCCTTAAACAAAGAGGTTGCCTATGGTAAAATCACCGATATCTCCCAACAAGGCAACCTGATAACAATCAAAAACGACAATAAGGCAAAAACATATTCCGTATCGACCAGTAAAAACAGCCGGCTTATTCAATCCCAAAACGGCAAGATGGCCACAATCGAATTAACCAAACTGGCTAAAGGCAACACCGTCATTGCCGTCGGTAGCCCGGATGCCAATAACAGTAAAATAATTTCCGCCAACTCGCTCTATCTATTCCCCTCCCCCCAGACAGACGTAGAAGATAAACCCACCTCAATCCCGACCAAAACCGCCCCGAAGACAACCCCCACCTCTACTCCTACACCCTAATTTAGCTCATTGTTGCCCCGGTTTAAATACAAGTGCTATCATTACCGAAATGGATAAATCTGCTACCCTGAAAGGTTTTCGTGACATTACCCCACCGGACGCCCTCGCCCGGCAATATTTGCTGTCGAAAATTCGCACCGTTGTTGAGTCCTTTGGCTACGACCCGATTGAAACACCGACACTTGAATACGCCGAAACACTCCTGGGCAAATACGGTCCGGACGCAGACAAACTAATATTTACTTTTGTTGATCGAGGCGGCCGCCGTGTCGGCCTCCGCTATGACCAAACTGTTCCCACCGCCCGCTTTGTCTGTGCCAATCCCCGGCTCGCCCTCCCCTTAAAACGCTACCAAATTCAACCGGCTTTCCGCCAGGAAAATCCCCAAAAAGGCCGCTTTCGCGAATTTCTGCAATTTGATGTTGATATTTTTGGGCTGGATACTCGATTGGCCGACGCCGAAATCCTTGCCGTTATCTACCGAATCTACCAGCAGTTAGGCTTTAAGAAATTCAAGATCAAAATAAACAACCGCGCCATTATCAGGCAAATTATGGCCGCTAACGATATTCCCGTCGATCTTCAACCCGCCGTCATCCGCCAGTTGGATAAATTAGACAAATTTGATCAATCCAAAGTTTCCGCCGAAATCGTCAGTCTTGGAATTAAAGCCGACAAAGTCAACTCCCTGTTCGACTATCTGGAAAAATCCAAACCCGACAACGATCTTAGCCAAACACTTGCATACCTTAAAGAGATTATCCCCGGCTGGGACTGCCTCGAATTTGTCCCCACCCTCGCCCGCGGCCTTGACTACTACACCGGCCTGATTTTCGAAGTAGCCGTTGATGGATATACCGCCGGTTCTGTTCTTGGCGGAGGCCGTTACAATAAACTCATCAGCCAGCTTGGCGGACCTGATTTACCCGCCGTCGGTTTTGCTATCGGTTTTGACCGTACTCTTGAAGCCGCCCGCCAGTTAGAACTGATTCCCAAACTGGAAACATCAAGCCGCGTTCTGGTTACCGTGTTTTCCGAAAAACTTCTGCCGCAATCAATTAAAACGGCCAACTTACTGCGCCAGTCGGGAATAAACACGGAAATTTTTCTGAATCCATCAGAAAAATTAGACCGACAACTGAAATACGCCAACAAAAAAGGAATTCCCTGGGTGATCCTCATCGGCGAAAATGAAACCAGCACCAACCTCCTCACCCTGAAAAACATGGAATCCGGCCGACAGGAAACCCTGCCCTTTCAAACAGCCATCACCCGCCTAAATGAATAAAAACCGCCGAAACGCCTACCTGGCCCTGACAGCGACGGCGGTGATTTGGGGTTTTGGACTACCCATTATCAAATATTCGCTCCAATTCTGCTCACCGGCAACTTTTCTTTTTTATCGCTTTTTGCTTGCTTCAATTATCGTTGTTCTTCCGCTTGCCTACCGGCTGAAACAGTCCCGTTTCAGTTCCGCTCAATTGACCAAAATGCTGCTGTACGGCCTGCTCGGCACTCCGATTACTCTCTATCTTCTTTTTACCGGCCTGGCAAAAACCTCGGCCGTCGACGGCTCTCTGATTTGGGTGCTTTCCCCGGCGTTTATTTCCGTTGCCGGCTGGTCCTTACTGAAGGAAAAAATCACTCCAAACGAAAAAATCGGCATGCTCCTGGCCTTTACCGGTGTGATTGCCACCACCATCCAGCCGCTTTTTGAGAATTCGGCCTCCCCCGGCAGCCTTTTTGGAAATCTGCTCGTCCTTGCCGGTACGCTTTGTTGGGCCGCCTTCTCGTTTCTGAACAAAAAAGAAGGCCGCTGGCTGGACCCTTTCACGCTAACCACCATTTCATTTATCGTTGCCGTTATCTGCTTTTTCCCGCTCCAGCTTACCGCCGGCTTTGCCCTGGATACCAGGGCCCTGCCCGGAATTATATACATGGGAATATTCGGTTCCGTCGTCGCCTACCTGACTTATACCTACGGAATCAGCCAGATAGAAGTCTCCGAAGCCGCCGTCTTCACTTACCTGCAACCGATCTTTGCCGTCCCCACCGCCATTCTGCTTTTAGGCGAAAGCATAACTCCTTTTTTTATAATCGGCGCCCTGCTGATCGGGCTTGGCGTTTACAAAGCCCAAATGAAGACAACCGTTTGAACTCCGGCGCTTTTTCCGCTATAATCAGCCTATGAAATCAGCTATTCATCCTCAATATTATCCGGAGGCAAAAATCAGTTGTGCCTGCGGCAATAGTTTCACTACCGGTTCCACCAAACCGGAAATCAGTCTGGATATTTGTTCGGCCTGCCATCCGTTTTTTACCGGCGAGATGAAATTTATTGATACCAAGGGCAGAATCGAAAAGTTTCAGGCTAAACAAACCGCCGCCGCCAACTTTATCAGAAAAAAGAAAGACGCCAAATTGAAAAGACCAAAACCGAAAACTCTCAAGGAAATGCTTTCTCAAGGCTGACTTACTCCCATGAACCTCGACAACGATTCGGTCATCATTGAAGTCCGCTCCGCCGCCGGTGGCGATGAAGCCAAAATATGGGCCCGCGATCTTTTAAGAATGTATTTGCGCTTTGCCGAGAGATCCGGCTGGAAATCGAGCCTGGTCAGTGACGACACCTTAATTCTACGCGGGACAAACGTGTTTCAGTCCTTAAAAAATGAGTCCGGCGTCCACCGTGTTCAACGCATTCCCGCCACCGAAAAACGCGGCCGAATCCACACCTCAACCGCCTCTGTCACTGTTCTGCCTAAAGTCAGCGAAACGGAAATAACTATAAACCCGGGTGATCTTGACTGGCAATTTTACCGCGCCTCAAGCCATGGCGGTCAAAATGTCCAAAAAGTATCCACCGCCGTCCGTTTGATCCACCGTCCCACCGGGCTCACCGTCACCGCCCAAACGGAAAGGTTTCAGGAACAGAACCGTCAGATTGCTCTCGATCTACTGCGAGCAAAGCTTTGGGAAAAAGAAGAACAAAACAGGGAACGAACCATCGCCGGCTACCGCTCTGTAATCGGCCGCGGTATGCGCTCGGAAAAAATCCGCACTTATAATTACCCCCAAGATCGAATTGTTGACCATCGGCTTAATAAAAAGTTCGGCAACTTAACCGAAATTCTGGAGGGTAATTTAGGGGTAATTATCGGCAGTTTTACGAAGTAAAACAACGTTTGAATTACCCCCAAGATCGAATTGTCGACCATCGGCTTAATAAAAAGCTCGGCAACTTAACCGAAATTCTGGAGGGTAATTTAGGGGTAATTATCGGCAGTTTTAAACTTTAAACTCTTCCTCTTAATCCCTCACTCCGACTCCCGTAAGGTCGCTTTCAATTCCCTTTCCCCGTCATCCCGCCAAATATTAATAACAATCTGTTCCCCAACTTTTTTACCGTTGATAATCTGCGCCACCGCGTCCTCACTGTCAATATTCTGACCGGCTATTTTGGTGATAATATCCCCGGTTTCAATCCCGGCCTGGTCCGCCGCTGATCCTTCCACCACTTCTCTGACATAAGCCCCCTGGGGAACTTCGTTCATCAGAGCCAAATCACGGTCAACAAACTGGTAACGTACGCCTAAAAACGGCCGGTTAAAACTGCCCGTTTTCTGAAAATTGTCAATCGCCTCCTTCACCACATTTATAGGCAGAGCGAAACCGATGTTCTGAGCTTGAGCCGCCACCGCCACGTTCACCCCGATCACCTGGCCGGATGAATTTATCAACGGACCACCCGAATTTCCCGGATTGATGGCCGCATCGGTCTGAATAACGTCATCCAGCTTCTCCACATAGCCCTCAAGGGCCGATCCGGCACTGATTCCTCTGCCCAACCCGGAGATTACCCCGGTTGTCACCGTATTGGGAAATTCACCCAAAGCCGTCCCGATGGCAATCACAAATTGTCCCACTTCCAAACTTGACGAATCACCCAATTCCACCGCCTGCAGACTTGCTCCCCCAAGGTTTATTTTCAATATGGCCAGGTCATTAGCCGGATCGCGGTAAATTTTCTCCACCTCAAAAGTCTTTCCCTCCTTTGATACCACCTTATAGTCAGCCTTACTGTCGGACACAACGTGCTTGTTGGTCACCACCAGCCCGTCGGCGGAAATCACGAAAGCGCTCCCGATATCTTGCTCAATTTGTTCCTCCTGAGAGTTAGGCAAACTGAAAGGATTAAATGGGTTGAAGCTGAAAGGGTCAAAAACCCGTTGTGTCGTGGAAATATTCACCGTCACCACCGAAGGACTTAATTTCTTGGCTACCTCAATAACCACCGATTCCTCCGTTAAGACCCGATTGACGACTTTTTCATCCACTTCCCGGCGCGGCAGAAAACGGTCCAAAACCCGATAACCGAAAAGGCGGTCGGAAACCGCACCTCCCAAAACCGAAACTACCAATAGAACAACCAAGGCCAGCGATGTCAGGTATTTCTTAAGCATATCTCGATGCTAATTTTATTATCTTAAATTTTGCTTAATCCAAAAGCAACTCAACCGCTTTCAGCAGCTGCTCGTCAACATCTTCGCTTTCCGGATCGTCTGTAACCTCAACATCCGGCGCTATCCCCTCTTTGTCAATCGAGTTACCCTCCGGTGTCAACCATTTCGCCACGGTAATATGCAAGCCGGAACCGCCGGGTAAATCCTCCGCTTCCTGGACGGTTCCTTTCCCGTAGGAAACCTCTCCTACCACCTTTGCCCGCCCGTGATCCTTCAAAGCCCCCGCCACAATTTCGGAAGCGGAAGCACTGCCTTTATTTATCAACACCGCCACCGGCTGCCCGGTCAGCTTGCCCACACGGTCAACCGAAAAAGTCTCCCGACCTCCGCCACTGCTTTGCTGTTGCACCACCACCCCGTCGGATAAAAATTCGGATGAGATAAATACCGCCCCGGACAAATATCCGCCCGGGTTATTCCTCATGTCTAAAACAATCCCCTCCAGCTTCTCGGCGGTGACAATCTTTTCCACTGCCGTCAGCCATTCTTCGTTCGTCCGGTCACCAAAACGGGTTAATTTCAAATGGGCAATCCGACCGTCCTCCACGAACGCCAGCTCCACACTGGGCACCACAATCGTCTGCCGATTCAAACTTACCTCAAAAGGCTGCCCCTCGTTTTCATGAAGCAAGGTCAGCTTCACGCTCGTCCCCTTCGGCCCCCGAATCAGTTTGACCGCTTCCGGTAAGCTGACCCCGTCTGTCACCTTCTCGTCAATTTTCAATATTAAATCACCTGCCCGTACTCCGGCCCGTTTTGCCGGCGTCCCTTCCAGCGGCGCCACCACCGACAAAACTTGGTCTTCGCTGTAACCAAGCTGGATTCCGACTCCGTCAAAGGCCCCGTTTAGATCCTCTTTCGCTTGTGAATTCTCCTCCGGCGGCAAAAAAACCGTGTAGGGATCACCCAAAGCCGCCGTCATTCCCTTAATCGCCCCAAAAATCATCTGCTTCGGGACAACGGCCGATTTTTCCAAATATCGCTGTCCCAAACTGTCCCAAACTGTCCAAAAAAGACCGAAATCCAGGTCCTGTTTATCCGCCGGCAAAGTCCGGTCTATCGTCACTTGAGGTTGTCCCTTCAGGCTGAAGTGAATGTTGTTCCGGCCCGACCAATATCCGAATCCGGTCCCCAAAATAAAAAAGGCAACCAGTAAAACGGAAACTCTGATATGGCGCAGGTTAATTTTCAAACTCATTAAATCCTGGTAACAAAAGGGAGAAGACCCAAATGTCGCGCTCTTTTTATTTGCACTGCCATCCTCCGTTGGTGTTTGGCGCACAATCCGCTTCTGGAGCGTCCGTAAATCCGACCCCGGTCGGAAAGATAACCGCCCAATTCATTTGTATTCTTATAGTCCGGCTCGCTTTTTGTTTTACAAAAAGGGCAATCAGCCTTCTTCGGTAAACTTCTTTTTTTTATGACTGCCATAGTAAATTCCTAAAAAGGGATATCCTCGTCCGCATTCACCTCTTCGCTCTGGCCCGCCTTTTGGCTGTCTTTGGTTTTAGCCGGCGTTGCCAACTTTACCGCTTTTGCCTCCGGCTGGGGCGCTTCCTCTTCACCGGGAACTTCCACCGGCTCGCTAACCGGCACCGCCGCTCCCGCACCTCCTTCGGCTTCCGCATACTCGGGCATTTCCTCACCCGGTCGACCTCGGTTATCCAAGATAATCATGTCCGAAGCCACCACTTCCGTTCTCTGTCTTTGACTACCGTCCTGGGCCGCCCACTGCCTTGTCTGCAATCTTCCTTCCACGAAAACTTTTCTTCCCTTGCTCAAAAACTGAGAACAGATTTCAGCCAGTTTGTTCCAGGTAACCACCTGATGAAATTCCGCCTCCTCCTTTTTCTCCCCCGCCTCGGTCACCCAGCCCCGATTGGTGGCCATACCGAAAGTACAAACAGCCGTCCCCTGCGGTGTATAGCGCAACTCCGGATCGCGAGTCAAATTGCCGATTAACTGAACCCGATTAAGTGACCTGGTTGCCATTTTGTCTCCTGTCTGTACTTTTTCTAAATAACTAATTAATAAAAACGCTTCTCATTGTACAACAAATTAACTTTTCTTTTTAGTTTTTTTGGCCTTTTCCGGTGTTTTAGCCTTTTTTACCGTTTTTGCCTTTTTCGGTTCGGCCTTTGGCTTCGCTTCAACCGCCTTTTCCACAACCTCGCTTTTTGTTACCAGATAACGAACAATTTCCGCTTCTTTCTTCAGGCTAGCCTCCAAAACAGCAATCTTATCCCGGGACATTTCCACCCTTAACAACCAGCCAAAAGCCGCCTTCTGTTTCTTAATCGGATAAGCCAGCTCCCGCCGTCCCCACTCTTTTTTTTCATGCACCGTACCCGCTTCTGCTTCTACCAGTTTTTCCAGTTTATCGATAAGCTCCTTCTGTTTCTCTGAAGTCAAGCCGGGATCGACAAAAATAGCCAACTCGTATCGTTGCATAGCCGTATTCTAACATAGCCAGGCGCTAATTCCCAGCCCTATTTATTGAACATAAATTCAACCACATCACCGTCCTGAACCACATATTCCTTCCCTTCCGCCCTGATTTTTCCCAACTTCTTCGCTTCCCGGAATGAGCCCGCCGATACCAAATCGGCAAACTTAATCGTCTGCGCCTTGATAAAACCCTTTTCAAAATCGGTGTGAATCACTCCGGCCGCCTGCGGTGCCTTCGTCCCTTTCCTTATTGTCCAGGCACGCACCTCCTTCGGCCCGGCTGTCAAAAAAGAAATTAATCCCAGAGTTTCATAAGCAAGCTTAATCAATCTTTCCAAACCCGTTTCCTGAATCCCGACCGATTGCAAATATTCCCTTTTTTCCTCCTCCGCGTAATCGGCCAGCTCTTCCTCCAGCTTAGCGCTGATGGCCAGGTTGCCTCTGTCCTGCCCCAGCCCGCTCTCGTCCACATTATAAACATTCAGAATCGGTTTCATGGTCAACAACTGCAACTCTTTCACTGCCTCTCGCTCCTTCTCGCTTAAATCCACCTTTCCCGCCATCTGCCCTTTCTCCAGTCCCGCCCGTATCTTTCCGATCGCTTCAATTCTCAATTTATCACTATCATTTTGAACTTTGCACTTTGCACTTTGAACTTTTTCCAGCGTCTGTAAGTCTGCTAAAGCCAGCTCGGTTTCCACCACTTCCCTATCGGATTTAGGGTCCGTAGAGCCCTCCCGAACAACCTTGCTGTCTTCAAAATCACGAACGACATGCACAATTGTGTCCACCTCGCGGATTCTGGCTAAAAACTGATTCCCCAGCCCCGCTCCCTGACTGGCTCCTTTTACCAAACCGGCGATGTCTACAAACTCCACCGCCGCCGGCACAATCGGCGGCAAGTTCTCCATCTTCTCCTCCAATTTGACCAACTTGGCCAACTCAGCCAACCTCTCATCCGGCACTGCCACAACCCCGACATTCGGTTCTATAGTGGCAAAGGGATAATTCGCACTAAGGGCAACACGCTTTTTTAAAAGAGCGTTGAACAGGGTGCTTTTCCCGACGTTCGGCAATCCCACAATCCCAATACTTAGACTCATACAAAATATTATAACGCAAAAAATGAAATGAGGAGAAAGAAAAAAATAAAATTCAAGCGACGGGAAGTTAAATTACCTTAAGTTTAAGCTTTATTGCTGTGTATTAA
>Ga0265297_10009073_pt1 | contig 13009 bp, 11 predicted proteins | sample Munlanlwell13791_FD_192502 | JGI IMG/M metagenome (GOLD analysis project Ga0265297, IMG submission 192502) | Leachate microbial communities from a municipal landfill in Southern Ontario, Canada - Leachate well 137-91 | ecosystem: Engineered > Solid waste > Landfill > Unclassified | place...
GTCCTGCAGGCGCTGGAGCTTCCTTACCGCGTCGTGTTGCTCGGAAGCGGCGACATGAGTTTTGCGGCGGCGAAGTGTTTCGACCTCGAGGTCTGGGCCCCGGCGACGGAGAAATGGTTTGAGGTTTCAAGCTGCAGCCTCTTCACGGATTTTCAGGCGCGGCGGATGAATATCCGCTACCGGAATGCCGCGACCAAAAAACTCGAATTCGTTCATACACTGAACGGTTCCGGACTGGCGCTCGCGAGGATCGTTCTCTGCCTTCTCGAAAACTTTCAGGATCCAAGCGGGAAGATCGTTTTTCCGAAAGCCCTGCAGCCGTACTTAGCCTGATCCTGGAGTTCGCTTCTTGACCGTTCTCGGGGAAAAACATACACTTTAGCGCTTTTTATTGTACGGAGCACGGCGTACGGAGTGAAAAAACCCTGTACCCCATACACGAAACTCCGTACGGGACTTATGGAGAGGTCGCATAGCCTGGTCTAGTGCGCTCGCCTGGAAAGCGGGTAGGCCCAAAAGGCCTCGCGAGTTCGAATCTCGCCCTCTCCGCCATAATTTTCGTTTAGAAAAAGAAACAATAAGGAAATTATGACGGTCCTGACTACCGTTAAATTTTAATAAAAGTCAGGGCCGTTTTGCTTGTGCAAAACGACGTTGCCGTCGAGGATCGAGAAAGGCCTCGTCCGGCAGACGCCGCAGGTTTCGGCCTAGAGCCTTCAGTCTGATTTATGGAGGGGTCGCATAGCCCGGTTTAGTGCGGCGGTTTGCTAAACCGCTGTGGTAGTGAAAGCTGCCACCGGGGGTTCAAATCCCCCCCCCTCCGCCATTTTCCCGAGCGTTCGCGTATTGCCCCGTTTCTTTTTTTGTTCCCCAAAAACGTACTAACTTTTGCTTTATACAGTTTTATTCAAACTGGACGTTAATACTGTCCCAGTGAGCCCTCGTATTTTGTAAGGACCCGCAGGAAAATCGAAGCAAAAACTCAAACCGCGTGCCGCAAAAAGCCGCAACAAGAAAAGGAATCCCGCCATGGAAAACCCCACATCGAACAAAATGAATTTCCTCAAAAACACCCAGATCATTATCCTCGGGCTTTGTATCGCCGGGGCCACGATTGCCTCAAGCATCATCTTCTCCAAGGGGTTTTTATCCGTGACGAAATTCATGCGGGAACAGATCACAGTGACGGGGTCGGCTCAGAAGGATATCAAAAGCGATTACGCGGTGTGGGCCGGGTCTTTTTCAAGACGCGAAGCCGGTATGGCTGCAGCCTATGAGAAGCTCGGCGCGGACCTCACGATGGTGAAGCAATATCTTGCAAAGCAGGGAATCATGGAAAGTGAGATTATTCCCTGCCAGATCGAGATCGAGACGATCTACAAAAAGAATGAGAAAGGAAACAACACTAACGAAATCGAAGGATACCGCCTCAAGCAAACCGTGGAACTGCACTCGAACGATGTCGGCAAGATTGCCCGGATCTCCCGCGAAGCCACGGACCTGATCAACGAAGGGATAGAATTCTATTCCGGAAGTCCGGAGTATTTCTACACGAAGCTGGACGAACTGAAAGTCGAAATGCTCGCCAAGGCCACGCAGAACGCGAAGCTCCGGGCGGACAACATGGTGAAGGCCACAGGCAACAGGATCGGCTTTATGCGTTCGGCCCGGATGGGAGTATTCCAGATCACGCCTGTGAATTCCACCGAGATTTCGGACTGGGGCATGAACGACACAACTTCTCTTGACAAGAAAGTCACCGCCGTCGTCAACGCCAGCTTTTCGATCGAATAAGGGAAAGATGCATTCGTTTAGGCAGGACAAGCTGTTTTTTTATTTAATCTCGATCGTCAGGAGAAAAATATCGTCGGCGAAATCATCCCTGCCCCGGAAACGCTGTAACGTTTCGACCAATCCCCGGTTGAAAGCTTCCGCTTTCAGGTCCGGGTGGCGCTTTAAATAATCTTCCACGCCGTCCTTTCCAAAGAAGAGGTCTTTTTCGTTTCGCGCTTCCAGAAGGCCGTCCGTGAAAAGCAAAATGCGATCTTCCCGGTCAAAATCCACTTTCAATTCGTGGATCTCGGGGGCCCTGGTCTCCACGATCCCTAAAAGATGCCGTTGGGGATTCATGTAAAAGATCTCGCGTTTTTTGGACTGAAAGAGCACCTGCGGAGGATGCCCAAAGTTCGAATAAAAAAGGATTTTCTTCTTGAAATCAAGCAAACAGGCATAAGCCGAAAGCAGAAGCGAAGTTTCCTGGAATGTTTCCTGCACAAAGCGATCCAGCTTTTCAAGAAAAACGCCCGGGAGAAGAGATTGTTCCGCAAGCTGGTTCACCTCGCTGTGAATGCGGTTTACCATCAGGGCGGCCGGAACGCCATGTCCGGTAATATCCATGATGAAGAGGAGTAATTTGTCCGGCGTTGGGAAATAGAACTTTGCGTAATCTCCTCCGACATAGGAGACGGGCAGAAAGCTTACGGCGATATCCACCTGTTCGTTCGAGAAGGATTTTGGGATGATGCTTTTATGGATCTGGCGGGCCATCTCGAGTTCTTTTTTAATGAGGTTATTCTTCTCTTCCAGTTCTTTCCGGAGCAGGAACTGTTCTTTTCTTTTTTCTTCGTCAAAATGTTTGTAAACCATTGCGGCGAGGATCGCGAAAATCATCCCGAAACAGTTCAGCTGGAAATAGACCAGATTGTGCGAATGACGGCTTTGGGTCAGCGACAACGCGAGGGCGAAGGACAGGACCAGAAGACACCCCAGAACGAGAATCTCAAGCGGGTGCCAGGGCATGGCCATGGTGATCAAAAGGAAAAGCAGCAGAAAGGGCCCCATCCCGAGGTCAAAACAAACGGGGTAGAGAAAGTACATGGAACAGAAGCCCGCAAGCAAGAGAAAGGTCATCAGATAAGCAGAGATCTTAATGGTTACGTGCGAACGACTTTTTCCCGAGAAAACGATTAGAGCCAGGGCAACTGCCATCGTCAGGAGGTCGGCCGAGATCTCCCAAAAAGAGGGCCAGGGATAGTTCCAAATGGAATTGAACACATAAGAGGAAACGTAAAGGGCGACGATCATTCCGAGAAAAAGCTGAACGCGGAATTTAAGGATCTGAACGGTCTGCTCCTTGTATTCCGGGAGATAGCAGGCCGGCACGAGGATGCGGCGCGACAAAACAAAAATGATCTTTTGCCATGGGTTCGCATCAGACATGATAAAATATCATGGCATGAAACGTGGGGACTGACAAGGAAAGGTATCATCCACGATAAGCGCCGGTAAGAAAACTCCTAGAGATAAAAAACACCGCGCATTTTTATGTGCTGGGAAGAAAAGAATAAGGTCAATGCTGTTTTTGAAGTAAGACCGGCAAGGATAAGGACAAGGGATAAAAAACAGGAGGAACGAATTTTGAATTTGTTCTTGCAAAAAACAAAATCCAAAAAGGGAAATAATTTTATGCCTGAACAGGCATGGAGTTCCGTGTGTTGGAAACGGTGGCTGAGTGTTGCGATGATAGTGGGACTATTTGCGCTTTCGTTTTCATTGCGCCTCTACCGATTGGGAACGCACGATTTTTGGTATGACGAAATATACTCCGTATACTATGCCAAGAATCCATGGCAAAACTGGAATGCGCCCTTGTATTGGATCGTGCTTCATTTTTGGGTAAAAATAGTCGGTTTTTCGGAGTTTAGTCTTCGGTTCCCTTCGATGCTATTTAATTTTTTGACCACGGGAGTCGTTTTTTTGCTCGGCAGAGAGCTTTTCAGCAAAAAAACGGCAATACTCGCAACGTTGCTTATTGTCTTATCGCCATTTCATCTTTGGTACGCGCAGGAAGCACGCGATTATAGCATGGTTGTTTTTTGGGGGACGCTTTCGTCGTACATTCTGTTCTTAGTTGTCAAGAAGAGCCGGTTCAAAAGGTGGCTGGCATTCACCCTTATTTCTTTGGCCGGACTGTATACGAATTATTTCTACATTTTTTTGGTTGCGGCGCAATTTTTATATATTCTTTACATTTTCAAATTTCGTATAAAAAAAATCTACGCACTTTTTTTGCTGATTACCGGAGTCTTTGGCCTCTATTTGCCCCGCTTCTTGTCTAAATTCTCGGTTGTCGCAAAAGGTTTTTGGGTTCTCCCACCTGAGTGGCGCTCATTAGGTATCACATTACAGAATTATATGCTGGGCTATAGCGGGACTACTTTTTTGTACGCGCTTTCATATTTTTTAGCCTTGTTCCTTTTTGTTACATTGCTCTGGGTTGCGTCCAGGAAGAAAGGACTTCGAAGAAGCATTGTTTTTTGTGTTTTTTTATTCGTTATCCCTATAAGTTCAGTTTTTTTATTCTCTAAGTTGTTCTTTTCAGTCTATCTGACGCGTGGCCTGCTTTTGTTCAGTCCTTATTTTTACATTTTGATCGCGTGTGCCGTGATGGAATTACGCAAGGAGGTGGCGACCGTTGTGTCCTGTGTTTTGATCGGGATCGTTAGCTGCGGGGCCGGTCTGTATTTCGGGGATCACCTCTATCCTTCTTTGGAGTATCATCTGGGGACATACCTAAAAAAACCTGTAAAGCCTATTGTCGATTTCCTGAATAAGAATGTCGGAGAGAGGGATCTTATTGTGTTTACCAATGAATCAGTTCAGGAGGGGGTCGATTTTTATGCTCAAAATAGATTTTTTTTGTACTATTTATTTGTTCCTCAAACTCTCGATACTAGTTGGGGTCGGCCCATACCGGAATCTCGCCTAGATATTCCGGTGCACAAAATAACGGCCCGTGAATTTGAGAGAATGTGGGTTATTTCCACGGATTGGGGAAGGACCGGTACGGTGGATGAAAATTCTGCTGCGGTCAAACGGTGGCTTGACAGTCATTTAAGACTTTTGTCAAGTACGGAACTTGATGGCCTGTGGATTTACTGTTATGAGAAAAAAGAAGCGGGTTGAAACCGCCATCGGTTCTATATGTTTTTAAATGTGAGCAGTAATGATATGTGCAAAAGCTATTCCTAGTGTGTAAAAAAGTCGTCCGAAGTAAGAACTATTCTTGCTTCGGACGAAAAGCGCTACGGGTTTTAGCTTTTGGATATCTATGAGGGAGTATAAAGAGAATGTTTCCAACGTCTCCTGAAGCGAGATTGTTTCTGGAGTTAATAAAGAGTTTCATCCATAACGTAAAAGTCAATTCCGACGCCATTTCTTCCGCGAACGCTATGGATTGGGAAAAGTTTAAAGCGCTGATAGCTTACCATGAGCTGTATCCGTTTGTTTACGCCGCAATCAAGAAATCCGCATGGCCTATTTCCGGGGACTTAGAGAAATTTCTTGATCACCACTACTATCTGACCCTGATGAGAGCGCAGAATTTTTGGCAAGAATTCTTGACCATAGCAGAGGCTTTTAGGGCGGAAAAAGCTACCATGGCCCCCATCAAAGGGATTTCTTCTCTTGCTGATATTTATCGGGACAAACCCTTCAGGCCCATGGCTGATATTGATATCCTTGTTAAGGAAGAAGAATTTACAAAAGCAAGAGGAATTCTTTCTAATTTGGGGTATGAAGCAGATCTTGGCGATCTAAGGGAAGAATATTGGCTTAAAAAACATTGCGAACTAACTTTTTCAAAGAAAAAACAAAACAGATCTGGAGTCGTGGACGTCCACTTTAGATTGGATGCTAAACGTTCGAACGCATTTATATTGCCGCATTTGTGGGAACGAACACGGGAAATATCTATGGACGGACACACGGTCCGTTTACTTTCTCAGGAAGACCAGCTCTTTTGTTTAGCTCTTCATCAGCGCCGGTTTGGCGGAAAAGGGTTTTGTCTCAAAAATGTTTTTGATTTAGCAATGACTCTGGAAAAGTTTGGTAATGCATTCGATTGGGATTATGTCATCCGCGAAGCGCAAGCCTGGAAAATGCGGGCGGCAGTATTTTTTATCCTGTTTCAGGCAAAATCGCTTTTTGATGCAACCGTGCCGGAATCTGTATGGAAAAGGATGAACATTCCGTATTATCAAAGAGGGATGACCGTAAAACTGATAGAAAAATACGCCCTCCCTTCCCGTTCATCTGACAAAAATAAAGAACTATATCTAAAAATGCAGTTTATTTTATTCGATGGTTTTTTGGAAACGATCGGCAATCTCGTTAATATTCCTCTCGAACAGTTCGCGAAATTTTATGGCTTAAGACCCTATGAGAAAAAAACAGAATTTTTTTACCGATTCAGATTTTTCTACATACCCATCGCTTTTCTCTGTAAAAAAAATCGGCGCTAAAAGAGGATCAAAGAAAAGCTAGGCCAGGAATGGATCTTTATAAAGGGCAGGCGAATTCGGAGTGTAGATGTTTTTTTAGAGCGAAGGGAGAAGGTCGGCACGACGTTTTTTTAGTCGAAACCCGCAAGATTTTCCCGTCATGGTTGCAGGAACTCCGCGTACCCGCGCGTTTTTCCGGGCAAGGGCTTATCCGATCCTCATTCCCCGTTGTCGTCAAGGGACTTCCGCAGTCTCTGATAGCTCTTAAGCGGCTCTTCCTCTCTCCGTCTACGACATCTTCCTAGAGGCGTTGAACTCCGATCGGGAACTTCTGGTTCCTGAGATACGCCTAACCGGTTTGAAAACCCCAGCGGGCATTGTTCCCTATGCGGCTATGTTTTTCACCGGCCAACCGTTTTATTTTCTTTCGAAGCTTTTCTACAACCGCTTTAAATCCCAAAAGGACCAGCCTTTAGATGACCGTCCTTTTCACGTCAAAATCTTCGCTGTGGCAGTCTACGATCCAGTCCATGGCAGTTCGCGGATCTTTATCTTGGCTCTACCGCGCTTCTTTGCTATATTACTTGCGGGCAGGGGTTTATGGTTAGAGCCTTCGCAGATTTTATTGTAGGGAACCAAGCCTGTTTTTCTATCGCGTTTCGGCTAACTTTGGCATACCTCAGTATTATGATATCAAAAGAGCACAAGGATTTTTTAATAAGGGGTGCAAAAGAAGGGTGTTTGCCCAAGAATTGTGCTTGTCCCGCCCAATGTAAATTCTGTTACGAACGAAACTTCACAAAAATGTTTCCCCGCGTGAAAACAAAACATATCCCCCAATATACAAAAGAAGCGTTTGATTTTTTCTATGAAAAATTCCTGGATTATCAGAAAAAGGATGAACTAAAACTCAATGGAGAATTTAGGCGTAAGTCAGAAGATGGATGGCAATACTTTCCGGAGTGTGATTTTTTTAATCTCGGATTAACTCAGAACCAAATTGAGAAGGTGGCGCAGATTGAGGGAACTTGCTATACCACGGGACTGAATACGGATTTTAATTTCATAAAATATCTTTCTCGGAAATATCCGAAGCGATTCCGCCTTCGTTTATCCATAATAACTTTTGATCCATTAATTAGAAGAAACGTCATGAATTCGGATATTGACATTGAAAATCTGAAAAAAATTTGCAAAGTGGCTATTCGCCCGATTTTTTTCCTTCTTTGCTTCAATAAGGAACAGGTCATCTCCGACATTAATATCCTGAATAAGTATTCTTTGAGAAATGAAGGCACGTTTTTCATCCATAAATTGTATTACAACAAGTTCTCGCCCGCTCTTGTTAAAGATTATGCTGTTCGAGGGGAAAATGATTTAAAAGGGGTTGTTTATTATTTAAAATTGAACGATAAAAAATTAAATAATATTTCGGAGCGTTTACGTATGGGCCCTACAGCAAGGGTTTATGCTTGGGTCTTCCGGAGAGAGATTGGGCGGTTATTGGAGGGGTGCCGAGAAGCTGATTCCGGGGCCATTTTCTGCTCGGTTGGAGCGTATCAAATGATACGCAATATGAAGAAAAAAATAAACGTTATTCCGGTTGAAAATTCCATGGGCGGATGCGTGGATTTTACGGTCGGTATGACCCTAAGATCAATTATGCATAAAATGCGCGGAATGCTTGATAAGGGAAAGGTTCTGCGAGAAATCTATCTTCCGGGAAGCATGTTTGTAGATGATAAGAAAGTCGATTTAAACGGTGAAGGGATTGACCTTATCAGAGAAGAATTTCCGGGTATCAAGATCAAAGTTATCGATATCCCGTTGAAGATATTAAACAGCACGCTTTCTTTGGATGAGTGTTTCAAGTATTATATTCTCAATGAGCTTAATCTGCCGCACCGGTGTCAAGAATAGCGTGCGAATCTTTTGAAAAGGATCTTTCAGTGGCTCTCAACTTTGAAGCGGTACAACTAAAGGGGGAAGGTTATTTATTGACCCTTTGCGGTTATTATATCCGCAAGTGTTGCGTTAAATTACCGGAGCTATCTAGACCATCGGAAATACAATGCTACCTATACCAAGTTTAAACAAAATCAACTTAAAACTACTTATGGACTCCGTTAAATACAAAGGAGGTATTGTTACGGGGGGAGAGTGTAAAATTGGTTGTAAATATTGCTACCTACGACAATCAAACAAAATGACACCTTATATTCCATGGAATATACCCTTAATTTCTAAAAATGATTTTAAGAAGGCTGTTTTGACAATAAAGAAATACAAATACGAGACCGTCACTTTAGGCGATGGGGTTGATTTGATTAGCTCCGAGCCATTTATACATCCATTAATATACGATTTTATCGAAGAATTAGAAACAACTCCCTTAATCAGAAACATTGATATCACAACCAGTGGATTGTGTATCGAGAAAGAAAAGTATGCTTTTTTGCGTCACTGTAAAAAAATAACATGGCGTATCTCATGCAGCTCATTATCCAAGGAAGGCAGGAGGAAAGTTGTTTCGGTCGAGGATCCGACAAAATTATTGGATTTCCTTTATTTTTTGCATGAAGAAACTCCGTGTTCAGCTTCTATGATTCAATTAGTAATTTATAGTTTGGAATTCTTCATCAAGGACAGAGAGATTATAAAGAACAATTTCCCAAAATTTCTTCGCCGCATTTATATTCGTGAGTTAGGGTATAGCAAGTTTTTTTCGGAAAAGGCCAAATCTATTATTCAGCATTGTCATGGTACATTCAACGAAGTATTAAAATATTGCGTCAAAAATAACATCTCGATTAACTGGGATGACTCTAGTTTAAATGAAAATTTTGAATTAAAGTGCAAATTTGATTGTTTTAAAGCAAGGGTGAATGAATTTATAAAATATATAAATGCCGCTTTGGTGCATTGCGTTATTAAAAAATTTAACGCACCTCTTTTATGTATACCCGAGTCATGTTTTTTTATTTTGCCGAAAGTTAGAAACGAGATCATTCTTCCGGAAATGAAAAAAAGATATTTGAAAATCAAAAACATAACGTTTGGTGGTAATTATAAAAGCTACGGGCTTCTTACTTTGGGTGATTTTTCGCATGCGTTGGAAAACGTAAGGCTAAAAGATTACGATGCTATAGTTTTGAACGGGATTTTTTTAAATCAGGATCAGCGCGATCTGCGCCGGGAACATATAAGTAATTTTAAAAATAAAATTAATATTCCCGTTATAGTCATGAATCACTTCGGTGTGTTTGAGTGAAAACATTCGAGTGTAATTGAACAAACAAATGCCTCTCGGGAATTACCCCACCCGTAAATCTTTTCCCTTAGTTAACTCGATGTACAAGTTTTAGACTGGCGACAGTTTTTAAAAGCACAGGGGATTAAGCCCAGGGTTCTCGCCGACGATTTCCATGGTAAGAAATTCACTGTCTCTCAGCTCGGGGAGAGGCCCACGTTTATGAAGGTCCTGTTCCGGGAAATCTTCTTTCATAAAATCATCAACTTCACGGAAGATTTACACGATATAATCATCCATATCCATAGGACCCTCCCTGGCTTATCAAGAGGTTTGTTGCTCGCGCTCTTTCCTTCGGCCAGGGGGCTTTATGTATTGCCCAAAACTCACACATCGGGTTAGTTAAAAAGATGAAAAAAATATTTCTCATTGAAGATCACGATGAAGCCCTGAAGGCATGGAGGCGGGAGGGGGCTAAAGACTTTGATTTGATTCATATCGATGCCCATATAGATTTTGGTTTTTATCAAGCAAGACCGATAGAAAAGGTATTTAAGGAAGCGAACAATCTGAAAGGATTAAAGAAGAATTTAGAAACAAGCATCGCCTTTATGCGTTATGAAAAAGATTTTGATAGACAGCTTAATATCGGAAATTATGTCTATCCTGCGATGGAAGAGGGCATCGTCAAGGATTTTTACTGGGTTGTCCCCGGGGGCAAGAAGGAATTTAAGAAATCCGCTCCTTATATAAAAAAGACACTCAAGGCCCTTGCCAGACGGGCCCCGCCGGCTAAAAAAACCAAACAAAAAACATTACGGATAGAAGACGGCTTAATCAAAACCTCGCTTTTTGGCAGGTATTTCACCGTATGTATTTTAGAAAAATTACCCCTTTTAACTAAAAAAGTCCTTCTTGACATTGATACGGATTTTTTGGTTATTGACAGCCTTCCCAATGCGGGGAATATGCAGAATATAGGAAAAAGAAATCCCTGGATTTCTCCCGAAGATTTGACAGATAAGCTCAAAGAAAGGATAAAACAGCCGGAAATTATCACGGTTGCTTATTCTGTAAATGGCGGCTTCACCCCCATGAAGTACAAGCATCTGGGGGATGAGATAGCTTATCATTTTGCTCCCAAAGAGTTTAAAGGCCATTTTAAAAATAGGATTAAGGCAGCCCAGTATTTTAATCGTTTTATTTCTACGGGGCGGAAGAAATATTACCAGAAGGCAACAATTCTTAATCCTAATTATAGAGCCGAAGACAATAATTATGGGCCGCTTTATCTGTCTTTGAGGAAATTTTCTCTTGCCCGGAAGGAGTTTTTGAGGGTCTTAAAGGCTGACTCCAAAAACCCGGCCTGCTTATTGGGGCTGGGAAAGATAGCGTTGGGAAGAAAAGATTGTGGAAAGGCAAAAAGATATTTCATGCGCGCATTAAATTCACCCATTCCTAGATTATTCGCCAAAGTAAAAAATCAAACACTTTTTGAATTAGCAAAAGCGGAATTTGGTTTGGGAAACTATGAAAAGGCAAAAAGGGCGTTGATTCACTATCGGGCATCGGCGCCATTACAACCCGAGAGCTATTATCTTTTAGCCCGTATTTTTGAAAAACAAAAAGAATTCCTTAAGGCCACCTCTTTTTATAAGGATGTGCTAAGGTTGGGATTTGCAGGCCCCGAAATCTTGTTACGGCTCCTTAAAATAGCCCATTATCTCAATAATGACGATAATATATTTAGGTACGCAAGAGAAAAATGCAACGTATTTAAGGAAGAATTTATGAAGGGGGAAAAGCAGAACTTAAAGGGCAGCAAAGCGATTAAAGGCTTACGTAAGGCAGAGGATAAATTGCGAGCAATAGAAAAGATGTTTGAAAAAAGAAGGACTGATAAGCAATGAAAGCCTATCGCCTTGAAAAAGAGAAACCGCCACCTTAAAAGGACACAATTCCGCATACACCATATCACTACCGAAGTTACGGGTGTATCCCACTTTAGGCAGTGAAAAACAAGCCGAATTTATAAGCAAACCTGAAAGGGGGTGTTTATGGATTCGAGCCGGGAACAGTTGAGAGCAAAGCTGATGGAAAGATTCGCGGAAAAGCTGGATAAAACCCTGATAAGTCCCACGGTAACGATGACAGACATTGAGAACGTAGTCGAAAGGCTTCAACGGGATATGGGGCAGGAAATTGCGGAAGGGTTGTTAGCTTTAAAAAAAACGGCAAAGAAGGATTAAGACCGGTCTGTCCACACTGCAAGGTGGCGTTGGCCAAAGACCGGATCAGGGAACGGCATATCGACAGTTTGCAAGGGTGGCTGGGATAGCAGAGGATGCGGTACCGATGTCATGAGTGCGGGGGAACTTATTATCCGCTGGATGCGGAGTTGGCATTAAGCCAGGAATCACGGATGAGCGTACAGAAGGAAAAGCAATTGGCGTTACTTGCCGTTCATATGCCTTATGAAGAGACAAAAAAGGTGTATGAGGAGTTAACGCGGCAGAAGACTGCGAGGATGACGGCGCATCGCACGGTGCAACGGTTGGCGGCGGCCATGGAGAAGGAATCTGCGGGGGCCGTTGCCGTGCCAGCAAAGCAGGACCCTCAGATTCGAAGGCATGTGACTGCCGACGGTGTTATGATCCGTATTCGGGAAGAAGGGTGGAAAGAGGCCAAAGTTGGCAGTGTTTATGAGGTGGACGGCGAGAGGAAAGCGGTCGCGATTCAATACACGGCAACGGTGGCGGATCGTGAAACGTTTGGCCGTCAGCTTTATCGGCTGGCTGGAGAGCCCGAAGCGGCCGTGACCCGTTGGATGACTTTCATCAGTGATGCGGCTCGGTGGCTGGACGAGCTTCGCGACCTTTCGTTTCCGTTAGCGATACGAATTGTTGATTTTTGGCATGTCACGGAATACCTGTGGAAGGTAGCGAACGCCTTTTATGAGGAAGGGAGCGGCAAGGCAAAAGCGTGGGCCCATGAAAAGATCCGGCTTTTGCGCCACGGGTCGGCTCCACTCATTGAAATCAGTCTCGCCCACATGAAGCCGCGGACGAAATTACAGAGGGAAGTTCTGAATGCGACGCAGACTTATTTTCAGAATCATAGCCACCAGATGGATTACCCCCGTTACGAGGCCCTGGGATTGCACATTGGTTCTGGAATCGCGGAGGCGGCCTGTAAATTTGTCATCCAGACCCGGTTCAAGCGGTGCGGCATGAGATGGTCCCGCGGCGGTGCAGAGAGCCTATTGCGATTGCGGCAGACTTATCTGAATGATCAATGGGACAATCTCCTGGAGGCCTCGAAAAATTAAACGCCTAAAGTGGGATACACCCGGAAGTTACAGGTGTAAGTGCCCCGGAACATGGTATCCACCCGCCGGAGAAGTTGTTGTTTTTCTCACCGAAGGTATTCCGAAGAATTTTAAGGATAAGTCAGAGGGGGTTATTCTGGCTGAGGGGGA
>Ga0265297_10009074_pt1 | contig 13008 bp, 8 predicted proteins | sample Munlanlwell13791_FD_192502 | JGI IMG/M metagenome (GOLD analysis project Ga0265297, IMG submission 192502) | Leachate microbial communities from a municipal landfill in Southern Ontario, Canada - Leachate well 137-91 | ecosystem: Engineered > Solid waste > Landfill > Unclassified | place...
ACCAAGTCCGGGAGCGCCGCCGGCAAAATCGTCCGCTACGACTGGACCTTCACCGACGGCTCCACCGCTGCCGGTCCCACCGTCACCCGCCGCTACAACCGCCCCGGCACCTATAGCGAGATTCTCAAAGTCACCGACGCCAAGGGCGATGTCGCGTACGACTTCGCCGTCGTCCAAGTCCTCGACAAGGCCAACCCCAACCTCCTCACCCCTTCCATCCAGGCCGCCTACGCTCCGTCGCTCGACGTGAAGGCCGGCAAGCCGGTGACGTTCAAGGTCCGCAGTTTCCGCACGACCCATGGCGAGGAAACGTGGAACTTCGGCGACGGCACCGCGCCCGTCACCGTCAAGTCCGACGGCTGCGTCAAAGCACTCGCCAAGGACGGCTTCGCCGTCACCGAGCATTGCTTTGCCAAACCCGGCGATTACATCGTCCGCGTCGAGCGCACCAACGAGCGCGGCGAGAAAGCCATCACCCACCTCTGGCTCACCGTCGGCCCTGCTGCCAAATAAGGACGCCGCCGTTGCCGGGAACGGAGTGCGAGGGATAGACGGCGATAATTGAAATGGCACCGCAGAGACGTTGAGGACGCTGAGGCAGGGAGGGGTCTCCGTATCGCGCCGGCTTGTTAGACAGCACAATCAAATCAGGAGCGCATCTGGCGCACAGCGATAAACGCCTGCGTGCCGAGAATGAGAAAGGCGAGTGTCGCCGATACAGCGAGCCTCGCCCATGGACGCCAAGGCTTCGCGAAAGCCTCATCAATCTGATCTGTCGGAGGATGGAAAGCGACGTATGTCCAATGCCAAAGAAGATAGAGAACAAAGAATGTAACGGCCAGCGCACAGAATTGAATCACCCGACTGGTCTTCATGAATGTGCTCAAGACTATTATTGAGCCTCACTTCCGCCACAGATCAAACCGACGCGGCGCGAGGATTGCCGAACGGGCCAGACTTTGGAACGCGGCTTCGGAGTTGTCCAGCGCGGAGTGCGAGGGGGAGACGGCGATGGTTGAAAATGGCACCGCAGAAACGCAGAGGACGCTGAGGGCGAAATCGAAACAGGGATGAACAGGATTCCGGCTGTGCTCATCATGCCTGTCTCTATTCCCTTGGCGTTGTCCTCCGCGCTCGCCGCGCCTCTGCGGTGAAGAATTTTTTCCCGCCAATATCCCGGCCCGTGGGACGTTTTCTCTGGTATAAGGACGATGCCATGAAAATTCGATGCCGGTTGTTTGTGATATTGTTCGTGGCTGCTGCGCTGTTTCCACCGTCATTGTTCGCCCAAGTCGCAATCTCCTCCGACGCGCCGCTGTACTTCTGCATCGGCGTCCACATCGAACCGTTGGGCGCGCAGCCGAGCGCGCTCGTCGGCAGTGACGTGCAACGCATGCCGTCGCGGTCCGGCCTCGACTACAACCGCAGTTCGTTATTCCTCCGCCATGTCGCCGATCTGCAAGCGCTCGCCGCCGTCGTCGAAAAGCACGGCGGCAGGATGACCGTGCAAGCGCAGACACCGTTTACCAGCATCTGCGTGAAGACCGGCGAGCGCATTCTCGCCAAGTTCGAGAAGCGTGGCCATGAGATCGCGCTGCATTTCCATGAGGACGCGCACCTGGGCCGCGGCAGCGAGCAACTGCCTGTGGGGACATGGACGGCAGTGATGAAGGAGGAGATCGAGTGGATCAAGAAAGCCGGCGCAACACGTATCCGCTACTGGAGCGGCGGCAATCTCTATCCCGGCGTGCTTGACGCTGCGGCCGCCGCGGGCCTCGAAGTTCAGAGCGACCACAAGAATCCGCGCCGGCAGCGCTCCGACGAGCGGCTGCTTACGCTGACTCCGTGGCGACCGGCAGGCGGCCCGCGCGAGGACGACGTAGCCGACTTCGCACGCCATGACCCGAACGGCAAGATCATCTTCCTGCCGGACGGCGTGCTGGGCCGCGTGGACGCGATCTCCATGCGGCGTTCAGAAACGTTTGGCGGCGACCAGAAATACTTCGACTACCTCGCCGGCGCGTTGCGCGAATCTGTGAAGGCTGCGCGCCGCGACCACGTCAACGTCTTCCACATCACCGTCCACGCCGCCGAGTTCCGCGGCGGGCCGGACGCCGAGAAACCATTCGGTGTCATTGATCGCTGGCTGACGGACGCCGTGGACCCGCTGGTAAAGGCAGGCAAGGTGAAGTGGGCGACGTTCTCGGCGATGGCCGACGCGTTCCGCGCGTGGGAAAAGAAGAATCCCGGCGCAGACCCGCGCGCGATGCCGGGCATAACGGCCTCAAAATCCTCCCCCCCGACGTTTTTCGCCGTTCACTGCGAGGCGCACTCGGCCAACCCAGCCATGCGGGACGCTCTCTGCCGCTTTGTCGCGATGGCCGACCGCTATGAGGCGAAACTCACGCTGATGTTCAATCCACAGTGGGCAGAGTTCATCGTGCCCGACAAGGAACGGTTCGAGCGCGTGAAGTCGTGGCAGAAGAACGGCCACGAGATTGCCGTGCATTACCACAACATCGTTCACGGGGCCTGGAACGGCCATACCAACCGCAAGAACGACCGCTACACGCGCGACTCCCGATACCGTGGCACGGTTTCGGAAATGATGACACCGCTCCAAAAACTCGCCGCGCCCGACACGATGCTGACGATGTGCATGGGGCCGGACGCGCGTTGGGACTCGCTGAGTGAAGTGGAGATTGACGAGCCGGATTATCCCGACGGCATCCTCTACGACGTGGACGGCATGGACGTCGGACTCGCCCCGCTGATGAAAACGAAGTTCAAGGGCCACGACCTGTTCCACCTGAAGCACCACTTCTTCGCGACGGGTCGAAGAGAAGAGCATCTCGACAGAATCAAGGAAGAGTTTGGCCGCGCGAAACCTGGCGAGGTCCTGGGCGTCGTGACCCACGAAACCGACTTTGCACGGTCGCCCGAGTTCATCGAAAAGTGGTTCCAGTTCTGCCGGGAGAACAAGGCGAGCATTCGGACGGTGCGTGATATCGTCAAAAGCCATCCGCAGGACAAAGTCGTCGAAGTACCGTGCGTGCGTCAGGAGGCTGGTTCTGCGCCACGAGCGGCGTCCCGGCAGGGCGGAATTTTTGTCAAGGTGCGAAAGTTCCAGGAATTGCTCAAGGCGGCGAAGGAAACGAGCGTGGACACGTCCGCGGCGGAGAACCTCGACCGGCAATCGCGCAAAGCCGCCCGCGCCGGAAACATGGCGGAAGCAGAGCAGTTGCTGGACCGGGCCATCGAAGCGCTCGGCCAGAAGAAGTCGGATAACACGGACAAGCGCGGTTGTATCACCTTTGCCGTCAACACCCACGACTGGCCGCATCTGGAGGAGAGCGCCGCAACCGTGCTGCGGCTCATCGGCATCTTTGAGAAGAACAAGGTCCGTGGCGACTTCTACCTCACGCCGCAGATGGTCGAACATTACGAGCAGAAGCGGCCCGACGTGATCCAGAGGCTCAGGCAGAGCGGCATGTGCATCAGTTATCACGTTCGGCCGCCCCATCCGACCTATGCCGGCTTCGACCAGCGCTTGCGCAACCTCGACGACACGACGCGCGCGAAAACGCTGCGCGACTATGAGACCTATCGGTTGGATCCAGCCACCGGCGAATTACAGCGCGACAAGCCTGGCGGTTACAGCTACGTCGCAAAAGTTCTGGGCCGCGCGCCGGTCGTCGTCTCGCCACAATGCCGCGACCCGCGCATCCGTGACGCCGCGCTGAAAGTGTATGCCAGTCTGGGCGCAAAGATGGTCGTCGCCTATCACGAGAGCGGCACGAAACTGGAGCAGCCGTTCGAGTGGATTCAGGGGTTGCTGGCACGGCCGAGCGACTTCAGCATCACGCGCTGGGGAGTAGGTGGCCGCCAGGAGACCTTCTGGTGGAACATGCTCGACACACCGCGCGCCGCCGACTTCAACCCGACCGAGCGTCTCAAGAGCCAGCTCGCCGCGTGGAAGGGGGCGCGCGCGCCGTTCATCACCGTGCTGATTCACGAGAATGATTTCTCGCGCTCCGGCGGCACCGGCTGGGGCGGCATCTACCTCGATGGCGAAGGCCACAACAGCCGCCCGAAGCAGCCGCCCTACGACCTCAACGCTCCCGATCCATCGCGCCCGCGTTCGACAGAAGCGCGTGAAAAAATCTGGAGGGCTTACGAAGCGATGGTTGCCCACGCCGCCGCAAACCTGCACGTTGTTACCTCCGAAGAGATTGTGGCGATGGCCAAGCCTTAGGCGGTGCCGTATTCGCGCTTGCGGTTGATGCCCGGCATCGGGACCGGGTACTTGCCGTCGGGACCGGCCTGCAACGGCGCGGGCGAGTTCTCCGTCAGCTTGTCGAGGCCCGGAGCGAACTCGTGGTCGCCATTGAGGATCTGATCGTAAGTGATGACCTGACCGGTGTGCGCGGCCATGCGACCCATCGAGGTGACGAGGCTCGCCTCGACGCCGCGCTTGACCTCGTTGTAGGGCTTGTCGTTGCGAATCGCGGTGATGAGGTCCATCCACTCGTTGTCGTAAGGATTCTGGTCCTCTTTACTGAGCTTGGATTCCCATACCATGTCCTCGGGCTTCGGCTGCTGGCCCTTGTAGATGCTGGCAGGCAGGCCGCAGTCACCGTGCTTGGAGCCGACCGCCGAGCCTTTGGAGCCGTGGATGTAGCTGTTATAGATGTTCTCACAGCCGTTCATGCAGCGGCCGTCATAGAAGAACTTCGTCCCGTCGGCAAACGTGTATTCGACGGAATACGTATCGAGGTTCTGGTCAATGTAGGTGACGCCGTCGGGGCTTTGGCGATAATGCCGCCCACCGAGCGCCTGCGCCTGCACCGGCCATGCGTTCTTCATCCAGCACGAATGATCAATGACGTGGATGTAGAAGTCGCTGTAGTTGCCGCCGCTGGCCCAGAGGAAGCTGTGGAACCGCTGCACCTGATACCGCAGCTCGCTGATGCCTTCCGGCTTTGGCAGCGACGAGAAATATCCGATCGGACCGTGCATGCGATAACCGCGCATCAGGATGATCTCGCCGATCTCGCCGCCGTGAATGCGCTTCGCCAGCTCCTGAAGCGCCTTGTTGTGGCGGGACATGAGGCCCACGCCGACCTTGAGATTCTTCTTCGACGCCTCCTCGCCGAGCGCGAGCATCCGCTTGCTCGTCGGGCCGTCCACCGTCACCGGCTTCTCCATGAAGACGTTGAGACCCTTCTGGATGGCGTAGGTGAAATGCACCCAGCGGAACGCCGGCGGCGTCGTGAGGACGACCACGTCGCCCGGCTTCAGGCAATCCATCGCCTTCTTGTAGGCGTCGAAGCCAAGAAACCGCTTATCCTCAGGCGCCTCCACCATCGTCTTGGTCTTGGGGTTCTTGCTCAGAGTATCATGGCTCTTCTTGAGCTTTTCCTCGAACGCGTCCGCCATCGCCACCAGCTTGATCGGGCCGAGCGTGGCGGTGTTCAGCGCATTCATGACCGCGCCCGTGCCGCGTCCGCCGCAACCCACGATGGCGAGTTGAACGGTGTCTCCGCTGGCGGCATGGACACGTGGGATGACGGTGCCCGCGAGCGCCGACACTGCGGCAATGCGGCCGGAAGTCTTGAGAAATTCACGACGGGTGGTAGGACTGGGCGTAAGATGGTTCATGGGGCGGATTGTTTTACGCAGAAACCCAATCAAGTCAACCACGGAAATGCTTCATCAGGGCGCGGCGAACCAACAACGGTTTCGCCGACAACCTCAAACGCGAATGAGTCAACGGCGTCCGCGGCTCCGGTGTCCGCAGACGAGTAATGGGACGGACCGCGCAAACCGTGCCGATTCCGCACAACCGGGATTGAATTGGAGGGCGACTTCGGCTATGGCTGTCGGCGTCGCGCCAGTGGTTGGAGGGGCGCAATGGTTTCTGAGTAACCGACAATTCGAGTGAGTTTCTGTGACATCGTCTTCTGAAAATCTTCGCCGCGTGTTCGTGGTGCTGGTGCTGCTAGCGCTTTGGGGCGGCGCGACATGGTTCAAAGCGGCGCGCGTGCTGGAGAACGCGAGTTTCAGCCTCTCGGACGATACCGCCATGTTCTGGGGACAGGACGCAATGCGCTATCGCTACGCAAAAATGCTGGCTGCGGGCATGGCATTGCCGGCGCAGGACAAGGCGCTGGGTTGGCCGAAGGGGCAGGACACATATGCGGAAGACAGTTGGGTAATGGAGAAGCTGGCGGCGATCGCCTATCGGGAAGTGACGCAGGAAATCGGCGCGGTGCCGTTTCATGTGTTCTTGTTGTGGTGGTGGAGTGCGCTGACGACGCTGGCGGTGTGGCCGATTTACGCGTTGTCGAGGCGCGTGTGGAACCAGCGTTTGGCGGGCATCGCGAGCGCGTGCCTGTGGGCGAGCGCGTTTGGCGGACTGCACGCAACCGCCGGGCCGCGGCTGGCTGTAACCGACGTGGCTTTGCCGTGGTTGTTTCTGACGGTCCATTTCTTCATGACGGCGGTGGGCAGCCGGCAACTGTGGCGCGCGCTGGTGGCAGCGGGTTGTTGCTGGTGGACGCTGACGATCTGGCCGGGCGCAATGTGGTTTCTGTTGCTGATGATGGCGTTAGGGGCTGCGATTGATTTTCACCACCTGTCGTTCGACTTGGTGACAGAACTCAGGCCGGGCGAGACGGCGCGCACGATCCTGGGCCGATCACTTTATGTGCCCGTGGCGCTGTTGGTGTTGGCGATCGTGGGCGCGGGGTTGACGGTGCCAACATTGCAGGCGCAGGGCACGGCATGGTCGTTGCCAGTATGCTTCGGCGGCGTGTGGGTGGTGCTGGGGGGAATTTTGCGGGTGACGCGGTTGCCGTTGCCGGACCGTTGGAGGGTGACGGATGGAACGGCCGTGCTGATGCCACTTCAGTTTCGCTGGCGCCGGCGATTGATCTCGATCGGGTTGTATGCGACGACGTTTGCCGTGCTGGTCGCATCGGTGCTGGTGTTGGAATGGTGGCGCGGGTCGCAGTCTTCCGCATTCACGTTGCTGGTCCGCGTAGCGGCAAGCAAGCTGATGCATTTCGGCCAGATGCCGTTGCTGCCGTATGTGCTGGACGATGACGTGCGGTTGTTGTGGTCGCTCGTGGCACAGAGTCCGACGGCGGCGGCGTGGTGGCTGTCCGCGGCGGGATTGATCGTGCTGATGCCGCTGGCGATTGCGTTACCGTTCATTCAGGCACGGCACAGCGTCGGGGCGATCGGCATTGCCAGCGGCGCGCGGGTGACGTTGCCTTTCGAACGCGCGTTACTGGCGGCGCTGGCGGGATCGTTCAGTGTGTTGTGGTTGCTGGTGGCGAGGCTGGATGGTTGTTTTGCGTGGGCGGCCGCGGTGATGGGAGGGTCGCTGGTGGATCTTGCTTTGAACGTGGGTCGTTACCCGCCGTTGTGGCGGCTGGGAAACCGGCCGCGATTCTTCGCTGCCGCGTTGCTGGCGGCAGCGCTGACAGCCAATCTCGCCGGGCTGAGAATCTACAACGGCGCGGACAACGCCCCGCCGCAGAGCCAATTGCTTGCATTGGTTAAACAAATTCGTTACCGCACCGAGCTTGACGCGCCATTGGCCGCACCGGCGCAACTCAGCGGTATGCTGGCTGCGGACACGGGCCGGCCTGTGTTGTGGCGGGGCGACGCGCTCGACGGCGATCATCGTGCGGCATTGCTGGAGTTCTATAAGGTGTTGTTTGGCCCGGAGAAGGAACTGGCGGCATATTGCCGGGGCCGCGGTGTGCGTTACCTGGTGGCAGATGTTGAGACGTTGACAGCGGTGGATCCCGGGCACGCGCGTTACAACAGCAATCATCCGGCTGTGTCGGAGAACTGCGCCGCTTACCGGTTGCATTTCACACCGGAGAAGCTGCGTTGTTTCCAACTGGTTTACACCGGGCCACTCTTCAGGCTCTATCGGGTGCTGGCAGCGGACGAGCAGGCGCCGGCGATCGCGCCGACGCCGCTGGCGCAGGCGTATTTCCCGACGTGGGACCGCGCAAACTACAGCACCGACCGGCTGCGGTTGCTGCCAGAGAAGTAACGGGTTTGCCGGAACCAAGAGCGTGTATTAGCTTTGAGTGATTTATGAGAACTGCGACTTTGATCCTGAGCAGCTGGGTCGGCCTGGCAACTGTCGTCACAGCCGCCGACGACAAACCTATCTTCCCGGCGCCCCAGTCTGCGCCAAAGTTCAAGGAAGTGGTGGTCAACGTTGCCCATGAACCGACAGTGACGCCGCTGGGAGTCGAGTCGCGGTTGCGGTGGTGCACGGAGCGGGAATTGTGTTCGCGCAATGAGCCGGGCTTCAAACCCGGCAAGGGCGGCTTGCATGTGGACATCAGGTTCATCCACTTCATCGAGCCGCAACTGCCCATCCCGCAAACCTGGCGGGCGGTGCCTGGGCCGGGTGGCACGCGGGTCATGATGCCCCAAACGCCACCGATGCCGGTGCCGCCGGTCGGCGAAGCGCGGATTCTGCTCACGTTCAGCGAGGCTGACGGCACGAGACTGAGCCAGTTCGACATCGTTCAACCCGTGCCGTTGCGAATGGACGTGAATGAAGAGCATGGCTACATCGGCAACACGGCGAAAATCGCCGCCGAATACGCCCGCTACTACTTTCTCGACAAGCCCGCCAAGTAGCGCGCTCAGGCGACCAACGGCAGCTTCGAAAATTTCCTGCCAAGAACCGCCAGGTGGTTCGCGCCGAGCCAGTCGTCCAGCACGGTGGCATACACGCTCCGGAAATCCGTCGTGCATTTCAGGTCGCCGAAATCGAGTTCGGCGAGGTTCGGCGCTTCACCGTAAATGCCGCCGCGAACCGGTCTGCCCCAGATGAACATCGGCGAGGCAGCGCCGTGATCGGTGCCGCAGGAACCGTTTTCCGCCACCCGTCGGCCAAACTCGCTGAAGCCCATCGTCACCACCCGGTCGTCGAGACCGCGGCTTTCCATATCGGCGAAGAACGCCCGCAACCCTTCGCTCACCTCGGTCCAGAGGCGGCCATGCGTGGCCGGTTCGTTGGCATGTGTGTCGAAACCGGTAATGTCGTGGTGATACACGCGCGCGCCAAGCCCGCCGTCAATCAACGCCGCGATCCGTTTCAGGCCGGCGGCGAAACGCGTGTTCGGATACTTCGCACCGCTGGAACCTGCGCCGCGCAGCAAGTCGCGGCTCTTTTCCATCGCGGCCTGCGCCACTTCGCCCGCATCCCCTTCGGCCCGGAACGCGGCCGGATTTCCCAAGAGATGGATGCCAACCATGCCACGACCCTTCAACGATTGCGGGGCTTCAGTTCCGACGCTGACGCCAATCGCTGGCGGACGGCTGTCAAAGCAACGGCTGATCCAGCCGCACGTTTCCTCGCCAGATTCCGCAGCGGTGTGCCACATCTCCAGCGCGCGGAAATGGCTGCGATCGGCGTTCGGACAACCGACGCCGTTGATGACGGCCATGTGGCCGGATTCCCACAGACCCATCAGCGGCCGCAGGCTCGGATGGAAACCCAGACGGTCCTGATGAGCGCCGATGCCGAGGGGCAGCACGTGGCGCGGTTGGATGGCGATGACCGGCCGCGAGCTGTAGTAAGCCGCATCGCGAAATGGCACGACCGTATTGAGACCGTCGTTGCCGCCACTGAGTTGGATGACAATGAGCACCCGGTCGCTTGGAGAGACGGCACTCGCCGTCCGCGCAGCCAACGACGACGCACCCAAGCCGGCTGCTGCCAGTCCCGTCGTCCGCAGAAACTCGCGTCGTGTCAGCATCGGTTTAGATTTCATAGCTTTGTCCTTTCGTCCTCGCGCTTCCGTTTCCAAAACAATCGTCACCACCGGTTACGGGCTCAGTGCATCGAGGCCAGGCGCTTGATGTCTATCTCGTGCCACCACTCGATCAGTTCGCCGGGACCCACATCGAAGCCCGTGATCTCGATAATGAACCGTCCTTCGACTACGCCACGCAGGGTTCCCTGGCGATCCTGTTTCGCGTAGTGCTCATGCACCGGATGGCCATTCATCTTGTAGCTCTTGTAATAGCCGGTCGCTCCCTCCTCGCTAACCTCTTTCATGGTCCGGAACTCGGCGTAAAGCTTGCCGTTGTAGGCGCCGTCGGTGATTTTGACCCGGATGACTTTTCTCGGCCTCGCCTTGTTCGAATATTGCCGCGACGCTTCCGTGACGCTTGCGCCGTCGGTGAACATTTTGACGCCGGCGGGCTTGGTCTTCTCGTAGCCTGCCGGCGTGCGCGGCAGACAGTAGATGAGATTGATATAGTGGACCGGGTCAATGCCTCTCTGCGCGAACGCCGCGAAAGCAAAACCCGTTACAAACAAGCCAACGGCAAACAGACGTTTGATCACGCCGCAACGCTAACAAACGCCCTGCGGCCCGCGCAAGTTTGATTCTTGCCCCCCTGCTGCGCAATCTGTCGTTTGTTCCCTTGCGCAGTCGTAAGAGGCAGCCTAGATTCCGCGAACATTGTTAAACTGAACAACAAAGAGGAGAACAGTATGGAACACAAACTGCCCGCATTGCCGTTCGCCAAGGACGCCCTGACGCCGATCATCTCTGCCGAGACCATCGAGTATCACTATGGCAAACACCACGCGACCTATGTCGCCAACCTGAACAAACTCATTCCGGGAACCGAGTTCGAGAACCTGACGTTGGAACAGATTGTCAAGAAAGCCACCCCCGGCGGCCTCTTCAACAACGCCGCCCAGGTCTGGAACCACACGTTCTACTGGAACTGCCTCTCGCCCAAGGGCGGCGGCGAGCCCAGCGGCGCGCTGGCCGATGCCATCAAGAAGGCGTTCGGCTCCTTCGCGCAATTTCAGGAGAAGTTCTCCAGCACGGCTGTGGGAACCTTCGGCTCCGGCTGGGCATGGCTGGTGAAAAATCCCGATGGCTCCCTGGCCCTTGAGAGCACCAGCAACGCCGGCACGCCGCTCACGACTGCCAGGAAACCGTTGCTCACCTGTGATGTCTGGGAGCACGCCTACTACATTGACTATCGCAACGCGCGGGCCGGTTACGTCGAGAAGTTCTGGAAGCTCGCCAACTGGGCGTTCGTCGCTGAGAACCTGAAGTAGCGCGCCGACACGGCGAACCGCCATCGGATTGGAGCAGCGCCCCATCTCCATGCAACCGATGCAGTCGGCCTCCCGCTGACTGCATCGGTTGTTTATTGGAGACGCTCAAAACCGACTGGCGCAACGGATCACTTGCGATCCACTTTGCGGAAGCGGACAAAGTAGTTCTCGTTCATGAAGTCCCGCTCCTCGACCTTCTTGAAACCGATCGCTTCAATTTCGGCCGTGAACACTTCCTGGCCACCGCGGACGTGTTTCACAATCCACTCCTTCGACTTGCCGGGGATGCGCTTGAATTCCACCAGCACCACTTCGCCCCCCGGCCGCAGTGCCCGGTGAATGGATGTCATGGAGTCCTTCGCATGATTGAAGTGATGATAGACGTCGCAGAGGAACACCACGTCCGCGCAGTTCGCCGGCAACTCCACGGAGCGTTCGGTGCAAACCGCCGTCTCGACGTTCGCAAAGCCGGCTTCTTTGGCGCGTTTGGCAATGTGCTCGACCAGCCGTTTTTCGATCTCCACCGCGATGACCTTGCCTTTCGGGCCGACGGCCTCGGCAAACATCATCGTGAACAAGCCCGTGCCCGCGCCAATATCGGCCACGACCGCGCCGGATTTCACAGCGGCGGCCTTGAGGATGTCCTGCCGCCGGTCGTAGGCTTCGCGACCGGATTTCTCGTAGCGCGATGTCAACTGTTCGATGGTTGACGGCGTATTTTTTTTCGGCGGCTGGCCCTTCGCGGTGGCGGACTGCTGGCTGAACGCGAGCGTTGCGGTGGCGAAGCAAAGCAGAAGGCTGAGCGCGGCGCGGAGAAGAGGTTTGAAGCTCATGGCACCGTATCTTACGCGCATGGGACCCGTGCCGACAATCGCGATTTGCTCTTGCGTTGGCCAGCGCGTGGGCGACTATTCAGCATCATCAAGAACGTCAGATGCCACACATGAAGACCTTAGCCTCTCTTCTTCTGCGCGCGACGGCTGTCGCCCTGTTTGCGTCCACGCTCTGTGCCGAAGCCGCCGACTGGCCGATGTGGCGCTGCAACGCAGGCCGAACGGCGGACACACCCGAGGAGTTCCCCGCGCAAATGAGCCTGCGATGGGTCCGCGAGTATCCGGCGCGCGTGCCGGTGTGGGAAGACCCGCTGAATCAGGACCTGATGTCCTTCGACACCGTCTTCGAGCCGGTCGTGTCCGGCAACAGGATGTTCATCGGCTTCAACGATGCCGACAAGCTCGTCGCACTCGATATTCAGACGGGCCGCCAACTCTGGGCGTTCTATGCCGACGGGCCGGTGCGGCTCGCACCGGCTTGCTGGCAGGGCAAGGTCTATTTCGCCAGCGACGATGGTTGTCTCTACTGTGTGCGTGTCGACGACGGTGCGCTGGTTTGGAAATTTCGCGGCGGTCCTTCTGACCGAAAGGTGCTCGGCAACAGCCGGCTGATCTCCTCCTGGCCCGCGCGCGGCGGACCGGTCATCCGCGACAGCGTGGTGTATTTCGCGGCGAGCATCTGGCCGTTCATGGGCACCTTCATTTATGCGCTGGACGCCGCAACGGGCAAAGTCGTCTGGGTCAACGATGGCACCGGCGCGCAGTTCATCAAGCAGCCTCATAACGCGCCCGCGTTCGCCGGCGTCGCGCCGCAGGGATCGCTGGTGGCCACGGAAAAATTCCTGCTCGTGCCGGGCGGACGGTCCATTCCGGCTGCATTCGACCGTGCCACCGGGAAGTTTCTGTATTTCAGCATCGCTGAATCCGGCAAAGGAACCGGCGGGTCGCTGGTGATGACGAACGAGAAGGAGTTCTTCGTTCACACGCGCGAGCGCGGTACGCGCGCCCACGATCTGGCGACCGGCAAGAAAACCAACTTCACGGTCGATG
>Ga0265297_10009075_pt1 | contig 13007 bp, 16 predicted proteins | sample Munlanlwell13791_FD_192502 | JGI IMG/M metagenome (GOLD analysis project Ga0265297, IMG submission 192502) | Leachate microbial communities from a municipal landfill in Southern Ontario, Canada - Leachate well 137-91 | ecosystem: Engineered > Solid waste > Landfill > Unclassified | place...
TTTTATTCCTTATAATAAAAGATGGGGAGATTGCTCTCCCCATGCTTTTATGGATTTATTGTCAGTCGTCTTGTCTTATACCAAATTTCTACATTCAAAGTTGCGTTGCAGGCATTATATGGGTCATAAGTATTATATGTTTCATTGATTGTGCCGGCAGAAGTCGGTCTTATGTCAGTAGCACTTTCAATAACCTTTATAACAGTATCCCCGTAAATGTCATGTGATAATCCTAATTTATCTCCCCAACCAATATAATAATATGGAGAAGTACTGGCAATATGCCCTAAATCAGTTATAAACCCAGTCGAAAAGGTTATTGTATTGACATAGGAAAATGCTACATTGCCTACTCCGCTATTTGGAGATGTAGTTACGGTTGTGCTGTTTGCCTGTATAATTTCTGTTACAGCATTACACATAGCATCCAATCCATATACGGTAATATATACCGTATTGCCAGGATTTGCGCTTATTATCCCAGCTGCATTTGAACATCCCCATGTTACATTTCTCGCATAAGCTGGCTGTGTTGATAAATTAGTTATGGTTATCGTATTACTATAAACAACTGTCGTATCAAACAAACTTGAAGCCGTGCATCCAGTTGTTGATGTTGCCGCAGGTGCTAACCATTTCTCAGGAACAATTATGTCAGACCCAGTATAAATGTTGCCGTCTTCGTCAAGTTTCAGCAACACATTATCGTCTAAATCCCTGATTTCAAGCACCGGGCTATCTGAATCATTGTTTGCATCTTCGGCTTCCACCAATACACTGCTAAATTTTGAATGTGAGGCATACCCCACCACTGAGAGACTTATTAGAATCGCCATCCCAATGGTAATTCCGATAATTTTCTTAACCATTGTTTTTCTCCTTATTTTAATTTAAGAAAAAATAGCCCTGCCCTATTTTAGCAACAGGGCTATTATATCCTTAGCGATTTAATAAATTTTAAGATGTTGCATAATTGGCCGCAACTACCTGGCGCCAGTTCTTTACCATAATGCCGTATCTCATTGCGATACTCATCTTATAAAGCTTATAATCTTTGTCTTCCCAGAGGTCAAACTCAGGATTTTCCCTCATATAGAGGACAAAAGCGCCCATTTTTGTATTGACAAGCTGCCACTGGTCTGCATCGGTAAGATAATCCCAATATACGGGCTTAACGATGTTTTTCAGCACATTGATTGCCCTATTTGCCGTATCCGGCTTATCCTGAGATTCTAACAACTCATCCACAGTAAATTTAAGCGCCGGGCTGCAAAGCAGTATATCCGGGACATTTCGCATAATAGTGTCGTTCTCTTTCCTGTTATTATAAACAGTCATCCTATTATATGCTGTCTGGACATTGGTTAAGCTGATATTCAGCGCGCCTAATCCATTATAATAGTTGGAGTTACCCTTTGAAGTATGGTATGTGCCGTTGGCCGCAAATAAGGCCTTGCTGTCATAAAGCAAATCACCTGTGCCTGGGTCTATTACACCGGGTATGGTGTTATTGAAAACATCATGGCCTGAGGTATATCCACCGTAATTGAATACTCCCGCGCAGAATTCCTCAATAGTTTCCTCTGCATCTTTTGCCCATATAGGCATCTGATCTTTAAGGAAATTAGAGAGTTTTTGAGGGTCTTTGGCAAGAGATTCATCTATTGTTTCCATTTTGGCAAAAGTCCTTATTTTGCCATAGGTAATAAATCCCTCTATAGCTGATTTCTCTTTGATTTTACCTGTTAAGGTTTTTTCCTCAAGTTTTCCACTGCCTATCGCAGATGTTGATTTCTCATAGGCCTTATTGGTCTTTTTTACTGTGAAAACACTTTTATACACCTGGGGCTGCTCGTCATATGCTTCCCAATAATAATCATATGCATCCGCCCTTAAAGCTTCAGGAAAAGATGATGCGTTAGTCATTGTAATACCCTCCTTCTTAATTTATCGTAATTTAACCGTTCCTTATATTAGGAACACCTTTTTAGGCAATATTTGTCAGGTAGATTGCCGCCGGGTTCATACGGACATAAACCAGCTGATTGGTTATATCCACATCACATATCACAAGATAATCTTCGTTTGCCTCGCCTACATCGGCATACTGCACATTTGAAGTTACCACAAGATCACAAACCTTACCGCGCATTGTTGCAAGTACTGCGGCATCCGCAGGTATGCAATATACACTATAAGGAGATACATCTACTACTAATTTTGTGGCTCCTTCTGTTGAAGATGCTGTTATCCCGCCGCCACACTCAGCCCAGCCGAATATATAAGCACCTGAATCCGGGTTTGTGCCTGATCCAGCTATTTCAATCCTACGGCTTGTGTCAAACCATACAAAATGACCACCCTGGTTAGAGAATACTTCACTTGCGCCTACTGGAACCGGCCCAGTCATTAATCTGGGACCATACTGATAACCGTGTTTCAATTCTGGATGTGTAAAACCTGCATCGTTAGCCATTTTAATTTACCTCTCTTTTTTTGATTTTTGCTTCCTTTTTTAAAATAAAAAAGGATAGCAAATTAAAAGCGGGGCAGTATAGGGGCGTTACCCTACACATACCTTTTTTACTGCTTTTAATTCTATCCTTTATTTAACCTCGTTATAACCCGCAGAGGAATAGGGTGGATAGTGATTAAATTTTATCCGTTACTATTTTAGTAATTCTTTTGCTTTATCTTCAGTCAATCCGACAAATTTATACTCCCTTGTTCCCTCTAAACGATTACCGGTTACAAGAGGTATAATTCCCGAACCTTTCTGAAGTTTTTCTGCTTCTATCGGATTAGCGGTGATAAATGCTACTTTTGCAGAAACCTTAAGTGGTTCAGGTGTTGGGCTTATTGCCGCAATATTCGGCGCCTCATCTGCCTTTACCTTTACTGCCTTTACCTTTTTAGCCATTACTGCCTCCTATTTCTTTTTTGCATCCAACCTTGCTTTTCGTTTATAATAACTTGATGCCGCTATTTCCGTGCTTACTCCCATATCCTTTGCCAGTTCTTCTATTTCAGGTGTTATATCTACTGTTTTGCCTGCATAGGCCCCGGCACTCTTGCCAAGCTTTACTTCACCTACTATTTCCCTGTGATGTTCATTATCTTCTTTAGCTTTTTTCTCCGCTGCCCTGTAAATATCATCAATGTGTTTTCCAAGCACAAGGCTTATCGCCTGTTCCACTATATCGGGCAGCATTGCGCTTTCAAGGCTCAAACTGTTAAGCTGCGCTTCCATTTCCTTTACATACTGTGGATTTTCAAAAAACGATTTATATTTTGGCGAACCTTTAAGATAATGTTTCTGTATAGTTATATTTGTGTTTGCGTTTATATTTAAGTTCCTTTTGCTTTCATCGCCTAATAATTTCTTTGCCTTTGCTTCAGCCCGGGCCTCTATCTTTGCCAGTGCACCGTATGTCAACCCTGTTTCAGGTTCTATGTCATTCGGGTCGTGCTGTGGTTCATTTACAGGAGGATTCTTGATTTTTTCAAGAGCTTCGGCAAGCTTTCTGTCAGAATCAGCTTTATCAGCTCTTACCCTGTCTATTTCCTTGCCTCTGTGGTGCCAGGGAATACCTTGAGGGTCTAAAACCGGGATACTGCCTATGCAATAATTACCCTGGTCGTCTTTGGTGTATTCAACACCGCCGACATTAAACTTTTGATCTTCTCCCTCTTTTCCCTTATCATCACCTTTTCCGTTCTCTCCTTTGTCAAGGATCGCCTGTTCTTCTGCGTTTAATTCATCTCCTGCTTCCTGCTTTGCCTTTACTTCTTCCAGTGTCATACTATTCCTCCTTTTTTGATTCACGCATTTTAACCCGTATGCGGTGGGACGGGGGAACCTTCTACTTTCTAAAAAATATTATAACACACTTAAAATCATTTGTCAAGTAAATAATGTGGATAAACCTGTTAATATCTTTTTTATTCACACTATATCATTCTGTGGATAAGTATCTTGTGGATACTGTGAATATTCTGTTGATAAGTTTTACTTGCCGCTTTTATCTTTTTCCTCTTTATCAACTTTCTCGATAACTTCCGCTGCCTGTATAAATTCCATCGGGATTTGTAATACCTGCTCCATTCCCTGTATTATGCCGGAGATAGTTGAATCAGTTGCAATACTTCTCTTTTCGCTTGGTATATGTGAAAGCATCCAATAATAACCCTTAATTTTCTCCTCTATAATTTTTTTCTGTGTTATTTCTATGGGTGTCTTCGGGTTGTCTTTAAATATATTCGCATAGAGTAAAGTCTGTTCCTTTGTGAATTCCTGTATTTCCCTGATACCTCCAGCTAAATCCCTTAAATTTATTTCTTCCCCTGTCCTGACTGCTTTTTTACTTTTTTTCACTATTCCCCCTTATTCAACTATCTGACCTTCTTCTGCCTGGGCTGCCGCTGCTTGTTGTTTGGCTTGTTCCATTTTTTGTTTTATTTCCTCTTTCTTTTTATCCGACAATAAATTCTCGGATAATTTAGCCCAGTTCTCATCCCACCAAGACATAATATTCTTTATAAATGCCCATTGAATATCAATATCACCGGCTATAAGCGGATGGGTTCCGACCATTTTAAATAGAGTGAAAGAGTTTTTTGCCTTCTCATATGTGGCTATGCTCTCTATGGCTGTCTTATTATCAAACCTTGCCCGGGCGCGCATCTCTCGCTTACTTATAGTTTCAAATCCCTGTTCGGCCCGATAATCAGCTTCTTTGGTATTTGTAAACTGGTAATAATCGCTTTGTGTCTGATAGGCAAGCTCTTTCATGCCGAAACTGAAATTCTTGACATAGTCTCCCACATTAATATTGCTCTCGGCAAGAAATAGCTCTTCTTTTCGTGCCGGGCCTGTTGGGTCTTGTGGGTTAGACTGACCAGACATAGCATATTGAGGTATGCCTGATAATAACTCCGATTCCCTACTGTTATAGTCTCGCAAGGTTAAGCTGGATGAGGGTATATCGGTTGTTTTAGCTTCTGTCAGCTCGCCTGCCACTTTAATCGGTATATTTGCCCCGGGATAGTATTTATGTTTCTGTGGGTTATATGGGCTGCCTGGAACCACTAACTGGAACCATGCCTTAACTATTGCCTGATCCCAGGCATTAGAAATCTGATTGACTGTCCTGTCCTGCGCACAGTTAATTGATTTTAGTTTCCTACCCAATCCACCCATATATAAGCCATATCTATGCTCTGTTGTCCTGAATATTATAAAATATGAGTGATTATGGCTATATGGGAATTTAATTCCTCGCATATATAGATTCTTTCCGGCTGCTCCTTTAGCAAACCAAAACACGCTTTTTTCATCACGGCCGTCTTTGTTTATATCATATCTGACTATTCCCTCATATACCTCAAACTTCTTTCCGGGATTATCCTCGTTTATTTGTAATAGCGCATCCACATTCTTAAAAAACTTGCTATCCCTTGCCTCTATAAGCTCATCCTTTGTCCATTCCTGGCGTTCTATGTTATACCATGCCATATTCTCATCAGTCGTGCCTTCGGGGTAAAACATATTTTTTGGGTCTATCCATACCGGCTTTACTCCGTGGAATTCATCCCTATATTTTTCCATGAGCCATATCTTTTCGCCCGATGAAGGAATTGCCTCTATATTCCACTTATTGTTATTAGGGTCATAATAATCCCTTTGTAATTCTTCTACTGATTTTATGCCTGATAATTTCAGGATAAAATTGGGATATGTTTCAAGCACATTGGGATAATTACGCAGGAGTTCCTGTGGGGATTCATAACAAATAATCTCTTCCCTTGTTTCTCCCTCATCTGCCACCCAGGGGACTTTTAACACGCCAAAATTAAGCATAATAGCATCATATTCAAGGTTAGGTACTATTTCCTCCAGCTTCATTTCGTTGCGTGCTATGCTGTCAAGCCATTTCCCCTGTTTATCGGCTATTTCCTGCGTGCTGTTTCCTTCAGGAGTTACAGTCCATACCTGCCCGATATAGTAAAATGCTTTGTGCAGGCGTGGGCGTAATCTATCTACGGCTATGGTTGTTTCGCCGGTGCGCCTCTTCGAACACCCCTCCCAGGGCCATTCAGTATCTAAATCTTCCATGAGATAGCGGCTACGGCAATAATCTGTATGCTCTATAAATTCCTGCCGTTCTTTGTTTTGCGGGGCAGAATCAATCTGTTTCATAAGTAAATCGGCTATCATCTGCTCCTGTGTGTCTTCAAGTTTTAGGCGCACGGATTGTTCAGCTGGAGTTGGTTCTTTTATTTTCTTTAAAGCGTACTCTTTTTCCTCGGGTAATGGTAAATTAATCTTTTTTGCCACGATTCCCTCCTTGCTTAATATCCCTTAACATATTCGGATTTCCCTTTACTGTTATTTTATCAAAATAAGGACACTTTACTTCCTTTCCCTTTTCAATTACTGCCCTCTCAAAAAACTTCCCCGGCTCCCTTTTATCCTGATTCTTTTCAGTATTAGGCATTATGTTTCTCCTCTGCTGGTTTTACTTCTTCCTGTGGCTCTTCTTCAGGTTTAACCGCTACATGCGAACCATCAGGCATTACAATATTACTTGGTTTAAGTGTTGCTAATATCCTTATCGCATCTCCCATACAGGCAAAGCAAAGTTCTTTTTCATTCAATAATCCGCCTATCATGGTACGCCCCTTTTCATCTATCCCAATCTGAATAATCGTTTTAATCTTGCCCTGTGCTGCATTATTATTTCTTGATGCCCATCCCATATTTAACTCCTTTTAAACTCTTATTTTTTTGCCGAAACGCTCTGAAAATGGCTGATATAATTCTTCATTATTAATTTCATCGTGAGTATATATTTCAGCGCCTAAGCCATCTACCGCTAATGCAAGCGAGATAACACAGTCATCTGAGAAGCCAGTCGGGGCGCCATACCTGCCTTTTTCATCTATGTCAAAAGCTTCCAATTCTTCTATAAGTTCTTCTATTTTGGGATATGTTATTCTGCGATCTTCTATGGCTAATATCAACTTTTCTATTAGTTGCTTCTTTGACGGCCCGGTAAATTTAAACCCTCTCACGCTTAAATTCATCTGTGCCAGGTCTTGCTCAATAGGATCGCCTACTCCGGTACTGTCAAGGATTATAAACGCATTATTATATCTGCGTGCCATTGCGGCTATTCGTTCTTTCTGGAATGACCAGTCAACTTTTTGAAACCTCTCAAATGCCACAACTTGGCGGGTATCACAGTCTATCACTGTTAAAACAGTCCAATCTACCTTGCGCGCTAAATCTACACCCATTACATATCTATGGCCCGGGAGTGCCTGCTGTAATTTACCTGCTATCGCCTCGCCTACACGCTTGATTACTCCGCCGCCCGAAACAAGGAACTGACAATTATGAACTGAACGACCATTTGCAGTATAGCTATGGTCAAACTCTACATCAAAATTGTAAACTCTACCATTAAATTCTATTTCTTCTATCTTGTTTACTCTTGCCAAAATACTGTATTTGTGTCTCGTTATTTTTAATGCTCTTTTTTTTGCAAAATATTTATTATTCTGTCTATTTATTCTTACAATATATATTTCCTTACAATTTACTTGTCTTCCCTCAATTATCTCTATTCTTGCTGGCCTTGATAAACTAATTCCTGCTGAATATCCTAAACAATGTGCTAATAACTGTAGTTGATAAGCCAAATGTTTTGAAATTGTAGTAAAAGAATCATCTGTCCCTTTTCTACAACCATCTCCCTTAATTAAAGTTTCATATACAATATTTTCATGTCCTTTAATTAATGTAAAGGGTATTTTTTTATTTTCTGCACCACTCCCGCAATGCATAGTAAAAAATTCACCCAATTCTCTATTACTTATTATTAATTGAGCAGAACCTCTATTTATATTTACCTTGCATATCTGATTAGGAATAATAATTGAAAGACATTTTATTATTTCATTTTGATGATCTTTTTCATTCTTATTTAAACTAAAACCAACATTTCCTTTATGATAATGTCCTTCTGAAATAAACCACGACAAAAGAATAGATAATTCCTTACTTATTATTTTATGTTCTCCCTTTAAAATTCTTGGAAAAACTACTTTATCCCCAATTTTAACATCTTTAGCTTTCTTCCATTCGTGGTTTACTCCATTATTACAAATACGTATAGGATGTTCTGGAGTACAAAAAATAGGTTTATTATTTCCATAACTTATAATTTTTAATAAATTGCCACTGTATTCTCTTTCTAAAATCTTTTTAACTTTTCTAAAACGACCAGAATGTGCAAGAACAAAATTTCCAATTTTTACCTCTGTAATATCTCTTACTCCATCTGAAGTAATTATATCAGTACCTTTCGGAAAACAGAGCATCTCCTGTTGGTATAGGTGTTCAGGCATATTTAATTTAGCTTCCTCAAGGTCTTTCCCCGTGAATATTCCACTGTTATCAGCCGTGACTAATTTGTGTATCCATTTAAGCTTTTTCGCTTTTTCAAAGTATTCCCAGCCTACATTACGGCCCTTAGGCGTATAGGGATAAATTACCCAGCCATGATTTTCACGGATGATAGGCTCAATAATTTCTTCCCTCATTTCTTTGGCATTTTTCATAGTAGCATATTCGTCCAAAATCCATCCGACACATCCCATGCCGCGCCATCTGTCCGGCTGGTCTGCTCCTCCAATTAAAATCGAAGAACCCGAAACAAAATCAGCAACAAGTTCGGTTTCATTAAATGGCTTGGCAAGTATTTCACTGGGAAGATAAGTTTTAATCATTTTTGGATCTCGCCATAATACCGCTTTTGCCTGCTTGAAAGTAGGAAAAATATACGCATAGGTATTTTTTTTATGGGCAACTGCCTCTCTAATTTCAAGGTTAAGGCATATTGTAGTTTTTCTTGCCCGGCGATGGCAGACTAAAAGAAAATTCTGCATTTCAGGGTTATCATCAAACTCAGTAAGAAATTCCTCACCCCACTGGGGTAAGCGTTCATAAAAACTTTGTATGGGGATTTGTATCTCACTCATCTATTTCCCTTTTTAGTTTTGCCATGATACACTAAATTAATAACCGGCACAGAAACACTTATATTGTTATCGCCCTCTACTTCTGCGCGCGCTTCTTTAATAAGAGAAGCTATTATACCCGGCATCTTCTTTTCTATTCTTGACAACTCATTACCATCTTTATCGTAATGGATTTTATCAAGGCGAAAACTTTCAGCTTCCCTGATAGCATCCTGCAATATTTTAAGCCGAACTTTCTTTTGAGCAATGGGAACCTTTAATATCTCTTTTTCAAAATCAGCCCTTAATTTCTTTAATTGAGGGGTATATTTTTTATTGTGAATATAGTCTTTCCAAACTGCTTGTTTAGAAATAATAATATCAAATTCATCTTCAATTTTTTGAGATATTACGGTTGCGCCATAACCCATAACTATCCACTCTATTACCTGATTGATTTGCTCAGCGGATAATCTTGGCTGGCTTCGATTGTCTGGCATATTTTTTCAACTCCTTGTCAATACCTGACTTTAAACTCACTTCTATCAGCTTCCCTTTTGGAAAAGTGGCAAGGGCCTGGATTACTTTGGATAGTTGGGTTCCGTCTGTAGTAAATTTAATTGTTGCTCCCCCATCTGCATTCATAGATATACAATCTCTAAATGGGCTTAATTGCGCCTCAAACTTTATTTCATCTTTCATTTCTACCTCTAATGTAAAATTATAACACATCTATACCTATATGTCAACATAAGAAAAATGCATTTTTTCTTTCTTTTTATTTTATTGTTATTATTTCCTTGACATTTAAAAAGAGGTGTGTTATAATATGAGTGTAAAATCAACGGGGGGAAATGTGAGAAAATTTTTATCTTTAAATTTTGGGAATATTAAAAGGGTGGCAGGAGCTACCCCCGTAGGAAGCCATAGGCGTAAGTCTGTGGCTTTTGTGTTTTCTCACTATCCTGCCATCTTTTTTATTTTAAGGAGTATTTAATATGCCTCAACACAGTACCAAACAAGATCATAGGCCGAGTTGGCAGTTCTACCCTACTGATTGGTTAGGTAATTCTGACTTAGGTCTTTGCAGTTTAAAGGCCCAGGGCTTATGGGTTCGCATGCTTTGTTTAATGTTCTTTTCTCCAGTCAGAGGAGAGCTTCGGCGTTCTGCAGGAGATACAATATCAAGCAAAACATTAGCAAAACTAACAGGGGAAACAGAGCAAGAAATTGATACCCTTATTAATGAATTATATAATAATGGAGTTTTTTCTTATACTGAGGATAAAGTTATATATTGTAGGCGCATGAAAAGAGAATCAGAGAGATTAAAATTAAAACAGGAAGCTGGTCGTTTAGGTGGTTTAAATGGTAAGCAAAACACGAAGCAAAACCTAGCAAAACCTGAAGTAGAAGTAGAAGTATTAAGTATTTATAATAATATTATTAGTTTTTTAAATAAGTCTTTGTATTTTAATACTATTATAGAAAAGGATTTTTTTACATATGCTCTTATTAAAGCTTATCCACAGGTTAATATATTACAAGAACTTAAAAAAATGGAGGCCTGGCTTACGGCTAATCCCAGCCGACTTAAAAGTAATTATAGGAGATTTATAAATAATTGGATCTCAAAAACGGAGGCAGGAAATGCAGCAAGTGAAGGAAGTTGTGGAAAAGGTCCTGGAAAATACGAAGAAGTCGGCACAGAAGTTTGAGTATAAATGCGTAGATTGTGGTAAAGTAGTATTTACTGATACGCGCCACTATACATATGCGGAAGATATTATCTGTAAAGACTGCAAGGAAAAAAATCTAATTAAGGACATTAAAAAAAATATAGGCAAGTATTTACAATCTGGCGGAGTTCCACCGAAATATCTTACTGCAAGTTCTGAAAATTTACAGGTTGATAAATATAAAAAGATTATATCTGGATATGAAGACGGCGGCTTATTTATGTGGGGAAGTGCCGGCTCTGGCAAGACTTATGTAGCAGTATGTATTATGAAAAAACTCCTTGAACAGGGTAAAAGTATCATATTCCGTTCGGTCCCGCGGCTGCTTTTAGAGATAAAGGACACTTTTAACGGCCAGGAATATTCAGATAAGGAATTAATAGAGTATTATAGCCGGCACGACTATCTTCTTCTTGATGACTTGGGCGCGGAGAAATGCACAGACTGGGTATTGCAAACCCTGTATATGATTATAGAATACCGAGATAGCCACTTAAAACCCACAATTATTACAAGCAATCTCTCGCTTGATGAAATCAGGCATAAGTTATCAGATAGAATTTCAAGCCGGATAGCCGGGATGTGTGAAGTAATTAAACTTAACGAAGAAGACTTGCGGTTAAAATTAAAACATTAGACGGGAGATAGGATATGGAAGAACTAAAAGAACTTGAACCGGTCGAAAGTCCGGCGAATCCGAACCATCTCGCATTGGAAGTATATCACAGGGAGAAAAAGAGCAGTGATCCAATAGTAAGGGAGAATGCCTGGAATAAGCTGCAGCAGGCCATCCTTGACAGGTCGCTAATAATAAAGTATAAGTATCTGCCTCAGAAATGGTACGAATGCGCTGATAAGAAAAAAGAGTTAGAGGTTAACCTAAAAATCAAGGATGATAATGATAGCAGTTTACACCACATTAACCAATTATTTAATATTATAGACAATTCTAAAATTATCATATCCCCCGAAGATTTTAAGGAGCTTGAGAAAATAGGTAATTTACTGGTAGAGGCGAAGAAGTATTTTGAGGTAAAATTAAGGGAATTAAAGGCTAATATGGGAACAAATAAGGTACCAAGTGGATATGATGAGGGAGGATATTAAATGGAACATCAAAATGATTATGTTAATTTTTTAAAACAAAAAGAAATTAAAAATATTAATTTTGGATTTGATGTTTCCGACATAAATCCAATGTTGTATGATTTTCAGGGGGATATAGTAAAATGGGCAGTTAAAAAAGGAAAAGCCGCTATATTTGCAGATTGTGGATTAGGTAAAAGTCCAATGCAATTAGAATGGGCGAGGCATATTTGTAGTTATACAAAAGGAAATGTTTTAATCCTTGCTCCCCTTGCGGTAAGCAAGCAAACGCAAAGAGAGGGATTAAAATTTGGTATAGATGTTAATATATGCCGGGAACAAAAAGATGTAAAATCTGGTATTAATATAACTAATTATGAAATGATAGAGCATTTTAATGCTTCTGAATTTTCGGGTATAGTTTTAGACGAATCAAGTATTTTAAAAAATTATTCAGGGGCAATTAGAAATCAGATAATAGATATATTTAAAAATACACCATATAAATTAGCCTGTACTGCTACGCCATCGCCAAATGATTATATGGAATTAGGAAATCACTCTGAATTTTTAGATATAATGAAAAGATCATCTATGCTTGCTACATTTTTTACTCATGATGGAAGCGATACATCTAATTGGATATTAAGGGGATATGCGGAACAGCAATTTTGGAAATGGCTGTCAACTTGGGCGGTAGTTGTTAAAAATCCGTCTGATTTAGATTATGACGGTAAAAGTTTTAAACTGCCGGATTTAAACATTAAAACCCATTTTGTTGAGTCATCTAATCTTGACGGATATTTAATCCCGATGGGCGCAGAAACGCTTGACGAAAGAAGGCAGGCAAGAAAGGAAAGTGTAAATGAAAGGGTAAAAAAATGTATAGATATTATAGGGAAAAATGATGAGCAATGGCTGATATGGTGTGATTATAATATTGAGGGTGATGAATCAGAAAAAAATATAACCGATTCAATACAAGTCTCCGGCAGTGACACTGATGAACACAAAGAAAACTCAATGATGGATTTTGCAAGTGGCAAGATTAAAATACTTATAACCAAGCCCAAGATAGCAGGGTTTGGTATGAATTGGCAGAATTGTCATAATGTTATATTTTTAGGATTATCAGATAGTTATGAAAAATACTATCAG
>Ga0265297_10009076_pt1 | contig 13003 bp, 13 predicted proteins | sample Munlanlwell13791_FD_192502 | JGI IMG/M metagenome (GOLD analysis project Ga0265297, IMG submission 192502) | Leachate microbial communities from a municipal landfill in Southern Ontario, Canada - Leachate well 137-91 | ecosystem: Engineered > Solid waste > Landfill > Unclassified | place...
CATGGGGATGATGGGCGGCGTTTTCCTCATCCCGGTGTTCGTCCAGACTTTCCTCGGCTATGACGCGACGCAGACCGGGCTCATGTTCATGCCGATGGCGGCGGGCATGATGATTGCCGCGCCGCTAGGCTCAAGGCTGGTCGGAAAGGTGAATCCGGGGATCGTGATTACCGTCAGCACCCTGGTCGCCGCCGTGGGCATACTCATGTTCGCCAGCCTCGATCCCCGCTCCGGCCCCCTGGACATAATCATACCCGTTTTCATCATGGCTTCGGGAATGGGGTTCGGCATGGCGCAAAGGACGAACATAATAGCGTCCGCGGTCCCCGAGGAGGAGATAGGCGTCGCATCCTCCGTCCTCGCCCTGGTCCGCAACATCGCCGGCGCGTTCGGGATTGCCATATTCGCGACCATCCTGAAGAATGCCACGGAAAGCAGCCTTCTTGCGATATCCGAGAACACCGTCATAAACACGCACGACCCAATCATGCTCCAGCAGATAGCCGCGCTGATGGTCCTGAAGGCGCAGATTCTGGGCTACCATACGGTGTTCATCATCGCCTCGCTCATAATGTTCGTTTCGGCGGCGCTCGCGTTCTTCATGATAAAGGTGAAGGAGAAGAAGAGCGGCGTCGAGGTATTCGTGGAATGATTTTCATTCGTATGCCGACATCAGCTGCTCCATGTGCGCCAGGGCGACCGGGTCGTAGTAGTCCTTCCCCAAGTCGCGCATGACGTCCCCGCCCTGCGTCGGCCGGTACCAGTTCTCCGCATGGCAGTTCCTGAAGCATCCGACCTGTTCGGCGCCGCTTCCCGTGCCGATAAGGGAGCCCCATTTGTCCGCGCACGTATAGCCGGGCGTGTCGCTGGCGCAGTTCGGGTAAGGCGGGTCTATCGTGTTGTTCCAGCTCCCGTCGTACGTGTCTCCCAGGTCCCCGAATGAATGGGAGAACTCATGCACGAATATCCCGGGTGATGACGAGCCAATGAACAGGATATTGTCTTCGCCCTCGCCCCGGGCATAGGGAGTCTGGACGGCTCCATTGTCGAAAAGGACGACGAGCTGGTCCCCGCGGTCCCGGTCGAATCCGCAGGCGAGGGCCATGGAGCGCATCGCGGGGATGTCGCAGGCGGGCGTGGTGTTGCCCGCGAGGTAGCAGCCATCCGCCCCGTCCGTCTTCGCAAGAAAGAAGACGTTGATTTTATCCTCACGGGAGCCGAAGAACGGGAAATCGAGCAGGGCATCCTTGAACGTTGCCGCGTCTGAGGCGAAAACCGACATGTCCGAATAATGATGGGACGGCAGGAAGATTATGTTGAGCTTGTCCGCCATATCCCCGCTCGCAAGAAGCCCGTTGCATGAGTCCTCGGTGAAATTGGCGGACGGCGGTTCCTCCTGTGGCGGCGAGGCGCCGCAGCGGCTGACGGTGGATGGGTTTCCCTTGAAATAAACCTCGCATTCGCCGCTAAGGGGGGCCCCGGTCATGAACTTGCCGCACCACGCGCCATGCGGGCCTACGGCCACCGGGCTCTCCGAGTAAGCCATACTGCATTCGCGGCAGCATTTCGGGCCGAGCTGCAGGTCCGCATTTGCCGGTTGCGGCGCTTTTGTGCACGAGCCGCTCACGCATTCTGCCGTGAAATTCTCGTTGACGGGCCTGACGGCGCAGCCGGGAGCAGGGCCGCAGTCGGACGTGCTTGGGCAGTATGCGCCTTTTCCGGCATCGTACCAGGCTTTGCTGACCGCAACCCATTTTTCGAGCGAGTAATCGATGGCGTCGCAGGCGCCAGCCCAGCAGCAGCCGAATCCCAGCGAGCCGTCTACGAGCGAGCAGTCTGAATCTTCGGAGCAGGAGATGTCCTTGTCTATGTCGAAGCGGTCTTTCTGGGAGGCGAAAGTCGGGCATCCGGGCGCCCTGCACTGGCGGGGGTATGATTCCATGATAGGGTAGCCGGCGGCGGCGCACTCGTCGAACGATTTGATGCTGCAGGCCGTCCCGTTGGCCGGGGGCGGCGGGGTGATGCACCCGAGAATGAATATGCACATCAGCATCGGCAGGATGAGGCGGGCTTTCATAAGCGGATAACCCGGAGGTTGTTAATAATCCTAACCGTAGACGATGACCTGCGCCCATTTATGGCCGGTGTATCCGCCTGCGACCTTCAATACGAGGATGCGGTAGCTCCCCCCGTCCGGGCTGTCCCACATCTCGGACTGGCCCGGGCAGATGAACATCTTCTCGACGAGGGTGCCGTTCGCCGCCCAGAGGCTGAATATGCCGCAGGGCTCGGCCGATGTCGGCACCAGGGACACGTCGTCGAGCGCGATTACATAGCTGCTGTTTGCAAACGCGAGCCCTTCGGGCGGGCGCGGGATTTCGGGTTCCGGGTTTTGCGGGGTTTCGTTAATCGGCGGAGCTTGCGGCGTTTCGTTTTGCGCAGGCGTTTCGTCGGGAATGGCGGTGATGTTGCCGGACGTTTCCGGAGGGGGCATGGCAGCCTGCGAATCGTTTGCCGGAGGCGAAATGGAAGGCTGGCCCGTCAGGTTGGAGCTGTTTCCAGCGGTTTCCTGTGTGACGCATCCGGCGAGCAAGATTGCGAAAACGAGCAAAACGAGCCTCATGGATAGAATGGGTTACGCGGCCATATAAACCTGAGCGCGCCATGGTAGGCAGGGATAGGATGTACCTCAGAATACACAAGAACCCCCAGGGCAAGGTGGTCGCGGTATGCGACGAGGATTTGCTGGGCAAGGTCCTTGAGGACAAGGACACGCACATGGACCTGGACCGCTACAGGTCCTTCTACGATGAACGCAAGGCCGGGGCCAAGGATGTGGAAGAAGCCCTTGCCAGCTTCGATTCTGCCAATATTGTGGGAAAGGAAGCGGTCGGTGTGGCGATAAAGATGGGATTGGTCGGCAAAAAGGACGTTATGTATATAAAGAAAACGCCTTATATCCAGATTTACAGATTATAACCTTAGAGGTGGGGATGTGAAATCAGTCACTATTGTAGCGGACGACAAGGTAGGGCTTCTTGCGGACATATCATACATACTGGCCAAGAGCAAGATCAACATCGACGCGATAAACGTTGACGTCGTTGGCGGAAAGGCGATAATTTCGCTTGCGCTGTCCGACGCGGTCAAGGGGAAGCAGGTCGTCGAGGCGGCCGGCTACAAGTGCGAGGACCCGAACGCGGTCGTGATTAAAATCCCCGACAAGCCCGGAGAGCTGAACAAGATGACCTCCCAGCTTGCGAAGGAGGGCGTTAACGTCCAGAACGTGCATGTGCTGTCCAAGGACGGCGCGAACACCGTGCTTTCAGTCGTCGTTGACAAGCCGAAAAGAGCCGCGCTTATCCTTCAGCCGCACCTGATTACGAACGACTCGGCAATCTGAGCGGTTTTCTTCTGAATTGAATTAGAGGTCGGCTTCGACCGACTTCTCCTTTTTATCCATTTTTCCATTGTATTTCTTTTCCAGCTCGTCCTGCTTGCCGGCTTTAGCCAGCGCGATGATTTCCTCGGCTTTCTGGTAATTGGCGTAGATGTAATCCCCAGCTTCCTTGCCGGCCTTCTCCTCGAGCGCGAGCTGGGAAAGGCGCTCCCTCTGCTTCCCGAGGCGCTCCTGGAGCCTTTCGAGCATCGGGTTCGGCTTCTCGGCGTGCGCGTAGTATTCGTCCGCAGCCTCGCTGAGCGTTGGGAAATCGCGCGTATCGTGCCCCTTGAACGCCGAAAGGGCGCCGAGCGAGTATTCGGACATCTTGCCGTCCTTGAAGAACCCGACGGGCTTCGCCTGCGCGACGATATTGGAAATTTCCTGCTCCAGCTTCAGTATCTGGTTGCCGCTCAGCGAATTGCCAGGGGTTTTCTCATCGATTTTGGCCCTCGCGAGGGCTTCCAGCGCATAGTCCTTGCCGAGGGGAAGCTTCATGAGCGAGACGATGATGTATTTGTCCGTGACTTCGAGCTTTTCGAGCGGCGCGGTCTTCGGGGGCTTGTACGGGCTTCCGGCCTTTATTTCCCTGTCCGACCAGGATTCGTACTTGTGCGCGCTTACTGTTTTCCCGTCTTTGACGAAAACCGCGTTTCCCTGCCCGAACATCTCGAAAATGAGCTCGCCCTTGTCGAACGCGAACGAGACGATGCGGTCGTTGTTGATTTGCCTGATTTCCAGGAGGCGCGCGTTGTCCAGCTCCTTTTCGGCCTTTTCCGTGAACTTGTCGGATTCGGCAGGCTCGATGTAGCGCGTGGAGTGGATTCTGACGCCGAGCTCGCAGATTACTTCGATTCCGGCGATTTTCATCCGGTATATGCCGTCGCTGACTTTGCGGATGCGCCCGAAGTGCTTTCCGTTAAGCTGGCGGCCGAGCTCGCCGACCATGAAGGAGTATTCGAGGTTCGACATCTTGTGCATGGTTTCCTATTTGCGGGGGCGGATTAAAGAGATTTCGGGATGCGGTGGAAACATGGCGATGTGGCGGGGGAAACGGGATTGGCGGGACGTTTTCGGGTATTTAAATGTTGTTATTGTTGGTATTTAAAGGTTTCATCCATCATCATATTGTAATACACGCTAGAGGTAGGGGGGTTGTGAAATGGTCAGGAGACTAGTTACAGACAGGATGGAGACTGCAGGGAAACGGGAAGCTGGCAGGCGCGAAGCCGATTCACTCATCTGGGGCGGGCTAAAGGACAAGCTCGCGTTGGGCGCGCTCGCCCTTGCGGCCGGATGCGGCCATGCAGCGGTGCAGAGCCAGCCGGCAACGACGCCAAACCAGGGACAGCAGGCCGTTTCGACAACGCCTGAAAACAGCCAAAGCGAAGAAAGGCCCATGATTCTCGAGTATGGGCATATGTCCGCCGGGCAGGTGGAAATCGGGACTCACCGATCAAGGCAGGGAGGCCTCGATTTAGTAACCGCCCAAGCCAACGTGGTCGGTGGAAATTCAGTATTCAATTGGCTTATTTATCAGGATGTATCGCCTGGAACAGGGTTGCTTTTGCTCAATCCGCGCTACAATGAATCAAGCCAGGCAAGGTATGTCGGCGTTGTCATGAGGGGCATCACCCTTACTGACGGCACAAGCGGCGACTTCGTCGTGCGCGTATATGGCAATGCGTCCAGGCCGGCTTCTGCTAGCGAATTCGGGCCAGTCGCTGAAAGCGATGGGAGAATCCGGCCGGAGAACGTTCTGTACAGGCTTGAACAGAGCTCGCTTGCACCGGTATTGGATACGCAGTATTATTCTAACCGCGGCACGGTCAGCTTCATAAGGGACGCGCCGGATGTGACGGTTCCCGAATACGGGCCGGTTACCCCCGTCGTTGTCATCCAGCCCGTGCCCCCGGAACAGGCCGGGAGGGGCGCATATGACAGCGAAGGCGTGATTGCCTTTGTACCCCCCGTCGCCATAACCCGAGACAGAGATACGCGGGTAAACGCGGGTGGCTCGAACGAAACGATAGCAACATTCACGGCAACAAGTACCATGGTGACTCTGCCCGGCAGAGTCCCGATGGAGTTGGCTGAATACGAGGCCCGGAACGGAAGCCTCCATCTCGTATATGACTGGCTGATGTTCCAGAACGTCCAGCCATCGACCGGCCTGCTGTTGCTGAATCCGCAGTACCGCGATACGGCACAACCCAGATACGCGGGCATGCTGTTGCGCGGGGCCACGGCAAGCAGCGGGGAGACCGGAGATTTCGTTGTCCGCGTCCGGAGGCTGGAGCCGCGCATCGGAGGCCTGGAATGGGCTCCGATAATCGAGGCCGACGGCCGCGTACGCTCTGAAAACATCCTATTCAGGATGAGGCAGGGAACGCTTGAGCCCGTAAGGGATGATGATTTGACGGCGAACATCCGCAGGATGGCGTTCGAACAGGCCTCGAACCAGGTGGCGGTCGTGGAATACGGCCCGACGACGCCGGTGCTCATGGTCCATGTCGCCGTGAAGATGGCGGCCACCAGTCTGGCGGTGCCAGCGACGGCAACCCAAATCTCGCCGCGCCAGTGACTTTTCTTGTTTTTTTTTAAATTCTACTTTTTTCCGGGCGTTGGGAATCTATTGTTGTAAAAAGTGATTAATATTGACTATTTATAAATCGTTCAACGCAAAGCATTATCGATGAGGCTCCGGAGAAGGGATGACGGGAAGGCCGAATCGGCGGCGCCTGCGCACACGGCATGGGGCAGGCCAATCGCCGAATGCCTGGCCGGGCTCGCAATCGCCGGGGCAGCCGGCTGCGCCCACACGCAGGAGCGCCTCTACGACCCGCCGCGGGGCAGCATCGCCATCTATTCGCTCGAAGACGGCATCCGCCCGGAAAGGGTGGCAATCGGCAACGACATCAACGTCATCGCACACGCGGACGTCCGTGTCATGCGCGGCGGGAGGCAGGTGAGCCTGCGCGACCTGGAATCGGGAACGGACGGCAGCGGCCTCACGTTCTGCTGGTTCATGTTCCAGGACATCGGGGTCGGCCCGGACGACAATCCGACCTGGTTCCTGCTAAACCCCAGATACAGCGAACCCGGCGAGCCGAGATACATCGGCGCGGCGGTTTTCCGCGTGGACTCCAAGGGAAACGATTATGCCATGGTCGTGCCGGTGAAGCACGATGATACCGCTTTGCAGGACTCCGGATGGTCCGTGCAGGCGGCGGCCAAGTCCCGAAGCGACTTCCTTTTCCGCCTCCGCCCGGGCTCGCTCGTCCCGCTTCTCGATGCGCATGCGATTTACCGGATGCCGGATTACTGCAAGGAGACCGCGCTTCCGGAAATCGCGGTAGTGGAATTCGGCCGGACGATACCCATGCTCGCCGTCTATCCGGACCGGGAGTAGTTTCCCAATCTTTTTATCGTTTGTCAGCGAATGCCTTGCATGGACCTGGAGGATGAGCTTCTCAAAACTATTTCAAAAGACGAGCTCGAGGCCCAGGTTTCGGGGAAGATAGAATCCTTCCACGGCTTCCTCACGCGCGAGGTGGCCGTCAGGCTGATAGCGAAGGAGAAAGGCCTCCTGAAAACCGAGGAGAAAACATTCAGGCTCGCGGAGATACCAAAGGGCGAGAAGCGGGTCATGTTCAGCGCAAGCGTCAAGAGGGTTTGGCCCGTCGCCACGTATTCCTCCGGCAAGAAATCGAGGGTTGTCGAGGTCGAGGATGAAACGGGCGCAAACCCCCTCGTGCTGTGGAACTTGGATGTCGACTTGGCGTCGAAGCTCAGGGCGCGGGACAGGATATCGGTGCGCGGGGCCTATGAGAAGCACGGCGAGCTCCATCTTGGGTACAGCGGGAGCCTGGAGGTCGTGGACAAGGCGGCTTTTTCCGACCTCGGGGCCCTAGCCGAGGGGGAGACGGTCCACCTGCGCGGCATCGTTTCCCGGGTCGAGGGCTACGACGGGTTCGTGCGGGGCACGCGCACCAGTACGGGGTTCTCGTTCATCATATCAGACGGGAAAAGCGAACTAAGGTGCATCATTTTCGAGGACCTTGCCCGCTCCGAGCGCATCCGCCCGGATGACGAGGTGATAATCGAAAGCGCGGGGATACGGAACGGCAATGCGGAGATAGGTTCGCACAGCCGCATCCTCGCGAGAAGGAGCAGGGAGATGCTCCTTGGTGAAATCTCCATGCTCGAATGCTCGGGCGATGAGCTTTCGGTACGTGTGGGGGGGAAGGAAGCGTTTCTGGAACGCGCGAGCGCGCTGCGCTTTCTGGGCGTGGAAGCCGCACCGGACATCGCGCTTTCCACCGTCGTGAGCCTTAAAAAAGAATCATTATTAAATAGTAGAATCGCGCTCAGGATTGAGGAAAAGGGCGGGAAGACCGTCATAAGGTGATGATATGCCCCCAGTCATGCTTAAAGTCGCTGAAGCGTTCCAGAACGATATCGGCCGCGGCATCGCGAGGATAGATTCCAAGGCTAAAAGCGAGCTCGGCGTCTCGACCGGCGACATCATCAGGCTGACAGGCAAGAAGGCCGCGCTGGCGATTGTCTGGCAGGCGCACCCGGACGACGAAGGGCTGGACATGATAAGGATGGACGGCATCCTGAGGCAGAACGTCGGGGTGGGCCTGGGCGAGAAGGTCCGCATCGAGCAAATCCACGCGAAATCCGCGAAAAAAGTCGTACTCGCACCGCAGGAGCCGGTCCGCTATTCTGTCGGGTTCGACCAGTACGTGAAAAAAAGGCTCATAGGAAAAGCGCTCCTAAAGGGCAACCTGCTTCCAGTCGGCATATTCGGCACGTCAATCCCGCTCGTCGTGGCGCAGGTGTTCCCGCAGGGCCCGGTCATGATAAACGAGGAGACCGAGGTCAAAATCAACAAGGAACCCATCAAGGAAATCAAGAACGTCCCGAACATCACATACGACGATGTCGGCGGGCTCAAAGACACGATACAGAAAGTCCGGGAGATGATCGAGCTTCCGCTCCGCCACCCGGAGATATTCGAGCGCCTGGGCATCGACCCGCCAAAGGGCATCCTGCTCTATGGCGCGCCCGGAACCGGCAAGACCTTGCTCGCCAAGGCTGTCGCAAACGAATCCGACGCCAACTTCTATTATGTCGGCGGCCCGGAAATCATCAGCAAGTACGTCGGGGAAAGCGAGGAAAGGCTGAGGAAGCTGTTCGCCGAGGCGCAGGAGAACTCCCCGTCCATCATATTCATAGACGAAATCGACGCAATCGCCCCGAAAAGGGAGGAGGTCACTGGCGAGGTCGAAAAGAGGATGGTGTCCCAGCTCCTCACAATCATGGACGGCCTGAAAGCCCGCGGCGAGGTCATAGTCATCGGCGCGACGAACAGGCCGGATTCCATAGACCAGGCGCTCCGGAGGCCGGGCAGGTTCGACCGCGAAATCGAAATCGGCGTCCCGGACAAGAAGGACAGGAGGGAAATCCTCAACATCCATGTGCGGAACATGCCCCTTGAGAAGGACATCGATTTGGCGCAGGTCGCGAACATAACGCACGGCTATACCGGCGCGGACCTCTCGCTTCTCACCAAGGAGGCCGCCATAAAGGCGCTCCGCCGCGTGCTTCCGATCATAAACATCGAGGAGGAAACGCTCTCGCCTCAGGTGCTGGAGAAAATCATCGTCATGAAGGACGACTTCTTCAACGCAATGCATGAAATCCAGCCTTCGGCGCTCCGCGAGGTTTATGTCGAGCGCCCGACCGTGAAATGGAACGACATCGGCGGCCTCGAGGAAATAAAGCGCGAGATACAGGAGGCCGTGGAGCTGCCCCTGAACAAGCCGGAAGTTTTCGAGAAGATGGGCATACGCCCGATAAAGGGCATCCTGATGTACGGGCCGCCGGGGACCGGGAAGACGCTCCTTGCAAAGGCCGTCGCGAACGAAAGCGAGGCGAACTTCATCTCTATCAGCGGCGCGCAGGTGCTGACGAAATACGTCGGCGAATCCGAGAAGATGGTCCGCGAGATATTCAAGAAGGCCAGGATGGCCGCGCCGTGCGTGCTTTTCATCGATGAAATCGACGCGATTGCGATGCGCAGGAGCGGGAGGGGCGAATCCGGCACCCTCGTCATGGAGCGCGTCGTGGACACCCTGCTCACCGAAATGGACGGGCTGCGCAGCCTGAAGAACGTAGTGGTCATAGCCGCGACGAACAGGCCGGACATGCTGGACCCCGCGCTCATGCGCGCTGGACGCTTCGACCGGCTCGTGGAAATCACCGCCCCGGACGAGCGCGCCAGGCTCGAGATATTCAAGATTTGCACGTCGAAGATGCCTATGGACAAGGAGGTCAGCCTCAAGGACCTCTCCAGGCTCACCGAAGGGTACACGGGGGCGGATATAGACAACCTTGTCCGTGAAGCCGGCATGGGCGCGATACGGGACGGGGCGAAAAAGGTCATGGCGAGGCATTTCGAGCTTTCGTTCAAGAACATCGTGCCGAGCGTGAAAAAGGAGGACGTGGAAAGCGTCCAGAAGTTCAAGACCGCGGCCGCGACGATGTACAGGTGAGCGGAATGGGCTTGCGGCATCCGGCGGATGATGTTTGGAACCGAGGGCGCGCATGTTTGGTGGTCGGATGAGAATCGCGATATTCTTCAAGCTCATGATAGCGAGCGTATGCATCTCCCTGCTGGCATTCGCCCTCGTCCCCGGCGTCGGGATAATCGAGGCGCTCAAATTGCTGGCACTCAGCACCGTCATCAGCATAGCCATTACGGCGTTCTATCCGGACATCCGGGGAATCAAGGCCGGCGACACGGTATCCGTCGTGAACGATTCCAACATCCCGAGCATCATCGGGAGGATGGGCATCGCGGCCGCATCCGGCAGGAAGAACGGGCAAATCAAGATTACGCTTTCGAACGGGAACGAGGTAATCGGCGTGGTGGAGAGCTACGTCGGGCTTATAAGCCCCCCTAAGATAAGGATATTATACGAAGAGAAGCTGGTGGAATAGTTGTACGGATTATACCTGGAGAAGGACGAAGTCGTGCAGATAACCATCAGCGTGCTCGCCATTTCTCTGGCCCTCGGCATAGTGTTTGCGGGCGCGGAGGGGATGCTTGCGTATCCGCGCGAGTTCCTGTTCTTCCTCGCCCCGCTCATCGTCACCGTCGGAAGCGGGTTCATCCTGCATGAGATGGCCCACAAGCTCGTCGCCATCTACTATGGCGCGGAGGCTAAATTCCGGATGTGGACCCAGGGCCTCCTGTTCATGCTGGCGACATCGTTCTTCGGGATACTTTTCGCGGCTCCCGGAGCGGTCTACATCTACTCGAACAAAATCAACAAGAGGCAGAACGGCATCATATCGATAGCCGGGCCGGCCCTCAACGTCGCCCTGATGTTCTTCTTCATCGCGCTCGAATTCGTGGCGCCAATTCGGCAGTTCTTCAGCTTCCTGACGTTTTCAGGGGCGGACTTCGCCCCATTCGGGATTGGGGCGGGCGTGCTCAGCGTGTGGAGGTTCGGCGCGGCGATGAACATCATGCTCGGGCTCTTCAACATGATACCGGCGTTCCCACTGGACGGGAGCAAGGTCTTCGCCTGGAACAAGCTGATATGGTTCGGCGCGGTCTCGTTCCTCCTCATCCTCGGCGCCGTGATCATAAGCCCGGGGATAGTCATCGGGTGGGGCATAATGCTGCTCCTCTTCGGCGTGCTGTCGAAGCTGCTTTTCGGATGATTGCATGCGGGGCGCAGAGGCCGTTTTGACGAAAAAGAGCCTCCTTGGGATGGCCTGTGTCGTGAAAGCCAGGATGGTCAAGGGGTACAGGGCGAAGGAACTGGATGCGAAGCTCCGCTTGGAGAGGACGAGAAGCGAGGCGAGGCTCCTGCACAAGGCGAAGCTGGCCGGCGTGATGTGCCCGACCGTGCTCGAGGCGGACGACTTTTCGATAACGATGGGATTCATAGAGGGCGAGCGCCCTGCGATGGACGAGAGGGATTCGCGCGAAGCCGGAAGGATTCTTGCCAGGCTGCACGGGGCGGACATCATACACGGGGATTACACCCCGGCGAACCTCATCCGGGAAAGCGGCGGGCGCAGGATGTTCGTCATAGACTTCGGGCTCGGGTTCATATCGAACGACATCGAGGACAAGGCGGTCGACGTGTTCACCATGATGCGGGCCATCGGCAAGGACGGGAAGCAGGCTTTCGCCAGCGGATACGCCGATTACGCCAAATCGAAGTCCGTCCTCGCCCGGGTCAGGGACGTCGAAAAAAGGGTCAGGTACGCTTTCTGAGGTCCGCTCCAGCATTATACATATTAAACCGTTTCCTGCGAATATCCACCATGGATGAGAGGCGAAGGGGCGCAATCGTCAATGCCACGCAGGCCGCGGGGAAATACCTGCACGACTCGGGCGGGAACAGGAAGACGCCTTATGAGCTCGAGAAACGAGCTCGCGAAATCATGCTCAGGGAACTGCGCTCTGCGATTCCCGAGGTCAGCGTATATGGCGAGGACGGGGAGGTCCGCAGCGCGATAGCGCTTTGCCCGCTCGATGCGCAGGTCAATTTCGAGCGCGGCGTGGGCCCCTACGGTTCGATGGCCGCGGTTATCGAGGGCGGCGCGGCCGTTATCGGCGCGCTTTACCTTCCGGAATCGGACGACATGCTGGTCGCCGAGAAAGGGAAGGGGGCGAGGCTGAACGGGAAGAGGATAGAATTGAACGGCAGGCACGCCCTCTCAAGGGCGCTTGTCTGCTGCGGATGCAACCTTTACAACGAGGAAATGGTCCCGCTAAGCATGGGCGCGATAGAGGCCCTCGCAAGGAACGCCATAATTTGGAGGAACCTCGGCTCCCCGGTCGCAGAATTCATCTATCTCGCCACGGGGAGGATCGACGGCCTGGTCGTGCCGATGCTGGAGACCGCCCATGCCGCAGGATACCTCGCGATTCAGGAGGCCGGCGCGGTCGTGAGCGGCACGGACGGCAAGCCGTATACGCTCCGCTCGGCGGGCATCATCGCGGCCGGGGCATCGCTCCACCAGGACCTTTACGAGCTGCTGAAAGATTCGCTTTAGGCCGAATCTCCGCCGTCATTGCCTTGACCGCCGGTTTGGCCAAGCGCCGCCCTGACGCCTTCAAGCACCTTTTCGAAGAACCCTTCGGGAATCGTCTTGCCGCATTTGGGCGGGCACCCGACATTCATCATGCCGCCGAAGCGGCGGAGGTTCTCGCTTCCGGCCCATATCGAAGCCAGGCTGGCTGTTTTCAGGTTGCCCTGCACGCTGACATCATCGCCGGGGCACCTCAAGGCGAGCCCGTCCCTCCTCACGAACATGCCGTGCCCCAGCTGCTGGCATGGGCGGATGCCCACATATGGGCTGACGCCTTCGCGCTCGATTTCCGAAAGGGCGTAGATGCCGTTTTGGATTGCCCACGCGTTTATCTTCACGTACAGGCTGACGAGCTCGGCCTCGCTCGGGTTGATGGCGTTGAAGACCGATGCGTCCCTGCAGGAGCCTGATACCATCGTGGGCGAGGATATGATGTACATG
>Ga0265297_10009077_pt1 | contig 13000 bp, 13 predicted proteins | sample Munlanlwell13791_FD_192502 | JGI IMG/M metagenome (GOLD analysis project Ga0265297, IMG submission 192502) | Leachate microbial communities from a municipal landfill in Southern Ontario, Canada - Leachate well 137-91 | ecosystem: Engineered > Solid waste > Landfill > Unclassified | place...
AGGCGGCAAGAGCGGCCGCCATGGCAGTTGCAACCCCTATCTCTCCCTGGCAGCCCACCTCGGCACCTGCAAGACTGGCGTTCTGCTTGCAGATAAAACCTATGAGAGCCGCCGCCAGCATGGCCTCTCTTATCTTTTTCCTAGGCACTTTAAAATGATAGTGTGCAGCGTAAAGCGCCGCAGGTATCACTCCTGCCGAACCAAGAGTGGGAGCCGTCACAACTTTGTGGTAAGAAGCATTCTCTTCAGCCGCCGCTATTGCATATGAGCTTAACAGGGCTATGAACCTGCCGGGAAGATGCTCCGGAGCATTATGCCGGCCATAAAGCGATTTTGCTTTTTTTTGAAGCCCTATCGGCCCGTCAAGCACACCCTCGCTCTTTAAGCCCCGTTCAACGCTGTCAAGCATTACATCGATAATGGTATCCAGCTTCTTTTCTATCTCTTCCTTATTCAACCCCGCTACAGCCTGCTCGTTCTCGAGCATTACGGCGGCAAGGCCCTTTTTTTTCTCCTCGCAAAGGGCAATGAATTCCTTCATATTGGAGTATTTGTGGACGGGACCGGCGCCTCCTGCATGCGGCTGCCCCTTCCATTTGATAAAGCCGCCGCCTGTTGAATAATACTCTTTTTCAAAGACCGGCTTTCCTTTTGAAAGGAGTTTAAAAACAAGCGTGTTCTGGAAAGGAAAAGAATGTTCTACCGCGTCAAAAATGATGTCTTTTGGAGTAAAGTTAACCTGGGACTGCCCTATTTTCATGGCATAGGTCTTGTCCCCGGCTTTTCTGAGTTTTTCTATTATATCCGGGTCGCAGGTATCCGGAGCCTGCCCTATAAGGCCCGCGGTCGCAGCAAAATCGGTGGCATGCCCCTTTCCCGTGGCGCTTAAAGAGCCGAACAGATGGACCTCAAGCTTATCGACCGAGGATGCTGCTTCTTTAGGCAGTTCCTGGATGCTTTTTACAAAGTCCGCAGCCGCCCTCATCGGGGCTATCGTGTGCGAACTGGACGGGCCGGGGCCTATCTTGAACAGTTCAAAAATAGAGAGGCTTATCGGTTCTTTCATAGTTTCCTCACATCAGGTTTATTATAATGCTGCCCATAACGGTAAGGAACACATTGGCAAAAGCAAAAGGAGCGGCAAAGCCAAGCGACATCACCTTGCTCTGGGCATCCTCCTGGAGAGCAGCAAGCGCCGGAGGAATAACGCGCGAGCCCATAAGCCCTCCCAAAAGCAGGACGGGGTTCATCTTGAGAATGTACCTGCCGAACACCACGCCAAGAAGTATGGGAACTATCGCAAGCACGATCCCCGACAAAAAAACCGAAAGGCCGTTGGCCGCAATGGCAGCCAAAGCCTGCTTTCCGCTGGTTAGCCCTATACAGGCCACAAAAAGCGTAAGGCCAAGGTCAGATAGCAGCCACTGCGCCGCGTCCGGCATCTGGCCAAAGGTGGGATGCTTGCTCCGTAACCAACCCGCAAACAGGCCCGCGACAAGAACACCGCCTCCCACCCCCAAAGTAATTGGGATACCGGCCAGGGGAAGGACAAGAGAGCCGATCAAAGTCCCCAGCACGCAGCCTGCTCCTACCATTACCAGATCGGTCACGGGAGTGTGCCTCATGGCATATCCTATCTTTTCTACAGCCCTGTCCACTGCTTCTTTTGTCCCCACTATCTGCACAATGTCGGAATTGTTTATTACAGTATCCCTTGTAATTGGAAGTTCCATGCCCTGTCTGGTCATCCTTACAAGAAAAACCCCCCTAACGAAAGGCTCTTTGGCTATTTCTCCAAGCGTTCTGCCTATCACTCCGGGATCAAGGACGCAGACCTCAAGTATCTCCCCTACTATTTCCGCCATGGAGGAAGTTTCAACCTCTTTGCCTATCAACGCCCCAACCCCGCAGAGCGCTGCCCGTCCTCCCGCCACCAGAAGTGTATCTGAGACTTCTATTCTTGTATCGGGCAAGGCATCCATCAGTGCGGTACCCCTTTTTATCTTGTCTATTTCGGCCCTCTCCGGAAACCCCGCTTCCGCCTCCGCCACTGTGCGGCCCGCAAGGTCCTTATTTTCCACTCGGTAAGCCCGCAGGCCTGCTATCCTGGACCAGGAAAAAAGGTCCGGATCGCTGCCCGGCCCCGATGAGGCCCCCATTTTTTCTTCCAGCGCCTTTGCCTCTTTTTTGAGGTTGACACCCATCATTCCGGGAAGCAGCTTGAACAAAAGAATGACACCAACGGTTCCAAAAAGATAAGTAATGGCATACGATACCGCTATGTTGTTGTCCAGGTTCTGTTTTTCGCTCTCGCTTACTGAAAGGTGTTCCACTGCCCCGGTTGCCGTTCCTATGACCGCGGACTGGGTCATGGCTCCCGCGAACAAACCGGCCGTGGTACCTTTGTCATAGTGCAGCGCCTTGCCCAGCACAACAGCTGTCCCAAGTCCGGCAAGCGCCACAAAAAGCGCCAGCAGAAGGTAATTAAGTCCTTCCTTTTTTAAACTGCCAAAGAACTGCGGCCCCACTTGGTAGCCTATGCAAAAAGCGAACAGGGAAAAAGCTATGTCCTTAAGTATTGCAGGAACGCCGGAGGAGAACTGGCCCAGGACCATGGCAATAAGAAGGACCGAAGCCGTGGCTCCAAGGCTGAACCCTTTGAACTTAAGTTTTCCGACAAGATAGCCGAGAGCAAGGGACAAAAAGACCAGGACCTCGGGACTCTGGCTGACTATCTGGGCAAGTTCTGCGGTCATAGATATGTCCTTTCGGAAAGGTTTTAGAAATTATACAACAAAGGACTTATTAGGTAAATGATTTTATTTGAGGAGAGCATCAAAAAAATCGGCCGTTCTTTTCATGACCAGAGGCCAGGCCTTGATGAACTCATGCGGCTCCCCTTCATATATGTAGAGAGCGCTTTCCTTGCCAAGCCCCTTGAGCCGCTCCTGGAGTTTTTTGGACCAGGACAAAGGAACAGAGTCGTCTTTTGTTCCGTGATGTATCATGACAGGGTCCATGATATTGGACAGGTAGCCTCTGACCGAAAGGGAATCCCAGAAAGCCGGGTTCGAGTCCGGCGTACCGTACCTATCTATTATATTGTGCCTGACGGGACTTGCCCCGTATTTGGCAGGGATCTTTTTTTCTTCCCTGGCCGGCCTTCTTGCTATCCATCTTTCAAAGTTATCGCGGTAGTCTATGCTGGTGGGAGCCATCAGCACATAGGCTTTTACCAGGCCGGGCTTAGAGGCCATCATATTTAGCGCAATGCCCCCTCCCATCGAATGGCCCAGCATTCCGATATTGTCCTTATCAACAAAGTCGAGGGTAGAATTCTTGAGAGCATAGACCGCATTGATAACATCTTCCGTATAACCGGTATAGAGCCGGTATTCGTTGTCCGGATCCTTATCCGAGAAGGCATGGTTGCGGTAATCCGGGTGGAGCACAACATATCCCCTTTTGGCAAGATAGTCCTGTTCGCGCTTTAGCCCTCTGCCGCTGGTATAGACCTTTGTGCTTATATAGCCGTGAGCCGTGATAATAACAGGGAAAGGACCGCTGCCTTTAGGAACGTTCATTATGCCGGAAATGCTCAAGTCGCCGCTTTTGTAAGTTATATAGTAGCGGGTATAATCCTTTTCTTTTGCGAGAGTATGTACGAGCTTAAGCTCTCTGCCGTAATATCGCTTTTGCTGCAGCGCCTTAAGCGAAACATCGGACGGATCAACAGCCGCTGCGCAGCACGAAGCAAAAAAAACCGCAACAAGAATAACTGCCGGTAATTTTGACATGAGAAAATAATAACCTGCCGATGCAATAAGTGTCAATTAAGAGGCCGTTAATGTGCGGACTTATGGCCGTCTTTTTTCTCAAGATATCGCTGATGATATTCTTCTGCCCTAAAAAAGTCCTTTGCCGGAAGTATCTGCGTAACGACGGGACTGTTGTATCTGCGGCTTCTTTCCAGTTTTTCTTTCGATCTTTGCGCTGCTTCCTTTTGCGAAGGAGAATAATAGAAGATCACGGACCTGTATTGATCTCCGACATCCGGGCCCTGTCTGTTCAACTGCGTCGGATCATGTATACTCCAGAAAACATCAAGCAGTTTTTCGTAGGGGATAGTTCCGGGATCAAATTTAACATGCACCACTTCTGCATGGCCCGTATCCCCGCGGCAGACTTCTTCATAAGATGGTTCCGGGACCTGTCCTCCTGCATAACCCGCAGCAGTATCAATAACTCCGGCAAGTTTTCTAAATTCCTCTTCCACATGCCAAAAGCAGCCACCCCCGAAAGCGGCTTCGTCAAACTTGCTTTTACCTGACCGAACAAACATTAGAGCAATACCGTTTATGCAATATCTTTTTCCTGAAGGAGGCGGGCCATCGTCAAACACATGGCCGAGGTGAGAACCGCACCTGGCACAAAGAACTTCGGTTCTCATGCTGCCAAGCAAGAAGTCTTCCTTATATGCTATGTTGAGGTCCGAAACAGGCTCAAAATAGCTGGGCCACCCGGTACCTGAATCAAATTTTGCGTTCGTTGTAAAAAGATCGGTGCCGCACCGAACACATTTATAGATGCCGAGCTCCTTCGATTCTATTAGAAACGGGCAGCTAAAAGACCGCTCGGTAGCTTTTCTTGTTGTTATTTCATACTGCTCTGGCGTCAAGATCTTTTTCCATTCCTCATCTGGTCTGCTAACCCTGTTCACTATAACGACTTTGCCTATCTCAGAGTCAAAGATCTTCATCTTGCCGTTTTCTTTTTTCATAGAAAGCCCTCCCCCAAGAAAAGCCAAGGTCAGCAATGCTGCAATAATACATATTGAGGCCCTCTTAATATCCACCTATAGAACACCTGCACCGGCAGCCCATTACTACAGACATTCTACACCTCAAGGGGTAATCCAACAAATTCTATTTTTCAGAAAGGTTCCCTGCCTGTCATCAGGCAGGTCTGTCCACTTTTTCACAAAAGAAAAGCGGACATTTCTGTTATCTGTTATCTGCAACTTTGATCTCCACATAACTGCTATAATAGAATAATGGACGCTCAAAATAACAATCAGAACTTTTACGGTCTCGGTATCGCCCCAAGGATACTGGACCTTCTGGACAGGCTGAAATTCAAGACCCCTACGCCAATACAGTATAAAGCCATCCCAATGGCCATAGACGGGCAGGATGTTATAGGGGTCGCGCAGACTGGAACGGGAAAGACGCTTGCCTTTGGGATACCGATGGTACAGCGGCTGGCACAGGGAAGCGGAAAAGGCCTGGTGCTGGTGCCGACGAGGGAACTTGCCCTGCAGGTGGAAGAGACCTTAAGAAAGATCGCTGTTCCTTTTGGGATGAAGACGGTCTGCCTAATAGGCGGAGCTTCTATGTACATGCAGGTAAAGGCTCTTAGGATGAACCCCAGGGTGATCATCGCGACCCCGGGGCGCATGCTTGACCACATGAACCAAAGTACGGTCCGGCTGAGGGATGTCAGCGTCATAGTCCTGGACGAAGCCGACCGCATGCTGGACATGGGCTTTGCCCCGCAGATAAACAGGATCCTGCCGCATTTGCCCCAGAACAAGCAGACGATGCTCTTTTCCGCCACCATACCGGCCAACATAATGAAGATAGCCTCTTCCCATATGAAGCTTCCAGTTAGCGTCGAGATCGCCCCTTCGGGAACAGCCGCAAAGAACGTGGTCCAGCAGCTGTTCATAATAAGGAAAGAAGAAAAGATGCCCCTCCTGCTTAAGCTGCTCAACCAGTACCGCGGCACCGTGCTGATCTTTGGCAGGACGAAAAGAGGCGTTTCCAGGATCACCATGGGGCTCAGAGCGCTCGGTATAAACGCCGCCGAGACCCATTCGGACAGGTCTCTGGCTCAGCGCAGACAGGCGCTGGAGGGCTTTAAGAACGGAAAATTCAGGATAATGGTGGCAACTGATATCGCGGCCAGAGGCATAGATGTTAAAGGCATCGAACTGGTGATAAACTATGATCTTCCGGATGATTCTGAAAATTATGTCCACCGCATCGGAAGGACCGGAAGGGCCGGGCACGAAGGAAGGGCAATTTCCTTTGCCACGCCGGACCAGAGAGGCGATGTCCTAAATATCGAAAGAGTGATGAAAAAGAGCCTTCCCATAGCAAAACATCCTGATATCAAAGCTTCGGAATTCTACAGCGCCCCGTCAAGAAGTTTTAGCAGGAGGCCCGTGCGGAGAAAGAGCTACAGGTACTAGAGAACTCGCATTTTTCACAGATATCCGTCCTGTTGACCTTAACAATGTAGTCTTTGCCTCTTATCCCCTTAGCGCCGTCCTTTCTCATCAGTTCTATGCAGGGGGGAGTTTTTGACCTGCAGCCGTGCCTGTTGTCGCAGTTCATGCAAAAGCCCATGTTCAGGACTCCAGGGCTGACATCAACCTGCCGAACCTTGACGGGGCTTCGCATTTAAAATAGTGGGAGACATTGCCGTATTCAAACGCGAGGCTGCAGGCGTGAAGGAAGATCTCGTTCTTTTCCAGTCGGTATTCCCGGGGAAAAGCTTTCTTGTCAAATCCGTAAAAAACATCCCCTATAACGGGATGGCCTATAGAAGACAGATGCGCCCTTATCTGATGGGTCCTGCCGGTCTTTATCTCAACTTCCAGGTAGGCCGCGCCCCTCAGCCTTTTCAGGACTCTGTATATTGAGACCGATCTCTTTGAGCCCTTCTCGGCTGCCTCCGAGGCCACGGTCCTTACCAGAAAACCCTCTTTGACCTTTCTGAGAGGAGTATCTATGGTGCCAAGATCGGACTCAAAGTCACCCTGCGCTATGACAAGGTATTTTTTCTGCACCCCTCCGTCCTTCATTAATTTGCATAGGGCCTTAAAGGCCTGCAGGGTCTTTGCCGTTATAATGAGGCCCGAAGCCCTCTTATCAAGGCGGTGTACAAGCCCAAGGTAAGCAACCCCCGCAAATTCCTTTGACAGCTTAGGATATCTGCCCAGGAGCGCACTGATAAGCGAGTTCTTTTTGTGCAGCCTGTCGGGAGTGGAAGAAAGCCCGGCAGGCTTATTGATGATGAGAAACTCGTCGTTTTCAAACTGCACATCAAGGTCCAGATCCTCGTTGGGAGCAATTAGTATGCTTGAGGCAGGTTTTACAAGGCCCTCTATCTTGTCGTTTTCCTCAAGAGCCCTGTCCGGCCTTACATTGCTGTCATTAACAAGCACATAGCCGGCCTTTATGGATTCTTTGATGTCCTTGCGCTTTAGTCCGGGATATTTTTTCTTCAGGTACTTGTCCAGCCTTGTGCCTTTTGCGGCGGTTTCTGCTGCCAGGGAAAATCTTTTGTTCTTCATTTTGTCCGCAGTTCTAATTCAGGATGAGGATCGGCGTGCCCTCGTCAATATTGGCATAAAGGTATCGTAAAACCCTGTGCTCAACCGCTATGCATCCCCGGGTATTGTCGCTTTTTGTCACTCTGATAAGGCCCGGTTCTCTTCTTTCCATGGTATCGACAGCGGCCCTCATATAGGTAGGGGCCCCGTGGATGCCGTAGGTCCCTCCCAGAGGAGTATCCCAGGGCGGGGTCTGCCGGAGCAGATTGGCCTTCACAATTCTCCTGTAATCAGAAACGCTCAATCTGCTCCCAAGCTCAATGGCCCTGTTTGCTACTGCGACACTGGGCCAGCTGATGCCGAGAAAAAGAGTGTACCGGCTGTTTGGGTTCTTCTGGCAAATGTAGAATTCCCCTTCAGGCGTCTCATTGATGCCCCCGGAGCCTATGGCAATAGGAGCCGGAAATTCTATATTAAAGCCCTTGTAATTAGCTCTCCTGACCGGAATTCCGCCTCGGTTATAAAAGATGAGATGCCTTGACTTGAGACAACAAGAGAGTCCTGCCCGGGATGCTTAAGCGCGAACTCAAGAACTTTTGCATCGAGGCCCGACCCTGCTATCCGCGTGCCATTTCCGGCGGTGAACACCGCTGCCGCTGCTGCCGCAGCAAAAACCACGAATAATGCTACTTTTGGAAGCTTCATATTATAATTATATCCTATTTTCAGAGCAAAGAACGAGGTCGGTCTATCTGTAGCGCCTGTAAACAGCGGCGGAGACCTCGTTTATGACAAGCCGCGCGTCGCGGTCCTTTTTGAAGCCTTTTGTAAAGACCGCCAGCGCGTATGAGCCGCGCGGAGTATAGACAATGGCCGAATCATGAAGCACTCTTTCCAGGTTGCCGGTCTTGTTGGCACACTTAATTTCCCGGGGCAGCATTTTTGGTATGCCGAACCTGTATTTTTGGTCCAGCATAAAGGACAGCATCTGTTTCCTTGATGATTTAGAAAACCCCCTGCCCTTCTGGATCCTTGAGAGAAGCTTGACAGTATCCAACGCTGTGGTGGTGTTTATCCTGGTCCCGGGAGCCTCTGCCAGTGCTGTTTCATCAAGCAGGCGCGTGGAAGTAAGTCCTATGGCCGAGCAATAGCTGTTAATAGCCTTTTTGCCGGCGGTGTTAACGCACAACCTGGTTGCACTGTTATCCGAAAGTGATATCATCAGCCGGCACAGGTTCCAGAGCCTGTAGGTATTGGGCCGCAGCCATTGCAGGACCCCGGCTCCCGGAAGTTTGTCCCTGTTCGTAAACATTACCTTCTTTTCGAGGTCCAGCAAGCCTCTGTCGGCCAGCGAATAGATAGCCGCCATAACGGGAAGCTTTATTATTGAAGCAGCGGGAAAAACCACACTTCCGTTAACGCTTATCCTTCGGCCTGTCCTGATGTCTTCAAAGGCTATACCTATCCGGTATCCCTTTACAGTCCTTGAGCCGTAATTTTTACCGGCTATCACCCTGAGCTCTTTTTCCAGCCCGGCAAACCGGTTCTGCCCAAAAGCAGCACCGGAAACCAGCACAAAAATAATTATCAAAGAGAAGATTCTTTGCACATTTTTATTATAGCAAACAGGTCAAGAGGTCCGGCTCAAGAGGCAAAATTCATTCTGCGGATCTCGGAATAGGCGTCCTTGCCGCCCAAAAAAAGGCAGGTAAGAGGAGCAGTTTTTTTGGCCTCCTGCGACATAAGCCTTGAGAGGTTTTGTATGTCCCACTGCGCGTGGGCATCTTCCCTCAATCTTGAGACATGGTAAAGCTCCCTGGCATTGCAGGAAAAAAGGACCCTTCTTCTGTGCGCGTTGGTTAGGACATAAGGCGCCGCAAGCGGGCTCTCTTTTTGCATCTGCCGGTAGACCTTTTCGGTCTTTTCCGCAACTTCCATAAAAGCCTTTTCCATCCCCGTTTCTTTTATGGAAGGCGGAATGGTCACTCCAAGCTCAGTGTCGTAGTCTTTTGCGATAATTGTGGACATTCTGTGCCGTTTAAGCTGCGCAAAACAAGAAGAAGACAATATGACATCAAAGGTAAAATTGACATTTTCATATTCACGGAGAGTTGTATCATACAATTCCATGTGCCTGCAGGAGGCCTTCACCAGCTCCTTTTTCTCTTCCGCTGACATCTTCTTCATCGCAACCATACAACTGTCATACGGTTCTTTGGATACGGCGTACAGCAGCGACGCCGCCAGAACATCATCAGCATCTTTGGTATGCTCAACCAATGTCACATCATTTGAAGTTTGTGATTGGACATTGGAAATTGGAAATTGGAAATTGGAAATTCGCGTTTTAATATCATCGTATGTTTTAGCATCATAATCATTCGCCTCCGTGAACAATATGATCGACGGAGCTATCTTTTCCACAAGAGCATACATCTGCTCTGCGAGTTCTTTTATTTCGGCCAGTTTTTGCGATTTTGCCCTTCTCAAGAACAATTCCAGGTTGCGCGCGTTCATCGTCAGCCCCAGCTGGGCTTCTGTCGCAAGGGAAGTGATGTACCTTGCGTCCTCCTTTGCCCAGCCTTCCAAAAGGTTCCTGTTCTTTGGGTCGGCGGCAAGGCCCTTGTGCTTTTCAAAGACATATTTCCGGAGTTTTTCGTTAAGCCTGTGGTACAGCCCGTTCTGCTCTCTGAGAATTTCTATGTATTTCGATTGTATTTCGCTCCCGCGTATTTCTTCGGGTATCACATGATCATCTCCGAGGGTAATGTATCTCTGCGACTTCTCCGTGAACGAGCACAATCTAAAGTGTTCGATGAATTCGACAGCAAGACGGGATATCCCGATCAGGTCAAAATTAAAGACGGCGTGTTCCGCAACACTGTGGTGCCCCATCTTAAAGATTATAGTGGAATTGGATTTCCTGGTCTTTTCCACTTCTTCCCTGGCGGCTTTTCGCAACTCGTCTATCGGCCTTGGATCGCGGCTTATCCTGGCATACGCTGCAGATAGAGTTTCGGGGGTGACATCCTGTCTTTGAGGAGAGTTCTTTTTGAGCTCCTCAAGCACCTCGGCGTCAACATTGTACCCGGCAAGAAGTATTTTCATGAATCTCCATAAAACCCGAACCTAAAGGTTCGGCTCCGGTTTTGCTTCCCAATGGAGCCGACACTATAGTATCGGGTCTCCTGCAACACAAAATGATCTTCAGCGTCGGAACAGAGACCAAACTTATTATATCAGTCCTTTGAGGTATTTTTGCCGGAGTTTTTCCGGAAATCTTTCGATGGCGTAGCGCAGCATCGTCCTGGGCATCTTTTTATAATATTTTTTAAGGAATCCCTCTTCGGTCCTTTGAGAACACCTTTTCCCGACTTCCCGCAGCATCCAGCCCACTGCTTTATGGATAAGGTCGTGTTCATCATTTAGGAGAATGCGCGAGATCTTTAAGGTCTCTTTGGCTTCTCCTTTGTAGATATAGGCAAAAGTGGCTAGGATAGAGATCCTTTTCTTCCACAGGTCTTTTGAACGCGCAAACTTATAAAGAAGTTCTTTAGATCTATTTTCGAGATATGCTCCGACAATATGCGGAGCCGTAAGGTCGATAAGGTCCCAGTTATTGATGTATTTGGTGCTTGAAGTATATAGCCTGAATATTTTTTTCTTGAGCGCCGGATCGCCCTTCTTGAATTGCGACACCAGTATCAGAAGGGCCGCCATACGCTCTTCGTGATATTTGGAGCAAAGCAGCCTCTTAGCCTGGGAAAGAGGAAGGGGTAAATAACTCTTTACAGTTGACCGCATCACCGGCAGGGTGACCCCCAAAAACCTGTCCCCTTCGGCGTACTCTCCGGGTCCGGTTTTGAAGAAACGCTGAAGAACTGCGGCTCTTTTGGGATCGGAGCACCGGCTAAGGTCTTTTCTTAATCCTGAATACCGGCTCATATCTTCCTGCTGTCGTAGGCCCAGTGAAGCACGGCCTGTCTTTGCTTTGGCCGGCAGGAGAGATCCCCTCTTGCGCAGTTCTTGATCAGCTGGCTCACATGCCTTTTTACGGCCAGCCATCTTTTTATCTGCCTTTCGTCTTCGAGGGGGAGCCTTCGCCCCATATAGTAGCGGCAGTACCACTGGAACCAGCCCCTGGGGTCCTGCCCGTTGATCCAGCCTTTTCTTCTCCAGACAGAAAGCGGCTGACTGGCGTTAACTCCAAAGTGATTCAACTTGGGATCGTGCCTTTCGGGGCAGAGTTTCGCTTTTTTGAACCAGGAGGAAGGGAATTCTTTTTTGCAGTCCGTCATATATTTTCCGCCAAAGACACCCAGCTCCAGCATCTGCTTTGGCGTAAGCTCGGGTTTAAAGCGGGAGTCAAAGTTCTTTCCAACGAGAGCGGTCAGCTGATACCTGTAGCCTTTCTGCATCTTATCGTTGACGACTACGGTTCTTTTCATTGGTTGTAAGGTCATCGGAAGGGGCGAGATTCGAACTCGCGTTACGCGTTAACGTAAACACGCTTTCCAAGCGTGCGCCTTCAACCGCTCGGCCACCCTTCCGCGCAATCAATTCCCGGCTCTTGCCGAGAACGCGAAGAAATCAAAATAACTCTGCCAGTTTTTATCCGTTGAACCGTACTCATTGCCGCCTAAAAAATAATCGGCAAGGACTTCTCTCATTCTTAAGATCTCTTTCAATCTGTCCCTGTTTTTTTGGTCATCTATCGTCAAATCGCAAAGCTCAAGAGCCCTTTCGAGCGCCTCAAAAGAAAGTCCCGGATTGCCTTTGCGTTTCCAATTTATGGCCCGCGCAACATCGCTGCCGATATTGGCCATCTGCTCGCAGAAAGAAAAAGCTGCCCACCTTCCCGAGGCAAGCTCCTTGTGCTTATAGTCTAGTTTGGCATTCATCCGGATATCAGCGATCCGACGACCTCAGCGATCTTTTTGCGCGTTAAAGCGTCTTCAACCTCTCTTGATCTGTTGCCCTGGACCGGCCTGATGTTTATCATTGAATCATATTCAATAAGATCCTCCGCTTTGGCGTCCGGATAAAGATTGATACCCCAAAGGTCATACTGGCTCGAGCCTTCCCTTATAAGCGCACCTTCAAGATCGCTGTGCAGGTCCGCGTCAACTGCAAGCAGTTTCTTGTTTATGTCCACGACCGCTTTTACCATGCCAAACCCGGACCTTTCCATCATTATCCGCAACTCATCAAGCTGAAGCCTGTCTCTTACTATTTTCATAACTCTTTCAAATTATAACATAACCTCATTCTTCAGGCCGCGTCCGTTTATAAACAGAGAACCGATAGAAGAGTCCTGCAAAAGGCTTGAAAAACTGGACTGCCCCCTGTAAGCCAGCCCGGGGAACTTTTTCTGCGAGCCGTTTGTCTATCAACAGTAGATGGTAAAAGCAACTTGCAATAACCGGTACCGTGGTATAGAATATTTTAGAAATGAAATATATTAAGAGGCTGGCAGGAATACTGGTCTTTTTTGCTGTTTTGATAGCCCCCTTTGCGCTTTTTCCCGGCTGCGGCGCTCTTCCTCCGATGATAACCAGTCTGGTAGCAGATCCCGCGGCTATCCCGGTTGAAGGCACCACCATGATCTCCTGCGAGGCCACTTCGTCTTCTGCCGCCAATCTCACTTATACCTGGAGCGCG
>Ga0265297_10009078_pt1 | contig 13000 bp, 8 predicted proteins | sample Munlanlwell13791_FD_192502 | JGI IMG/M metagenome (GOLD analysis project Ga0265297, IMG submission 192502) | Leachate microbial communities from a municipal landfill in Southern Ontario, Canada - Leachate well 137-91 | ecosystem: Engineered > Solid waste > Landfill > Unclassified | place...
CTGGAAAACCTCAAGAGGTCCAGGCTCAACCAGGCTATAAAATCCATGAGGATCCCGATAAAAGAACACTCCGGGGTATTGGCGATGACCACCATCGAGGGCATGCCGTTCGTGATAAATACGCCGGAATCAAAACTCAAGGTGAATAACGAGTACTCGAGGCTCCTGGACCTGGACGAATTCGTGACGGTGCCGCTGAAGGCGAAAGATAAGGTGATAGGCGTGCTCGTGGCTGACAACAGGTTCGACAGGAACCCTATTACCAACGATGACATACGCATGCTGACCATGTTCGCGAACCAGGCCGGGCTCGCCATAGAGAATTCGCGCCTTTACGAACAGACAGTGATACTGTCCAATTCAGACTCCCTGACAGGCCTGTGGAACCACGGTTATTTCCAGTACCTGTTAGGCGAGGAGATCAGGAGGGCCGCGTCACTGAAATCCCACCTGACCCTGGTCATGATAGACATAGATAATTTCAAGGCATTCAACGACAATTACGGGCACCAGGCCGGGGACAGCATACTGAAGGAAATATCCAGGACTTTCAGGGACGCGTCGAGAAAGATAGACATAATCGCCCGTTACGGCGGCGAGGAATTCGCGATAATACTGCCTTCCACGAGAAAAGAAGAGGCCCTTCTCGTGGCTGACCGCATAAGAAAGGCCGTCGAATCAAACACGGCGCTGAAGAATACCACCGTCAGCATGGGCGTGGCGACTTTCCCGGAAAATGGGGACGACAAAGAGTCTCTCATACTTAAAGCCGACAAGGCGCTCTACGAGGCGAAGAGAACGGGAAAAAACAAAATCTGCGCGTAAACTCTTATTTAAACCTGCCCTACAGTTTCCTGCTTTTTAGCGTCTGAAAATTTCACTGACACGACCTTTGATACGCCTGACTGCTGCATGGTGATGCCGTACATCACGTCCGCCTTATCAATGGTCTTCTTATTGTGGGTAATCACGATGAACTGCGAGGTGTTCGTGAACATGTCAAGGGATCTCGCGAACCTGTCGACGTTTGACTCATCCAGGGGGGCGTCTATCTCATCAAGCACGCAGAACGGGCTCGGTTTTACCTTGAATATGGCGAAAAGGAGCGACACGGCGGTAAGCGCCTTCTCCCCGCCTGAAAGCAGAGACACGTTCTGAAGCCGCTTGCCGGGAGGGCGCGCGACTATATCTATGCCGCACTCCAGCACATTACCGTCGTCCAGGAGGACCAGCTCGCCGTCTCCCCCGCCGAATAACATCTTGAAGAAATTCCTGAATTCAACCTGTATATTTTTAAACGTCTCTATGAAAAGCTCCTTGGTGGTCTTATTTATCTTGTCGATCGCCTTCAGAAGGGAATCCTTAGCCTTCATAAGATCGTCTCTCTGGTTGGTCAAAAACACAAACCTGTCCTGGAGTTCCCTATTTTCCTCTATGGCCACGAGATTCACCGTGCCCATGGCCTCCACTCCTGAGCGGGACTCCTCCGCTTCTTTCTTCAGCGTCTCTCTGTCAACCGTCCGCCAATCTTCCGGCAGGACGACTTCCTCCAGCTCCATTTTATAAACATCCCTGACGCGCTGTTTTAGATTGTCCATGCTGTAGGTAACTTCTGTCCTCTTAAGATCCACCCCGTGCGACTTGGATTTGACCTCATCCAAAGCGCGCTCCGCCTGGTCCATCGCCGATTCCGAGGCGCTGAATTTAGCCAGCGTCTCCGAATAGGCCTTTTCAACTTCCTGAAGGACCACTGTCTTGCCTGAACTCCCTTCCGACAGGGACCTCACCCTTTGCTCCAGTTCCGCTATCTCGGCCCTTAACTCGTCTATCTTCCTCGAAGACGCCTCCCGCTCCATCCTGCGGGAATTTATGGCTGACTTCACGTCGTTCAGCGAGGACTCCAGTATGCCCAGGGTGCTGGCGAGGCCCTCTTTTTTGCTTTCGAACGCGCCCAGTTCCGTCCTCTGCTCCGTTACATATACTATCAACTCCTCTTTTTCCCTGGCGTAATTGACCAGCAGGCGCTCGTTCTGTTTTATCCTCTCCTCATTCACCCGAGCCTCTTCCTCTATCTGGCTCAAGGTCTTTGTCATCGACTCCTCTTCCTGCCTCAAGGTGACTATCTCCGAATTCACCTCGTCTATCTCCAGGTTCGCCAGCGATATCTCGTCAGATACGCCTTTTATGTTTTCCTCTATGTTGGACCCGCGGCTGATCGCGTTTGCCAGGAGCACGCCTTTCGCGCTCAGGTCAGCGGCCGTTGATTCTATCTGCCGCTCCAATTCTTTTATCTCGTCTTCCTTTTGGCCCCTCTCGGTCTCCAATAAACCGGATTGTCTTTCCAGGCCGGCCACCTCTTCGGACAGCTCCTGTATCCTGGCGTCCCTGTTGATAAGGCCGAGGTCGTCTTTCAGGGAATAACCGCCTGAGACAAAACCCTGCTGGACCGTCTCCCCGTCCAGGGTGATGAATACGCCGCCGCGCGGATCGTCTTTTAATAACGACCTGGCGTCTTCCAGCGTCTTCACGATGTAAACGCCGGACAGCACGTGCCTCAATATATTCTGATAAGACGGGTCCGCTGACACGAAATCAATGGCCCTGCCCAGGACGCGGCTGTCCTGAAGCGCGGCGGCTTCCTTTAATTCCCCGGCCTTGGCGTTAAAATACCCGGCGTCCGCGAAAAGGACCTTGCCGGATGAGTTCGTCTTCAGGTAATTTATGGAATCCTCTATCGAATAAGAATCATCCGCGACTATGGCCTGCAGATATTTCTCCAGGGCCGATTCTATGGCCTTTTCATAACCTCTCTTGACTTTCAGGAGGTTCGCGATTGAGCCGCGCACGCCTTTTCTCTCAGGGCCCTGAGGCCTTTCCAATATGGCCTTTACGCCGGATGAAAAACCCTCATGCCTTGCCCTGGCGCCTTCCAGCATCTCCAGCCTGGATTTTCCCGTGGCCAGACTTGAACTTATTTCTTTAAGCTGATTTTCCAGGGACTCCACGCGGCTCAGGCTGTCTGATTTTAATTTTAAGATCTCGTCCTTACGCGAAGACAACAAGGAAACTTCTTTCTCTATGGCCTCGGCCTCAGCCGCCGCCTCATTTAATTTTGCCTCAAGGCCGCTCTTCTCCTCAAGTATGGTCTGCTTTTCCGTCTCCAGGCGCTTCAGGCGGCTGTCGTGGCTCGAAAGCGTGGTGGAGACCTTGGCCATGTTATTCCTGAGCTTGGCCTGCCTTGACGCGATATCCACGATATTGGCCTTTGAGGTGGAAAGCGCTGTCTCGCTGGCCTTTATCGCCCTGGAAATCTCGTCCAGCCTGGCCTCTTTCGCCTTCAATAAAGCGACCCGCTCCGTATCCTCCTTGTTCATGACCGACAGTTTTTCTCTCAGGGAAAAAACCTCTTTTTCCTGAGACGCTGTGCTTTCAGAACTTTTTAATATCTCGCTCTCGAGATCCGCCCTTCTCTTTATGAGTTCCTCTATCCTCTCCCTGTCCATCAAGATCTTATCCTGGGCCTTGGATATCTCGGAATCTGTCTCTATGATGCCTGATTTCAGCTCCATGCGCCTTGTCTCTACCTGAGACCTCTCCTTATTTAACTCAACCAGGGACGCGCGCGTGGCGTTCAACTCCTCTTCCAGGGATTTTTCCCTGGCCTTCAGCTCGTCCGTATTGACATTCGCTTCTCTGAACCTCGCGCTCAGGCCCTCAAGATCTATCCTGGACAGTTTCAATTCCAGAGACTTCAATACCTCGTAACGATCCTTGTAACGCTCGGCCTTTTTCGCCTGGCGCTCTATGGAATTTATCTGACGCTTTACCTCAACTATGATGTCGTTTATCCTGACTAGATTCTGCTCCGTGTCCTCGAGCCGCCTAAGCGCCTCCCGTTTCTTCGCCTTGTACTTTGTTATACCGCTGGCCTCCTCGAATATCTCGCGGCGGTCCTCAGGCCTGGAACTGATGACCTGATCCATCTTACCCTGTTCCATCAGGGAATACGCGCTCGTGCCGATGCCCGTGCCCATGAATAACTCACTTATGTCTTTCAGGCGCACGGGCGTCTTGTTCAGCATGTACTCGCTCTCGCCGGAACGATACAGGCGCCTCGTCACCGTCACCTCGTCGTATTCTATGGGAAGTATCCTGTCCTGATTTGAAAGGGTGAGAGAAACTTCAGCGAAACTCACCGGCTCCTTGCCGTCCGTGCCGTTGAATATCACGTCTTCCATCTTGCCGCCGCGCAAGACCTTGGCTGACTGCTCGCCCAGCACCCATTTTATGGAATCGGCGATGTTTGATTTTCCGCAGCCGTTGGGGCCGACCACGGCGGTCACGCCGGGCTCGAAATCCAGGCGCGTCCTGTCAGCGAATGATTTGAAACCAAATAATTCCAGCGATTTAAAATACATTTATTTTTTCAACACCTCTTTAAACCTTTTTGTAAGTTCCGGCAGAATCTCAAACAAATCCCCGACTATTCCGTAAGTCGCCACCGTGAATATGGGCGCGTGCGGGTCTTTATTTATCGCCACTATTATCTCGGACGACTGCATGCCCACGAGGTGCTGTATCTGGCCGGATATGCCGCACGCTATGTAAATCTTAGGGCAGACAGTCTTGCCTGTCTGGCCCACCTGGTGCGAATACGTCTTCCACCCGCTGTCAACAGCGGCGCGCGACGCGCCCACGGCCCCGCCCAGGACCTTTGCCAGGTCTTCCACTAATTTGAAATTTTCGGGATTCTGCATGCCCCTGCCGCCCGAGACAATGATATCAGCCTCGGTGAGATTTACTGTCTCCTCTATCTCCTCGACTATGTCGAGAAGCTTAGTCCTGGAAAAATATTCCTCTTTCCCGTATTTCTTTTCTATGATCTGGCCTTTATGATGTTTATTTTCCTCCGCCTCTTTCATGACCTTGTGCCTGACAGTGGACATCTGAGGCCTGTGATTAGGGCATATGATGGTGGCCATTATGTTACCGCCAAACGCGGGGCGTGTCTGGAGCAGCAGCCTTTCTTTCCTGTCTATGTCAAGACCCGTGCAGTCAGCCGTGAGGCCCGCGTGTATCCCTATCGCGACCCTGGATATCAATGACCTCCCTATGGAGGTCGCGCCGCAGAGGACTATCTCGGGCTTATGCTCTTTTATCAATTTCACCAGGACCTTTGAATAAGGCTCGTCCTGATAATTTTTTAGTTCAGGCGCGTCAACCAGATAGACTTTATTGGCCCCCCTGTGTATCACCTTCTGCGCCTCGGTTTTCACGTTTTCGCCGAGAAGGACGCCGCACAGGTCAACGCCAAGCTGGTCGGCCAGCTCGCGGCCCTTGCCCAGAAGCTCGTATGCCACGCTTTGAACCGCGCCTTTTTTCTGCTCGCAGAATACCCAGACATCCTTATAGGCGTCCAGCTTTTTCGGGAAATCTATATCCGAGGGGCTGAGTTTCGTCAGGACAATCGCGCTGAACTTGCAGGACTCTATGCAGGCGCCGCAGAGCGTGCATTTATCCAGATTAATAACCGCCTTTTTATTGACCACCTCTATGGCGCCGAAGGGACAGACCCTGACGCAGAGCTTACAGCCCGTGCATTTTTCCGTTATTACCTTGATTGACATATCACTCCTATGGTATTTCGCATTTCAATAATTCCACCAATTTCCCGCAGATTTCCTTTGCCTCGCCTTCCAGCATCTGGCCGCCCTTGCGCGGCGGGGGCGTGAATATCCTGACTACCTTTGTCGGAGAGCCGTTAAGACCCAATAGGCCCGGATCCACGTCCAGGTCTTTCGCCAATATCTTTTTTATCTCTATTTTCTTGGCCCTCATCTTGCCCTTGAGAGACGGCAGCCTGGGCTCGTTGATCTCTTTCACCACCGTTATGAGGCACGGGAGCGGCGATTCTATTATCTCGTAACCTTCCTCTGTCATCTTTTCCGCGCGCATGTGCCGGTGAGCGCCGTCCAGTTTCACGTCTTCTATCTTTTTCACGTAGGTTATCTGCGGTATGTCGAGATGGGCTGAGATGCCCGGCCCTACCTGCGCGGTGTCGCCGTCAATCGCCTGCTTGCCGCATATTATCAAATCAAACTGCCCGATCTTCTGAATGGCCTTGGAAAGAGTGTAACTCGTGGCCCAGGTGTCGCTCCCGGCAAAGGCCCTGTCAGAAACCAATACTGCCTCGTCAGCGCCCAGGGATATCGCCTCGCGCAGCGCCTCTTCAGCCTGCGGAGGCCCCATGGTCACTATGGTGACTGTCCCGCCGAACTTCTCTTTAAGGCGCACGCCTTCTTCTATGGCGTACGCGTCAAAAGGATTTATGATGCTCTGCACGCCCGCGCGTATAAGCGTGTTTGTCTCAGGGTCTATCCTGACATTGGTGGTGTCAGGGACCTGTTTTATGCAGACAATTATATTCATTTGGAAACGCTCTCCTTTATCACGTGATTCGCTATTATGCCGCGCTGTATCTGGTTAGTGCCTTCATATATCTGCGTGATCTTGGCGTCGCGCATGAATTTCTCGATCGGATAATCTCTCATGTAACCGTACCCGCCGAACAACTGCACGCAGTCGGTGGTGACCTTCATGGCCGTGTCAGACGCGAACAGCTTTGCCATCGCCGATTCCTTGCCGACCTTTGGATTGCCGCTATCGAGCATCCTGGCGCACGCGTAGACAAGCGCCCTTGACGCCTCTATCTCAGTGGCCATATCAGCCAGCATGAACTGTAAGCCCTGAAAACTGGTTATGCTCTTCCCAAACTGTTTTCTTTGCTTCATGTACTCAATGGTCAGGTCCAAAGCGCCCTGCGCGATGCCAACCGCCTGCGCCGCGACCCCCGGCCTTGACTGATCGAACGTCTTCATGGCCACGATAAACCCCATGCCTTCTTTACCAAGCAGGTTTTCTTTGGGTATCTTACAGTCCGTGAAAACAAGCTCTCTCGTGGCTGACGCGCGTATGCCCATCTTATCCTCTTTCTTGCCGAACTCAAAACCCTTCATGCCTTTTTCCACTATGAAGGCGGCCGCGCCCCGCGCGCCCTTTGACCTGTCAACAGAGGCGACCACGGTATACGTCTCCGCTTCCCCGCCGTTGGTGATCCACTGTTTTGTGCCGTTAAGGATATAATAATCGCCTTTTTTCTCAGCCGTCGTGGCGATAGCTCCCGCGTCACTGCCGGCCCCGGCCTCTGTCAACCCGAACGCCGCGAGCTTCTTGCCCTTGGCTATGTCCGGAAGATATTTCTTTTTCTGCTCGTCCGTGCCGAATAATATTATGGGATAAGTGCCCAGCGCTGTCGCGGCGAACGCGAGGGATATCCCGCCGCACGCCCTTGACAATTCTTCCGTGGCCAGCACCAGTTCCATGGCCCCGCCGCCGGTACCGCCGTATTTTTCCTCGATATATATGCCGCAGAGATCGCTGTCCGACATTATCTTTATTATATCCCAGGGAAATATGCCCTCGGCGTCGTACTTGGCGGCCAGAGGTTTGATTTTCTCCTGGGCGATCTGCCTTGCCAAATCACGTATCATCACCTGTTCCTCAGTCAACAAATAATCCATACAAACTCCTTTCTATTTTATCGTATAATTAAGCCTCTTGAGCCTGCCGTTTCTCATGATATCCACATTCACCGCGCTTAACTTCCTGTTGCCCTTTATGGACTCGTAAACCCTGTATATCCCCAGGAGCGTCCTGACCTCGTGCCCGTTCACGCTCTTTATGACGTCGCCTTCTTTTATGCCGAAATTCTCCGTGATCCTCGAAGAGGCCAGGTCCTTCACCAGGAATCCGTCTCTATTGAGCACGAATACCCCCAGCTCGGAATCCAGCTTCAGGGACGCGCCTTCCTTGTGTTTATAACCCGGCTCGACACCCTTGATCACGGAAAGAAGCGCTGAACCGGCATTGTAAAAAGCGGGCCTCGTGCTTTTCCTGTCAATGGCCCACGTGTCTTCCTCTATCCTGCTTGTCTCTATCCTGTCAAAAAGCTCTGTCTTGAGCCCTCCGGACTCGGCGACGCGCCTCTTTTCCAATATTATTTTTTTCTTGTCCAGATCCTTTACCGTGAAATCCTCTACCTGGTCCCTTGTCAGTTTTTTAGCCGTCTTGTACCTGTATTCTATCACGTCCGATTCCACTGTCTTCTCAAAGAACACGTCCGCGCCGCCCAGCGGGACCCTTTCTCCCTCATTCAATACAACAGGGTCCTTTGAATCGACATCCCGCAGCACCACTATACCTTTTTGTATGTCTATCACGCGCAGGGAGCCGCGCGGGCCCGTTTTTGAATAAAAGATGTCCCCTTTGACGCACAGCTTCTTCTGATCGTTACCCATGTTGAACACGGCGTACCAGGACTTTTCGCTGTCCTTTACAGTGCCCACCACCGCGGCGTAAGCCGCGGAACCGGCCAAAAGACAGGCTAATAAAAATATCGATAATACCTTTTTAAAACTGGACATATTATGTAAATTATATTCAATATACGCCATAGGTCAAGCAAAATCTGCCTTATGCCTTCATCTTTTCATCGGCAGTTTTATCGTAAATACCGCGCCCTTTCCATATTCTGAATCGCAACTAATGCTGCCCTTGTGTCTCTCTATAAAATCTCTTATTACGCATAGCCCAAGCCCGCTTCCCTTATTGGATGTGGCCTTTGTGGTAAAATAAGGCGTAAAAAGTTTCCTGAGGTTCTCTCTTGTAAGGCCTATGCCGTCATCCCTGATTATCACCTCGACATTTGAACCATCCTGTCTGAGAGTAACTTCTATTATTCCGTCAAAAGAACCCTCCTGCCCCAATTTATTCTCATTTATGAGACGCATCTTTTCCTGTATGGCGTCATAAGAATTATCGATTAGATTATAGAAAGCATCCTGCAGCAATGCCTCGCTTGCCACTATGCTGGGATTGGTTATCAAAGAGTCCATGCTGAATTTAACTTCCTTTGCCTTTTCAATATCCGAACGCGAGCGGCTTATCATTACAAGTTTATAGGCATTGTCTATGAGACCGGGAAGGTTAAATTCCTGGAATTCCATCTTTGCCTTTGCCCTTTTTAATATAGCTGACGTTATCTCTTTTCCCTTATAGACCTCTTTGTCGATCATCTCCAGGGCGGATTTCGCGTCCTCCAGGACAAATTTTATCTTCTCATCCGGCTGATTGCTTATATCAAGATTTTCCAACTTGAAAAGCAAGAGCTCCACTGAGGAGCTTATCGCCGCGAGGCGGTTATTAAACTGATGGGACGCGCCCGGCGCCATGTCCGCGAGCGCTTCTCTCTTGGATTTTTCAAGCAAGGCGAACATTTCCTTCTGGTGGAATTGGGCGTTTTCAATAGCCAGGGCGGCCTCATTGGATAAGACCATCAGTAAATTTAAATCTTCCTGCGAAAATGGGATTTTATTTTTCCTGTCGGATAAAACCACAAAACCCACGAGCCCATTCCTTAAAAAAGACGGGATAACCGTATTTATCCTGAGTCCGGACAGGACGCCAAAAAGTTCTTTCGCGCGGCCCGCGGAAGGGGCCGGCGCGTAAAAACCCAATTCTTCCGTCACTATGGGGAACTTCTTGATATACAGCTGGCGCACAAGCTGGCCGGATGCCTCAAATTCCTGCGGAAGCCCAATCTCTTCCTTTGGCTGCCAGACGCTGCTCAACAGATACTTATCATACTGGCTTTCGTATAAATATATGGCGGCGAAGTTCAATCTTAATATCTTCACCAAATAATGCGCTATGAGCTTTAAAAGAACTTTCAGATTATTAAAGCGGAGCATGTTATGAGAAAGCCGCCTCAGGGCCTCTTGTGTTTTGAACTCCTGAGCCCTGATGCGCGACTCAAATCTTTTTTGCAATTTCATATAAATAAATGGGCCTGCGCTGGACAATACCGCCATTAAAAATAGCGGCAAAGACCATAAAGAACGATTAGAATTATAAACAAACCATCCTGCAATAAAAGGGATGCCTAAGACAAGCGCATAAACAAAAGTAAATACGCCGGCGCGGGTAAAGACAATTCTGATGTCCATAAGACGATGCCTGATCATAGCGTAAGCCGTAAAACCAGCCAAAACAATCAATCCATATATCCCCATGCGAGAAATTACCACGGGCAAAACAAATAACTGTGTTAAAATTAGATTAATCGTCAATGCTATGAAAGCCGCTATAGAAATACCTAGAAGCACATAATAAATCTGTAACCGCTGATTTCCTTTATATCGCCTTATTTTTAAAATTAAACTCAGGCTGCCTTTTACGGCATAACCAAATAAAATAACAGCGTAAGGAATAAACAACGTGCTCTCGCTGAACTGAATACCCTGTCCTGTCAATTTAATATCCCGTATAATTAAGTTTGAAAAAGAAAATAAACCCAGCATAATCATGGGAATCAACATCTTTATTTTCTTCTGAATGGTAATCTCTGTTGGCTCAGGGAAATTCAGACAAAATAAAAGATAGTAATAAAATATAAACGGGGCTATAAAAAAATCCAATCTCAAAAATAATGAAGATACCGAAATATCTATAAATTCATTTTCTAGATAATTGGCTATGACCCATAATGTTATTACAAAATAAAATTTGCTAAAAATCAGATTTGTCTTATTCTTGGGTGATTTAAGATACACTAGGGCCGCGAAAAATAAAAGGGCCAATTCCACAATAATAATTATAACCAACCCAAACATCCTTTAATTCCTTTGGTTTTTTTAGCTATCTCGTTCTTCGTCGATATATATTCCAACGGCCTTTTTACCCACTTTCCTCAATTCACGCGTCTTGTATATCTTAATTCTCCATAATCTAGACAATGCGCCTGATAAAAATGGAAATAACTTTGTGCCCTTATAAAACGGGTTTTTCCATGTCACCAGAACTCCATAATTCAGGCTCTCTTTGTCTTCAAAATAATCCCTAATCAATCTTACGGGATATATGCCCAATGTTAAATATAATGACAATTCCGGATCTAAAAGCGACCCTTTTTTTGTCCTGGTAAAAATATATTTTTCTGGAAGTATATCCCTGGCATATTTATGATACTTTGACATCCTGGCCCCGAAAACCGTACGTTTTAATTTTCTCCTAATTATCAACTTACCTAATCCTTCAATTAATTTAGCGGGAATCATTCTGTTGTTTTGCGGCAACGCGCTCAAATTAATTCCATACAAACTATCCCCTTTTGGATTGTGACTCTCTGCTATAAAACCATTATCAGTTAAATTGTACCAATCAAAATTTTTCTTCTTCGTGTCTTTATAATAAATTATCTCGGAACAGATGAAACCCATCATTTTATTGGCTTTAAACGCGCATAAAACCCCTTCAGGAAATGTGGCGATCCTGGAAAGAAACATCTCTCTGGTCGCGCGCATCTCTTTTGGCCAGACCTTGCGCTCTATTTCCATCATCTCATCAATATCCGCCTCTGTGGCACTTCTCACATAAATATTATCGCGTCCTCTCTTTAATAATCCCATTTAATCCCCTTTCATTAATTCTTTCCAGGTGTTTTTACAATCACAGTCAATGGTTTCAAAAATAGACAGGACATGATTTATCCTGTACCGGCTGAGGAGCTTTTCTACCTTAGCGGAACAATGCCCGCAATTTCCGGGCTTGGCTGATGGAAATGGAAAATCCGAAAAAGAACCTATCTGAATATCGCCTAAAACATGAGCGACCCTGATCACCTCTATCATGCTCCATAACCACGGCGGCCTGTATTTACCCTGGCGATATAACTCTTCCATCCTCGTGCCTTTTTGAATACAAGAGGCCTCAAAACTCACTTCATCACTGCCCGTGTCAAAGGCGTATCTGGCGGTCTTTATCGCCTCCTCCACGGCTTCTTTTTCGGACAAATAAAGCGGCTTGATCAAGACATAAGTCAAGATCCTCGCCCCTGACAATTTGGCTGTTTTTATGGCTCCCTCGTAAGACTCTTTGCTCATGCCCTTATTGATGTAATCATTGCGGACGCGGTCAGTCACTGATTCCAGGCCGATGCCAATCTTCAGCTTCTTTGGTTTAAGGCGGGCTGTTATCTCCTGAATACGAATCGGATTGATATATTCCGGACGGGATTCTACGAGCAGTATTTCCAAATCGATATTTCCCCTGGCTTTTTCAATGACCATGTCCTGGACGCGACGTGATATCTCCTCATCATTGAAAAAACTTCCTCCATTATAAATATTCAGCGCCCTGGGCTGTTTTTTCACCAGGCTGGACCACCCCAATTCAAAAAGACGCGCGATTTCATCATCGTTAAAGATCCTGTCAATCCCCAGGGAGGAAAGCGCGTTTTTAAAACCGCACATCGTGCACCCGCCGCTTTTATCTTTTGCCCAGGAACATCCTTTGCCCGGCAGAAGCAGCGTGGCGTTTAAGACAGGTTTTTTGGAAACATGGTCATATTTATAAAAAGTATGGGCTATCTTTATGCCCATCAAGCTGATCAGCGCTCCCAGCAGATTTTTATTGACTCTGTCCAATCTAACCCTGGTCAAAATACCAGACATCATTAGATTTATTTCTCCCGCGGGTCAGGTTATCTCATTCATACCTGACAACAACGTTGAATTCCGCCTCTTCTTTCTTCAGGCCCTTCGGAAACCTGGAAAACGGCGACGCCTTTTTCACGCAGCTCACCGCGTTCCTGACTAATTTCAAATCAGGCCTATTCAAGACTATGGGACCTTTTATCAAAAATCCTTCTTTATCAAGGGTAAACTGGAGCTCGACCTCACCCCGCAGGCCGCCGACGTCCTCCCTTGACGCCGCGTCATTAATATCTTTGCGCAGCGCCAGATAATATCTTTCATAGGGGGTCTTTTCGGCCGCGGCCGGATCCGTTTCGATCGCAGTCGATCGTGACACCGCGGGCCGCTTGGGCGCTTCTTTCCTGCCGCCGAACAGCTGGGTCCATTTTGATTTTTGTTTCGGTTTCTTC
>Ga0265297_10009079_pt1 | contig 13000 bp, 9 predicted proteins | sample Munlanlwell13791_FD_192502 | JGI IMG/M metagenome (GOLD analysis project Ga0265297, IMG submission 192502) | Leachate microbial communities from a municipal landfill in Southern Ontario, Canada - Leachate well 137-91 | ecosystem: Engineered > Solid waste > Landfill > Unclassified | place...
GAGCTTCATTTTTACTGGTGACCATTTTACTTTCCAGCAGGAGTTCAACGATGGTAATATTTTTTGATTTTGTTTTGTGGCTCGGAATATCATCAGGCATTTCTTTGTTCTGGATGGTTCTGATAAAATTCTCTTGAGCCTCTTGGGCCAGTTTCTCACCGTGATTAATTTTAGTAATCTCCAAGGCTAGGCGCATTTTCAAGTCGCGGGGGTTGGCCTTTTTGTCTTTTAATTCCTTGGTAATCTTTTTGACTTCTTCATAAGGGATATTGGTGCAAAGCTCAAAGGCGGTGGAAATAGTTCCATCCGGCCAAGACATAATGATGCCATACATATCGTTGGGCTGGGCATCCAAGAAAACGGCGTTACCCTCCGATTTACCCATTTTCTTACCTTCGTCATCGGCCAGAAGCTTGAGGGTCAAGACGAATTTTTCTTTGTTTTTTAGGGATTTCATCAGGTCCCGGCCACACATCATGTTAAACATCTGGTCATTGCCGCCAATTTCCAAATCAACATCCATGGTGACGCTGTCGTAGGCCTGAGCGAGAGGGTAGAGAAATTCATGGAGATAAATCGGTCGGGCTTCTTTGAGGCGTTCCTGAAACATATCGCGCTGAATCATTTGTTGGACGGTGAAGTTAGAGGAGAGCTCAATCAGATCTTTAAAAGTCAATTTGTCACTCCAGGCGCTGTTGTATAAAACTTGGGCGGGGTTTTTACCGTCAAAATCCAGGTAGGCCGAGGCCTGAGATTGATAATGGCGAGAATTAGCCAAGACCTCTTTTCGAGTTAATTTTTTCCGGGCCGCTTGTTTGTCGGTCGGATCGCCAATCATACCGGTAAAGTCACCCAATAAAAAGATTACTTCATGCCCCAGTTTTTGAAATTGAGCCAGTTTATTGATGGAAATGGCGTTGCCGATATGGAGGGCGGTAGCTGAGGGGTCATAACCGCAATACAAGCGAATTTTCTCGCCGCTTAACAGCTTTTTTTCGAGCAATTCCCGGTTGGGGTAGATTTTTTCCACGCCTCGACTTAACAGCTCGTCCACCAGCTTTTTATCCGTAATTACTTTAGCCATATCATTTGTTTAGAATTATTTAGTATGTTATAATAGTACCAAACTATTAGAAGTTTTTCAACTTTAATTTAAATTAATAAGCCTCAAATTGGGCTTTTCAATTTTATGTTTTCATATCGCCAAATGCTTTTACAATCCTTTAGAATTGCTTGGAAAAATAGATATTTATGGTTTTTCGGTTTATTTGCGTCTCTTTTGAGCATCGGCGCCGAATATCAGATTCTAACTCGGGCCATGAGCCGGAACGCCTCCCTGGAGTGGTTCTATAATTGGAGTAATTTTTTCCATTCCGGTTTGTTCAGTTGGGGCCTTTTTCCTAAAATTGGCAGTATGTTCAGTCAGGATCCATTTTTTATGTCGTTGACCTTGGGAATAGCTTTGATAATTTTAGCCGCTTTCTTATTATTGGTTTGGCTGGCCGTTGTGGCTCAAATCGCCATTGTCAATAATTCCAATCAGATTCTCAAGAACAAAAAAGAAGTGGCCGATTTAAGTTTGCATGTGGGAGTGGCGGCCGGGGTTAAAAGTTTTTGGCCGGTTTTGGGGCTTAATGTCATTTCCAAGATTGTCATTAATATTTTAGTGATTCTGGTCAGCCTGCCCCTGGTATTCTTGTTTTGGAATAAAATCTTTTCGGGTGCCATTTACATTCTATTATTCGTTTTGTTTATCCCTTTGGCCGTGGCTTTTTCTTTGATGATCAAATACGCCATCGCTTTTATCGTTTTACAGAAGGCTAATTTTCGATCAGCCTTAAAAAGCGCCTGGAAACTTTTTCGGGAAAATTGGATTGTCAGTTTAGAATTAGCTTTCTTGCTTTTTGCCATTAGTTTTTTTGCCACTTTTGTTATTCTGACTGCCGTTCTAATTTTGGCCATTCCTTTTTTCTTTTTAGCTTTAGCCATGTTATCGATGTTTACCGCCCTCGCTTTTTGGAGCGTTATAATCCTGGGAACCATTATTTTGGCGGTCTTCATCATTTTGTGCGGTTCGGTTCTAGGTACTTTTCAAGTGGTAGCTTGGACTAATTTATTTAATCATTTAGGCCGGGGCATTGAGAGCAAGATTGAACGATTAGCGCCGGAAAGCATTAAAAATAAGTCGATTAATTTTAAATAATCCTTTTTTATGAGTGGGTTTGACTCCATTTCTAGTTTGTTGAGCAAGACTGCGGCGCCGGCGGATGATAATACTCCTCAGGGTAAGCTTTTGGCTAAACAACAAGAAATTCAATTAAAGAAAATTGAACAGCAGACTGAAACTCGGGCAACGTCTTTGGGCTTGGATTATGTCAATCTCTTTGGTTTTCCGATTAGTCCGGAGGCGATTGGACTAATTCCGGAAGAAGAATCGCGCCAATATAATTTAGTTTGTTTTTATTATGACGGTGAAAATGTTCGAGTCGGAACTACCACTCCGGAAGAGCCGAAGATCCAAGAGGTAATCACTCGAATTAATACGCAATATTTTACCAAGAGTCGTCTCTATGTTATTTCTCCGAGCAGCCTGGAAAATGCTTGGGAGTTTTATAAAAATTTGCCGAAGGTCAAGAAATATGATTCCGGCGTAGAAATCAAAGAGGAAGATTTGGAAAAGTTTAAAAACGCTATTTTAAGCTATAAGAATTTGAATGAGCAAATTAATAAAGTTAATATTTCCGATATTGTGACTTTGATTTTAGCCACCGCCATGAAGACCGGGGCCTCGGACATCCATATTGAAGCGGAAGCGGCTAACGTGGCTATTCGTTTGCGGATTGATGGCGTGCTGCAAGAAGCGGCCTCGATTGATCGCTTGAAATGGAAGAAGATTATTTCTCGGATGAAAATTTTGGCGGGAGTCAAGATTAATATTGAAGACCAGCCGCAAGATGGCCGTTACTCTATTTTTTTGACTAATGAAAAAATTGATGTTCGCTCTTCCTTTTTGCCCACCGCCTATGGCGAGAGCGTCGTGATGCGATTGCTTCGTTCCAGCTCGGTCGGTTTATCATTTGAAGAGTTGGGTTTACGCCCGGAAGAATTTGAAATTTTGCAGGCCGGCATTGCTAAGCCCAACGGCTTAGTTTTGACTACCGGCCCGACTGGATCCGGTAAAACCACCACTTTATATGCGATTTTAAATAAATTAAATGAGCCCGGCACCAAGATTATTACGCTTGAAGATCCGATTGAATATCAATTAAAAGGTATCAGCCAAAGCCAGATTAACGCCAAGAAGGGTTATAATTTTGCCGATGGCTTGCGTTCTATTTTACGCCAAGATCCGAACATTGTGATGGTGGGAGAAATTCGTGATCTGGAAACAGCCGAAATTGCTGTCCAGGCTTCACTGACCGGTCATTTAGTTTTATCTACTTTGCACACCAATGATGCGGCCGGCGTTATTCCCCGAATGATTGATATGGGTGTCAAGCCTTATTTTTTAGTGCCGTCAATTAATGTGGTCATCGGCCAGCGTTTGGTGCGAAAAGTTTGTCCGCAGTGCCGGGTAGAACATATTTTAACGGAGGCCGAAAAAGAACAACTACAAAAAATATTGTCAGTCATTTCTCCCAAGTCGGGGATTAATATCCCGACCACTTTGCCCCAAATATTTAAAGCCGGGGCCGGCTGTGACAGTTGCGCCGGAATTGGCTACAAGGGTCGGATTGGTATCTATGAAATTTTTACCATGGATGAAAAGATTAAACAGCTTACGATTGATAACGCTCCCGCCTTCAAAATTCTGCAACAAGCCATCGAAAATGGCATGGTTACCATGCTCCAAGACGGGGTCTTGAAGGCGATGAACGGAATGACGACTTTAGATGAAATTTATCGAGTGATCGGTGATTTTGACTATGTTAATGAATTATATGATATCGTCGTGTCGCAAACTATGGGTCGCGGGGTCAAAATCAGCGAGGCTGATTTGGCTCGGGCTTTTGATTTGCTCAAGACCCCGGCTTTAATTAGCGATTTGATTAAGAATGTTCCGGTCAAAGATTTAATTACCATTATCATTTCTTTGGCCGTCAAGAGCGAGGCCGGGGATTTGCATATTGAACCGACGGAAACCGATGTTAAAATCCGTTTGCGGATTGACGGCGTGATGCATGATGTGTTGCGCTTAAGCAAAGAACATTATTTGCCGGTCTTGGGAGAAATTAAATTATTGTCCGGCTTCGTAACTAATGTGAAGCAAGCTACCATGGACGGTCGTTTTGCCATTTTCTTGGGTAGCTCCAAAATGGATTGCCGCGTTTCCATTATTTCCGGCGGTTATGGCGAAACTATCGTTATCCGATTATTATCGGGCAAAGAAGGCGCTTTAAATATGGATGTTTTGGGGATTGAAGATTATTCTTTGCAGGTTTTGACCGAGAGCATGAAAAAGACCAAGGGCATTATTATCACCACCGGTCCGACCGGATCCGGCAAGACGACTACTTTGTATAGTATTTTAAAAACTTTGAATAAATCGGATGTCAAAATTATTACCGTGGAAGATCCGATTGAATATCAGATGGAAGGCATTATTCAAACCCAAATTAATGCCGAACAGGGATATACTTTTGCGGCGGCGATGAGATCGCTCCTGCGGCAGAATCCGAACATTATGATGATTGGAGAAATCCGAGACGAAGAAACCGCTAAAGTTGCCATTGAGGCGGCCTTGACCGGTCACCTGGTCTTGTCTACCATCCATGCCAATAGCGCCTCGGGCGCGATTTCTCGTTTCTTGGGGCTGGGTGTTGACCGGCAACAACTGGCCAATTCCATTGAATGTTCGGTGGGGCAACGTTTGGCGCGCAAGATTTGCCTTGGCTGCCGCCAAGAAACTACAGTTGAACCGGCAGTTCTGGCCGAGGCTAAAACTATTTTAGCGCAGATAAAAAATCCAGTCGTCAAAGTCCCGACTGACGTTAAATTCTTTAAAGGCGTCGGTTGCGATAAATGTAATTTTATCGGTTACAAGGGGCGGGTTGGTTTATATGAAACTATCGGAGCTAATCCGGAGATTGGCAAAGCTATTCAGAATCCCGCTTTTTCCGATTATGACATTGAGCAAGAAGCGATTAAGAATGGCATGATTACCATGCTCCAGGATGGCGTCCTTAAAGCCTTGAAGGGCGAGACGACAATTGATGAAGTATTCAGGGTCTGTAAATAATAAATAATATATTTATGATTGATAAAAAATTTGTTGAGAAATTAAAGAGTGAATACACCGCCAGCGGCAGTGAGAGGCGTCAGATCGGCAGTTTGGCTAATGTGGCCTTGTTTGAATCTAAAAAAATTATTTTTGCGCTGCATCGCGGTGATCTCAAGCCAGCGGAAGAGAAGTTTAAGGAAGTGGAAGAGATTTTAGCTAAATTGGATAAAAATTTCGGGGTCGTCAGATTATATCAGGAAGGATCTTTCAAGGCGGCCGTGGAAGAATATACGGAAGCTAAAATGTTATATTTGGTATTAAGCGGTCAGCCGTTGGATATTATTAAAGGAATTGAATTAAATTATGAAACTTATTTAGGCGGGATCTGCGATTTAATCGGAGAGTTGGTGCGAGTGGCCACTAACGAAGCGGCGGCGGGAAAATTTGGACGAGTCAAAGAGATTAAAGAAATTGTCAATGAGGTCATGGCCCAATTGGTGGATTTTGATTTAACCGGATATTTGCGGACCAAGTATGATCAAGCGCGTGGCCATTTGCGGAAGATTGAGCAGATGGATTATGAGATTAAATTAAGGAAAGAATAAATTAAATTTAGATAAAAAGGCCTTATTATTAAAATAGGGCCTTAAGTTATAGCCGATTATGCTTAAACCTAAAAAGGCCTTCACCCTCATTGAACTTCTCGTCGTGATTGCCATCATCGGTATTTTAGCGACCGTTTCCATTATTTCCCTGACTAACGCCAGGGCCAAATCGCGGGACGCCAAAAGAGCGGGAGACATGAAACAAATTCAAACCGCTTTAGAATTATTTTTCAATGATAATAATCGCTATCCTACCGTGACTGAATGGGCCACCGGTCAAATCTATTCTACTTCTACGACCGGCACTTCCACTTATATGCAAATCATCCCTTCCGCCCCGACACCTAACGATGGCTCTTGCACCAGTAATCAAAACGCCGTTAGTTATAGCCCCGCGGTGGAAGGAACTTCTTATTCCGTTTCTTTCTGCCTGGGCGGCAATACCGGCACTTTAACTTCCGGGCCCAAATGTTTGACCCCGGGGGGAATAGTTGATTGGGACTGTTCTTGCGGCGATCCGGTCATTGATTCTCGCGATCTTCAATCTTATCCTACCGTTAAAATTGGCGGCCAATGTTGGTTGGCTAAGAATATGAATTACGGCGTCATGATTGATGTCGGCGCCGAGCAGTCCAATGACGGTGTCTTTGAAAAATATTGTTACAATAATAATGCCAGCGATGAGTGTGACACTTATGGCGGTCTGTATCAATGGTCCGAAGCTTTGCAGTTGGGGTTTTCCTGCAATGCCGTTGATTGCGACAGCAGCCCTGCCGATCCTTGTTGTGTTTTTTCCGTGCCGCGACAAGGCGTTTGTCCGACTGGTTGGCATATTCCGAGCGATACGGATTGGACTACTTTAGCCCGGTTTGTAATTAATGATTCTAATTGCGATCCCAATTCGGGTTGTTTCCCTGCCGGAACTTACTTAAAGTCTGTTGCTTGGGGCGATGGCAGCGATGATTCCTTCGGTTTTACCGCTCTCTCGGCCGGCTATCGGGTTAATGGCGGGTCTTTTGAGGGTCTTGGCGCCTATACCGGCTTATGGTCAACTGCGGTTAGCGGCGGTCCGGCCGCCATAATTCGGAGTTTATCATTAGGAACCGTCGGACTTTATCGCGGCGCCTCGGTTCGAGTTGTCGGTTTTTCGGTGCGTTGTCTTAAAGATTAAATTTATGGCGTGGTAATATGAAAATAGCGATTATTTCCGATATCCATGACAATTTAGCCAATTTAAAGATTTTTTTGCGGTGGGCCAAAAAGGAAAATATAGCCAAAATTATTTGTTGCGGCGATGCGACTAATTCCGAGACGATTGATTTTTTGGCGAAGAGTTTTGGAGGAGAAGTAGTTTTGGTTCGGGGCAACATGGAAATTTATGACAACTCTATCTTGTCGCGCTATCTCAGTATCAATTATCTGGGACGTTATGGAGCGTTAGAAATTGACGGGGTAATTATCGGTGTTTGCCATGAGCCAGAGTATATCCCGAAGATTATGGAAAAAAACCAGGCCGTTAAGACTATTTTTTATGGGCATACTCATCAGCCTTGGATAGAAAATAAAAATAAAATTAATTTAGTTAATCCCGGAACTCTGGGAGGTGTTTTCCAAAAGGCCAGTTTTGCTTTTTGGGATACTACCACTGGTCAATTGGAATTAAAACTTTTGGAATTAATTAAAGAGTGATATGGAAAATAATAAATTACGGACAATCGCCGTCAGGGCCGCTTATTCGGCCGGCGCCGAACTGCTGAAGCGGTATTATCGATATATTCGGAGCGACGCCAAGTTTAAATCACGGCATGAAATCATAACCAAATCGGATTTAATTTCGGAAAAGATCATCATCTCTGAAATTAAAAAATATTTTCCAAAACATCGAATCTTGTCGGAAGAGGCGGGAAAGATTTCCGGCCAATCCGGTTATCTCTGGGTAGTTGATCCGCTTGACGGTACTCATAATTTTTCCATGCATAACCCTTTATGGGCGATTTCTATCGCTTTGTTTAATGAAAACAACCTTATTTTGGGAATAATTTTCGCTCCCGCTTTGAATGAATTATTTTTGGCCGAGGCGGATAATGGGGCCTGGTTGAATGGTCAGAGAATAAAAGTTTCTGATTATGAGGGGGAAAAGGTTATAAACACTTTTTGCCACGGCTCTAAGGTTGGCGATATAAAAAAAGCCCTCAAATACTACCGGTATCATAAATTACACGATTTGGATTGTCGCCAATTGGGCAGCGCTTCATTGGAATTAGCCTATACCGCTTGCGGGCGGATTGAGTCGATTGTTATTCCCGGAGCCAATTCTTGGGATGTGGCGGCGGGAGCGCTGTTGGTCAAAGAGTCGGGCGGGAGAGTGACTGATTTCAAAAATAAAACCTGGAATTTGAAAAGTTCTGATATCGCCGCCAGCAATGGCTTGGTGCATAAAGAGATTTTAGCGACGATTAACAACAAATGATCAATTAAATTTATAATTAAGGAATATAAAAACAGTTATTAAATAATAACTGTTTTTTGCGATTAGATTTATATTTTTAGGATTTTTAATTTTTGTAATTTAGCAATTAATTCAGTTAAGTTATCAACCAAGGGGACTTTAAATTTTTGACAAATGAATTCCACATTGCCTCGGCGCCAGAATTTCTTCGGGCAGCAACAGATTATTTTATGGTGGCGAGAAAAAAGGCCTAGTTCCAATAGAGAGATTGGGCTTTTGGAGCCGGGGGCAAAATACAAAACGATATAATCACTTTGATCTAACCCCTTAAATTCCCACTCCAGTTGTTCTTTAAACTTTTTATTTTTGATGTTTTGCTTCCAATTATAGTTCCAATGTTCTCGCCGGGGGTTGAGCAAAGTCCCTTGATATTTGGCTAAACGTTTGGCTATTTTTGCTTGCCAATCATCAGCTTGGCCCATCTCAATGCTTCCGGCCAAAAATATAATCGGTCTCTTTTCTTTGGTTATTTTCTGCGGCGCGACATTAATTTCCATGATTTTATTTTAATAATAATTTTATGGCTTCAATTTTATTTTGGGTCATTATCTCCCCATCTTTAATGATACTGGCAATTAATTTTTGATCATAATATTTTTTTAATCGCGATCCTTTATAGACTCCGCCTATCCCTGGTTCCAATAGAATGTCAGTGTGTTTCGTGTTGCTTTTGGCCAGGTTGGCCAGTAATATTTCTAAGCCCCGCATTACAACCTTAGAAGTGTTGGGGTTTTTATCATCAAACAGGGAATGATTATAGAGGTTAACGGAAATAACGATATCGGCCCCCATGTCTTTAACGATATTATCGGGGATGGGGTTGGAAGCTCCGCCGTCAATCAACAATTTGTCTTTGAATTTTACAGGCTTGAATGTCAGGGGGATAGAAACGCTGGCTCGGATGGCGGTAGCCAAATCGCCTTTTTGGAAAATAAAAGATTCTCCGCGGCGGATGTCCGTGGCCACTATTTTCAAGGGAATTTTGGCATCTTTAAACTCGGCTCCCTGCAGTATTTCTCGAAAAAGTTTTTCCACTCGATTGCCGGTTAATAGCCCGCCGCTGCGAGAGAAGTCAAACAGCAATGATATTTTTTCTCGGCGATTTCCCAGAATTTCCGCTTCTAATTTTCCGATATCTTGCCAGACGGCATAGTGGGCGGCAATGAGAGCGCCAATACTGGATCCGGCCAGAAAATCAATGGGAATATTATCTTTTTCTAAAGCTTTAATGACGCCGATATGCGCCGGCCCGCGAAAGCTGCCGCTACCTAAGGCTAAACCCAATTTTTTTCGATTAAGCATAAGTTAAAAATATTTTTTTAAGTATTTTCCAGTCCAACTGCTTTTTATTTTAGCAATTTCTCGGGGAGTGCCGCAAGCCGTTAGATAGCCGCCCCGGTCGCCGCCTTCCGGCCCCAAATCAATTATCCAATCAACGGATTTAATAATATCCAGGTTGTGTTCAATAATTAAAACCGTGTTGCCTTTATCCACCAGTTTATTCAATACCTCCAATAAACGTTTGATATCGTCAAAATGCAAGCCGGTAGTCGGTTCGTCTAAAATGTATAAAGTGTTGCCGGTAGCTTGGCGGGATAATTCAGTGGCCAGTTTTATTCTTTGGGCTTCACCGCCGGAAAGAGTGGTGGAGCTTTGGCCCAGTTTGATATAGCCCAAGCCGACATCATAGAGAGTTTGGAGCTTTTGGCAAACATTCCTTTCTTCTTTAAAAAATCCCATCGCTTCTTGGACGGTCATTTCCAGAACTTGAAAAATATTCTTGCCGCGGTATTTAATTTCCAACACTTCTTTTTTATAGCGTTCGCCCAAACAAGTTTCGCATTTAATATAAATGTCCGGCAGAAATTGCATTTCAATTTTAATAATGCCGTCGCCGCTGCAAGTCTCGCACCGGCCCCCAACGGTGTTGAAAGAAAAATGATTGGCTTTATAACCCTTGACTTTAGCCTCGGTAATATTGGCAAAAAGATCTCTAATGGGAGTAAAGACCTCAGTATAAGTGGCCGGGTTGGAACGGGGCGTCCGACCGATGGGAGATTGGTCAATGTCAATCACTTTATCAATTAAATCCAAGCCTTTAATATCCCGGTGCTTTCCCGGATGAGTTTTAGCTCGATAAAAATAACGGGTTAGAGCGTTAGCCAAAATGTCGGTCATCAGGGTTGATTTGCCGGAACCGGAAACGCCGGTGATGGCGACGAATTTGCCGAGAGGAATATGAACGTCGATATCTTTTAAATTATGTTCACTGGCTCCCAGGATGCTAATCCGCTGGCCGGATCCTTGGCGGTAGTCTTGGGAAATTTGAATGGTTTTGCGACCGGACAGATAAGCTCCAGTTAATGATTTGGGATCTTTTTTAATGTTTTGCGGGGTGCCGGCGAAAATAATTTCACCGCCGTATTCACCCGCCCCCAAACCGATGTCAATTACATAGTCGGCGGCTAAAATGGTGGCCTCATCGTGCTCCACGACAATCACGGTGTTGCCTTTATTTTGTAGCAGTTTTAGGGTTTTAATCAGTTTATCATTATCTCTTTGGTGCAAACCGATAGATGGCTCATCCAGGACATAAAGGATCCCGACTAAGGCGGATCCGATTTGGGTGGCCAGTCTTAATCTCTGGGATTCGCCGCCGGACAGAGTATTGGCGCTGCGGTTCAAATTAAGATAGTCCAAGCCGACATTTTTGATAAAGTCTAATCTTCGCTTAATTTCTTTGGCGATGGGGGCGGCAATTTTTTTGTCGCGGTCATTGAGCTCGGCGGATTTTTCCAAAGCTACGAAAAATTTATGGCAAGCGGTAATATTTTTTTCGGCAATGGCGTGAATTGATTCACCTTCTATTTGCACCGCCAAAATTTCCGGTTTTAATCTTTGGCCCAGACATTTGGGGCACGGGAGAGATTGCATATATTGACCGATTTTTTGATGGATATAACTGGAGTCGGTTTCATTGTAACGGCGTTCCAGGTTGGCGATGACGCCCTCAAAGTCTTTATCGCCCCGGAGCAAGACTTCTATTTGCTTGGTATTTAATTTTTTGAGCGGGACATCGGTATCAAAATCATTTCTGGCGCTTAATTTTTTAATTTCTTCCAAGAGCAGATGCTGATTGTGAGAACTATAATGAGTCCAAGGTTTGACGGCTCCTTGAGCCAGGCTAAGATTATAATTTAAAATCAATTCCGGATCAACTTCCAGTTTATTACCTAATCCGCTGCAGACGGCGCAGGCGCCATTTGAGGAGTTGAAGGAAAAATCTCCCGGCTGGAGTTCGGGCATAGTCAAATGACCGCTGGGACAAAATAATTTTTTCTTTTCTTTCTTTAATTTTTTATGGCACTCGGGACAATGAGGCACGCCGATTTTGGCGTAAATTAAACGTAAGTAATCATAAATTTCAGTGATGGTGCCGACGGTGGAACGGGGATTATGACTGACTGAGCGTTGGTCAATGGAAACGGCCGGCGGCAAACCTTCAATCAGGTCAACGTCCGGTTTATCCATCAGGCCGACGAATTGGCGGGCGTAGGAGGATAATGATTCAACATAGCGTCTTTGGCCTTCGGCATAGAGAGTATCAAAAGCCAAGGAAGACTTGCCGGAACCGGATAGCCCGGTAATGACGATAAATTTATCTCGGGGGATGTCGATATCAATGTTTTTGAGATTGTTGACCCTGGCCCCTCGAATTTTGATGAAATTATTGCTCATAACCTTAGATAATAGATAAAAATAAGCGTATTATTTTGACCTTAATTTGTTCCCACCAGTTTAATCTAATTTTCCCAATCTGAAAAGGGGTGGATTGTCCGCGCCAAGTATTAAAAATTTGGGTTAATTCTTTTACAATTTCTTTTTGTTTAAAAAAGATCCCTACTTCCAGATTGTGGCCAAAAGATAAAAAGTCTAAATTTTGACTGCCAACCAAGGCTTCATGGTCATCAACAATTAAAATCTTGGCATGATTCATTTTGGGATTGGCATAAAATTTAATGCCCGCCGGTTCCATCTGAGAGACGTAAGAGTAATTAATTTTATCAATCGTTTCAAAATCGGTCTGGCGGGGAATGATTATTTCTATCTCAATTTGGCGTCTGCGGGCGTCGTCCAAGAGAGCCATTAGCCAGCGAGGCGGGAGAAAATAGGGGGTGATAATTTTAATACTTTTTTGAGCCGAAACCATTTTCTCTTTATAGTAGTCCATTAAGGAGTTGACATTGTGGACCGGCAGATTTTCCAATACCAAGGATTTTATCTTCTTGAGCAATGATTTTTTATAATAAGCTATGATATTTTTATTTCTTCCGCCGCAAGATTGATAGGTGCGAGCGAAAGACCGCAGGACTGCTTTGACAGTTTTATTGCCTTCCATTTTGATTTGGATGTCTTGCCAATTGATAATTTTCTTTTCAATATTAACCCCGCCGGCAAAAGCTAGGCGATTATCAATTACCACTATTTTACGGTGAGTGCGATGCCAAAAATGACTGAAAAATAAAACTTCCACACCGACTTCGCGCAAATCATTAATGGTTTTCTTTTTGAGATTCAAACTGCCAAAAGCATCGGCTATTACCACCACTTCTAACCCGGCCAAAGCTTGTTTTTTTAACAATCCGATAAAATCGTGGCTGTCAG
>Ga0265297_10009080_pt1 | contig 12999 bp, 10 predicted proteins | sample Munlanlwell13791_FD_192502 | JGI IMG/M metagenome (GOLD analysis project Ga0265297, IMG submission 192502) | Leachate microbial communities from a municipal landfill in Southern Ontario, Canada - Leachate well 137-91 | ecosystem: Engineered > Solid waste > Landfill > Unclassified | place...
TGGCGGTCAGCATAAGATGCATTGCTACTTGTCTGGAAAAGAAGCGGGGCTCCGTTACTACTCTGAGTTATCGGCTCAAAAGAAAACATTGTTTTAAAAAGAAAACGATTTTTTTCAAAAACCGGATGTTCAGCCATAAGCATAAACCAGTTTGGAAAAGTAAATTGTTGAGTGGAACGCAATCCGCCCTGAAGCACGTCCTGTACTGAATATGATGCAAACAATACACCATCAAGTGTAAGTATCCAGCTTCCGGACATAATATGAATCGCAACATCTTCATTTGCAGACGGCAACCATGCCGATGCTAAACCATAGTTATACGGCGTATTTGGTGACGGATCTGTTATGATATCTATCTCCGCGCAAAAAATATTGCTCGCTGCAAAAAAAATAAATATTAAGGACAAAAGTATTCTTTTCATTTTTTCTCCTATAAAATACAAAGACAATTAAAAATGTAAAATTAAAAATTGAGGAAGGTCGCCGCGGCGACCAACTACAATTTGTTGACGCATTGTCTTTCTTTGGCATCTGTTTTATATTTTTCACTCTGTACTCTGTACCCTGTACTCTGTACCGAATTTAGCGATTGTTCAAAAAATTTATTAATACCACATTAAAAACCTGCGATTGTGTTTCCATCGGACAATGCGCTGCTTCGGAAATTGTTTCAAGATAAGAATTCTTTATTTCACTTTTCATGTTCTTTGCGGTATCTTTTTTGGTCCACTTATCATTTTGTCCAAACACCAAAAGGGAAGGCACATTAATTTTCTTAAGATCAAACTGGTTCTTACTTTTTGAATTAATGAGACTGTCCACTATTGCCTGTTCAGTACCTTTGATCTTAAGCGGCTCCATATAACCTTTTAAAATTTCACTATCCGGTATTTCACCATAAGCATCGCTAAGCAATTTTTTAAATTCTTTTTCATTTGTTAATTTTCCACGTGCAGATTGTTCCACAAAAAATCTTATGGGCCAGATGCCTGTAAAAAACTTTTGCATATCTGAAGTTTTTTCATAAACCGAAGCGTCAACAAAAATAAGGCTTGAAATATTTTCAGGTCTTTGATTTTCCATTGCGGCAATTATCCCTCCGCCCATTGAATGACCTATAATATTCCACTTACCTTTTATCATATTCGCTTGCGAATCAATTTTATCAATTAGTTTCCATAAAAGCATTGCAAGTGTGGATTGAGAATGATCCAAGCCGCGTTTTCTTGAACTATACCCAAATGCCGGTAAATCCACGGCAACAATTTCATAGCCCGCTTTTTGTAATACAGAAGCGTTGTTCCTCCAAGAGAATGTTGAGCCGCAAAAACCGTGCACAAGAAATATTTTTCCTTTTGCTTTATCCTGTGAAACATCCCATATTCTATAATGAAGATCAATCCCATTGATTGTTTCAAAATAACTATTTTCAAACGGTTTTGTATCGCCGGCAGCGGCAAAAGCGGGTTGACAAGTTGACAAGTTGACAAGTTGAAAGATAAAAATAATAAAAAAGATTAATTTTTTCATAAACCACTCCCCTTAGATACAAACAATCTTAGCCACAGATGTCCACGGATAAATAATATTAAATAAAACTTCAGAGTTTGGTTTTAAAATAAACAAAATCTTAATATTAATCTGCATTCATCCGTGCTAATCCGTGGCTATATTTTGTTTTTTTGTGGCATTTTTTTAGAATTGACAATCTTCATAAACTCAAACCACCCGATACTAATAAATCCTGCGATCAGGCACACTATCAGATCCTTCGGGTGCAGAAAAGAAAAGCTGAACATATTGCGCAGGAACGGAACATATAAAACCATACCTGTAAAAAACCCTGCTAAAGCTATTACTAACCACAATGCTCCGTTGGGCGACGTCAAAGTCGAAAAAATTGTCCTTGTCCATGAACGATTCGTAAGAACAAGGCATAAGTTTGCGAAGATAAGAGTTACAAAAGTAAGTGCTCTTGCTTCCTCTGCGCTCCTGCCTATTTTTAGCACGCCCAAATAAACAACGATAGTAACGAGCAAAACACCCATACCCTGCAATACGCTCAGGCCGATAGTCTTTTTTGAGAACATGGGTTCTTTTAAATTTCTCGGCGGCCTTGACATAATATTTTTTTCTTCATTTTCACGCTCAAAAACTATTGAACATACAGGGTCGATTATTAATTCAAGAAATACTATATGTACAGGCATTAATATCAACGGCAGATTAAACACAACGGGCAATAAAGACAATCCTGCAATCGGCACATGCACCGCAAAAATATACGCCATTGCTTTTTTTAAATTATCGAATATTCTTCTGCCCATTCTCACGGCGGCAACTATTAATGAAAAATCTTCTTCCAACAAAACAAGCGCCGATGCTTCGCGCGCCACATCCGTGCCTCTTGCTCCCATTGCAATACCTATGTTGGCTGATTTAAGAGCCGGCGCATCGTTCACACCGTCACCGGTCATTGCAACAATTTCACCCATTGCCTTGAGAGCTTCAACAATTTTTAATTTTTGTTCAGGCGCAGTCCGCGCAAAAATATTTGTATTTTTAAGATGGCCCATTAATTCTTCTGCGCTCATTGTTTCAAGTTCAGGCCCGGTAATTATTTCTTTTGATTCCAAGCCTATCTGGTCTGCAATATTCCGCGCGGTGCCGGGATAATCGCCTGTTATCATAATAACCCTTATACCTGCTTCACTGCATTCTTGAAGCGCACCTTTTACGGTCGGGCGCACCGGATCTTTAAGACCTATAAGGCCAAGGAATTCAAATTTAAAATCGTGTTGGTTGCGGGGAAGTTTTTCCTTATTAAAATAAGCCTTGGCAACGCCTATGATACGTAATCCGTCATTTGCCATAATATCTATTTTCTTTTTTATTTCTTCCTTGCCTGCTTCATTAATATGACAAAGGTCCATTATTGCTTCAGCCGCTCCCTTGACACCTATAACATATTCATTTTCATCGGGCGATCTCCAGACATTTGACATCGCAAGAAGATCTTTTGAAAGTGGATATTCGCGCGCAAGGGTCCAGTCGTTATGAATATGTTCTGTACCGGAAAGTTTGATCTCTCCGAGTTTTTTAATAGCTTTTTCCATCGGATCAAATGGTTCATGCTGGCTTGCAAGGATACTGAATTCCACTAACTCGTGAAAAGTTTCGGGAAGAAGTTCTGTTGCTTTTTTGTTCAGATCATAGAATTTATCCACAGCATAAATTTTTTCTACTTCCATTTGATTTAATGTAAGCGTTCCTGTTTTATCAACACAAAGAACTGTGGCTGAACCAAGGGTTTCAACTGCCGGAACACGTCTTGTTAAAATATGTTTTTTAGATATCCTCCAAGCGCCAAGAGCAAGGAATATTGTAAGTACCACAGGGAACTCCTCAGGAAGAAGAGCCATGGCAAGAGTGATCCCGGCAAGAAAACCTTTTAGCCAGTCATGCCTTGTCGTACCGTAAATAATTACTATTGCGGCGCAAACAAGGAATCCGAAAATAGCGATAGTTTTAACAAGCTTCTTTGTTTCTTTTTGCAAAAGCGTTTCTTCAATTATAACACTCTCTAAAGCTTTGCCTATCTTGCCGAGTTCAGTATCAGAACCTGTTGCTTTAACTAAAGCGATCCCTTGTCCCTGCACTATCATTGTGCCTGAATATACAAAAGGGATATCATCCCCGCCTGCTCTGCCGATCTCTTGTTTTCCGTCCCATTTAATTTTACGCACAGTCACGGATTCGCCGGTTAACAAAGATTCGTCTGCCATAATATTAGAAGAAGAAATTACAACGGCATCTGCGGGGACTCTGTCACCTTCGCTTAATATTATAATATCGCCGCACACTACTTCACGGCCTGCTATACGCCTCTGCTCGCCATCGCGTATTACAAGAGCGCGCGGGCTGGAAAGATCTTTAAGCGCTTCAAGCGCTCGTTCTGTTTTATTGGATTGCCACAGGGTTATTCCCATTATCACAAAAACAAAACCCAAAAGCATTATCGCGCTTTCTTTATCCCCAAGAAGAAGATAAATAGACCCGCATGCGACTAAAAGCAGGAACATCGGCTCTTTTATTACATCAAATGCTATTTGAAAAATATTACGTTTTTTGGATTGAGGAAGTTCGTTATAACCATCTTTTTTAAGACGCGCTGCCGCTTCTTTCCAGGAAAGCCCAGTTAATTTTTCAGAATAATTTTTTTCAGTCATTTTTTAACAACTCCATAAGATTTATTTCGCCAAGGCTTGAAAGTTTATCAAAATCTTTATCGGTATCAGAATAAAATTCCTTTATTTTTTTCGCTTCTTGTATGTACGCAATAAACATATCCAACATGTCTGGGTCAAAATGTTTACCGCGGCCGTCATTCAAAATTTTCAAAACTTCCTGATCCGGCATTGCTTCCTTATAACAACGCTTGCTTGAAAGCGCATCATAAACATCCGCAATTGCAACCATTCTGCCTTCAGCCGGTATTTCATTTCCTTTTAAACCCTGAGGATAACCGGTGCCATCATATTTTTCGTGGTGTGTAAGAGCAATTATTCTTGACGTAACAAGTACCTTTGCTTTTGAGTCTTTTAAAACCATCGCGCCCATTATAGTATGTTTTTCCATAGTTTTTCTTTCTTCTGGTGTTAATATTCCCGGTTTTTGCAGTATAGCGTCAGGTACTCCTAATTTTCCTATGTCATGCATTGGAGATGCCCAAAAAAGTATTTCAGTATCTTCTTTTGAAAAACCGACCTTGTTGGCAAGTAAACGGCAATATTCCGCTACTCTTTTAATATGATTTGTTGTTTCCTTATCCCTATATGCAGATGCAATACTCAACCGAAGGATCGTATCATAATGGGCTTCTTTCAGTTGGCCGGCAAATTTTGTATTTTGGATAGCAACTGCAGCTTGAGAAGAAAGGGAACAGGTTATTTTTACATGCTCGTCAGTAAACGGAATTATCTTTTCGCCTTCCATTGCATTTATGAGCTGCAAAACTCCTATAACCTTATCTTCGTTGTCTAACATCGGTATTACAAGCATTGAAACAGCCTTGTAATTATACTTCTTATCAAATGTCGGATCATAATGATAATCAGATTCTGGCGGCAACTGCCCCACATCCTTAATATTAAGCGGATGGGCTGTGATGGCAACATATCCTGACAAACTTTCTTTTGTAATGGGTAACTCAAATGATTTAAAGGTTTCTCGGGTCTTTGCTTCACCCCATTGTTTAAAAAAAGTATTGTTCCGGCTTACTTTAAAAACGAGCTTGTTGTTTTCTATGAGGTAAATGGATGCTCCATCTGCATTCGTAAGTACCTGAGCGTAAGAAAGAATTTTATCCAGAAGAAGGTCAAGATCGTGCACGCTTGAAAGCGCAGTGCCTATTTCAAGAAGTTTTTCAAAAACATCAGGATTCATTGAGCCTCCTTATAAAACATTAACGAGTTAATGGGTTAATGGGTTAACGAGTTGCAAAAGAGAAAAAAGCGTCAGAGCGGCAAAGTCGCAAAGTTGCTGTGTTGCTAGGTTAACAAGAGAACAAGTAGACAAGGGAACAAGGATATAAGTTAAACTGCTAAAAACTTTTTAACTTGTTTACTTATCTTTTACTTGTCAACCTGTTAACTTGTATACTTATTAACTTGTTGACTTGTTGACGCCTTATCTTTCTCTGGTATCTGGGACTCGACATCTATTTTTTATTTGTTTTCTCTCTGTACTCTGTACCCTGTACTCTGTACTGTCTTTATTGTGCTGAGTATTCCTGCATTTCAACTACACGCATGGGTGAGCCCGGTAATCCGTCAGATCCTTCGTATTTCACAAGATAGTGCGGTGGTTGGGCATAATACCAAAAATATGTTTTTGGGATTACATTTGACCAGAAACCATTAAGCGCAAATTCTATTTTAAAACATTCATAAAGCTTTTTATTAACTTTTAATTTTTCTTTTTTAACCACTCTTGCGGTCATAGTATATCCTTTATCTTTATGCCTTCTAAAAGTCCTTATCTTAATACTTTTTGCTTTTTCAAAAGGAAAACCCCTCAAAACATATTGGAGAACTGTAAAGTCAGCCAACAATAATTCATTTTTCTTCATTTCCGGCTTTTTGCTTATTACTATAAGCCCGGATTCGGTTGTTCCTTCTAAAAACTTATTTATTATATCGGTGCTTATTACATCCATTGTTTCTTTTTCAAGCCTTATTACTTTATTTTCTATGTTTGAGTTAGTAATGATTTTATAGGTTTGTTGCCCATGATATTGTTCTATTGAAATAGTTTCATCAACAAAAAACGAAGTACTTCCTGCTCTGGTAATATACGTAATTTTTTCACCGTCAGGTATGATAGGGTCGACAAGCACACCGGCAAAAATATTATTTTGCAAAAAAACTAAAAAGACAAAAATCATGGCAGTTTTAAGTATTTTCATTTTTCCTCTCAGACAACAGAAACGGGTCTATCGCTCTTTTGAAAAAAGAACAAACAAACCCGCTCAACTTAAATCAATTTATTTAGTTTTTTTTATGGCTCTGATTTTCAAGCGGCTGAAATTTAATATTTGTTATTTTCCCCGGCTCACCCTTTAAGATCAATTTACCTAATATCGTTCTAAAATAACCATCATTCGGACCCGAAATATCATTATAACGCTCTGTCTCATTATAAAGCCCTATTGCTATGTAATAAATACCGGCACCGCACTTATTCGTTATGGTCACATAATAAGGCCCATCCACAACAGGTTTTTTTGGTTTCCAGTATAAAGTCGGTTCACTTGGCTGGTGGTCATACTGAAAAACAGTATACATATTATCGGTATCACCATATTCTTTGTTAAAAAAATGCAGAAAAACAGTGTAATCATTTTCTATCGGATCAATAACCGTCCACACAAAAGATATGCTGAATTCTTGGTTTCCTTCATATTTAAAATCTTTTACTTTAACATTTACCCCGCCTTCATGAATTTCAAATTTAGATTCTTCTTCAATTAAAAAAAGTTCTTTTTCTCTCTGTGTTTTATCTTTTGCACAGGCTTTAGCGCAAAACATTACATTGGATGCAAAAATACAAATAATTATTAGCAGTATTGCTATTTTACTTGTGCTTTTCATTTTGCTCCTTTTAAAAATCGCATCACGTGAAAAACCGCATTACGTCTCACGTATTACGTTATGCGGACAACGGGAGACGCGCGACGTACGACGGTTATTTAATGTATCCCAGCTTCTTCACGCTTTTAGTTATTATCTTTACTGCTTCAGCCGGGCTGTCGGTAATTGAAAAAAGGGAAAGATCCTGTTTTGAAATGTTGCCCTCTTTCAACATCGTATCTTTCATCCAATCAATAAGCCCTTTCCAATATTTAGAACCAAAAAGCACTATCGGAAAGTGCAGGATCTTTTCTGTTTGCACAAGAACAAGCGCCTCAAATAATTCATCCATTGAGCCAAGCCCTCCGGGGAAAATAACAAATGCTTCGGAATATTTCACGAACATCATTTTACGCACGAAAAAATATCTAAAATTCAGTTTTATTGTCTGATATTTATTTGGTTCCTGTTCGCATGGTAATTCTACATTACATCCTACAGAAACGCCGCCTGCTTCACATGCGCCTTTATTTGCAGCCTCCATTATTCCGGGTCCACCTCCTGTAATAATTGCAAAACCTTTCTTTGAAAGAAGCCTCGCGGTTTCTTCTGCGGCTTTATAATAATTGTTTCTCTTGTCTGTACGCAATGAACCAAACACAGAAACAGCAACACCCAATTTTGAAAGCGTATCAAATCCTTCAGTAAATTCACCTTCTATTCTTAAAACTCTCCAAGGATCTGTGCGAGTAAAATCATATATTGTTTTGGTTTTTTTATGCCGTAAGAGCTCTCTGTCATCATGGTATGTCATACATTTTTTCTTTTTCATTTTGGCTCCTTGTTAAAAAACAGATTAAGATTCAGATTAAGATTAATAAATGGGTTTTATGCTATAAAGGTCTCTTTCCATAGTTTTGCCTGCCCGCTGGAACATTTGCAATCTTTACGCGAATAGCGAAATTTTAAGATTGCGAAGTATTTGTGCAGGCGGGACTTTTGACTTTTTTTACTAAATTCCGAACATCGCTGCCGCGTTCTCTTCAATAATTTTTTTAAGTATTTCTTTTTCTGTATTTCTTAATGACGCTGCTTCTTCATAAATATATTTGATATTTGACGGCTCATTTCGTTTGCCTCTTAAATTCTGCGGGGCAAGATACGGGCAATCGGTTTCAAGTAAAAGCCGTTTGTCAGGTATCATCTTTAAAGTTTCTTTTGGCATGGTTGCATTTTTAAATGTAAGAGGCCCCGCAAAAGAAATATAAAAACCCATATCAAGATATGTGCTTGCTTCTTTTTCGTCACCAGAAAAACAGTGCATTACAGCTTTTTTAGGACGACTATTGCTGATTATAGACAATGCATCCTCAGATGCTTCACGCGAATGCACTATAATAGGAAGATTCTTTTCTTTTGCCAACTCTATCTGTGACTCAAAAACTTTTTGCTGTATTTCCTTGGGTGAATAAAGATAGTGGTAATCAAGCCCTATTTCACCTAAACCTACAATTTTTTCGAGCCTCAAAAGCTCAAGAAGAATACTTTTATATTTTTCATAATCCTTTGCGTCATGCGGATGAACGCCCACAGCGCCAAAAATAAATTCTTCTTTTAACAGCTCTTTGAAAATATTTATGCTTCTTTCGTCAAATTCGCAAAGAACACAAACTATTTTTTTTATGCCTGCTTCTTTTGCTCGCGCAATTACTTGCCCGCGGTCTTCATCAAAAGCTTTATCAGTTAAGTGAGCATGGGTATCGATCATAAATACATTCCTTAAAAACATTAACGGGTTAACGGGTTCATGGGTTCAATGCTTTTAACACGTTAACACTTTAACTCGTTAATATTTTTTAATGTTTTACACATGGGTATCAATCATGGGGCTCCTAAAGATAGTACAGAGTACGGAGTACAGGGTACAGAGTAAAAGATGCAAAAAAAAATAAAAAACAGATTCTGGATACTGGTAAACTCAATAAAAATTTGGACGACTACAATTATCCCGCTTATCCCTAACGGATCCCTTTGGGAGAAAAAGGGGGATAAATGGGATTTGATAACTGCTTGAAAAAATCTCCCCTAACCCCTCTTTTAAAAGAGGGGGATATTGGCAGTTTGTATTTTATAATTTCATTTATCTTGAACTATGTACTCTGTACCCTGTACTCTGCACGCTTCTATTATCCTGTTACCTGTATTGTTTGTCCCGGTTTGGGAATGGCAACTTTTGAAATTCCTTCTTTCTGCATTTTTTCAAGTAATACCTGCGCTTGCATTTTTTCACCGTGCACAAGATAAAATTGAGGGTTCTTTTCTTCAGCGTGCGCATAATTTAAAAGTTCCTGCTGGTCAGCATGGGCGCTAAAAGAATTGATAGTTGCAATTTCGGCTTTCACCATATATTCTTTGCCGAATATTTTTACTTTATTGCGCCTTTCAACTATCATTCTGCCAAGTGTATTCTCTGCCATGAAACTTACAACCAGTATTGTTGACCGCGGATCTTCAATGTTATTTTTGAGGTGGTGCAGGATCCTGCCGACTTCACACATACCTGACGCAGAAATTATTATCATAGGCTGAGTATCAAACTGTATGGCCTTTGAATCTTCAACCTTCCTTATATAATGAAGGCCTTCAAAAGTAAATGGGTCATCTCCGGTTACAAGTATATCCTGAACTTCTTTATCAAAATATTCAGAATGCAATCTGAAAACTTCCGTTATATTAACTGCAAGAGGGCTGTCCACATAAACCGGCATTTGCGGGATTTCTTTTTTCATAAGAAGTTTTTTTATGAAATAAACAAGTTCCTGGGTGCGTTCAAGAGAAAAAGATGGTACTATAACTTTTCCTTTCCTTTTATATGTATTATTTATTACATCGCGAAGTTCATTTTCGGCATCTTCAATTTTATCGTGCATCCTGTCACCGTACGTGGATTCCATTACAACAACATCAAGATCTTTGATTATTACGGGATCACAAAGAATGGGCAGATCTTTTCTCCCCATGTCAACAAGATACCCAAGCCGTGTTTTTTTACCATTTTCATTTATATCAATGACCGGAAATGCAGAACCTAAAACATGCCCTGAATCATAAAAGGTAAGTGTTGCATTGTCGCAAAGATTTATACTTCGTTCATACGGCAACCCTATAAAATGGGTCATTGCTCTTTCTACGTCTTCTATATCATAAAGCGGCTGGACTGCCTGCATAACCTCAAGGTGTTTTTTCTTATTTATATATTCTGAATCCTGTTGCTGTATATGAGCGCTGTCCTTTAACATTACCGCACAAAGATTACGGGTGGCAATGGTTGAATAAATATTTCCTGTAAAACCCTGTTTAACAAGATTGGGAATATTTCCCGTATGATCGATGTGCGCATGAGAAACTATCAGTGCATCAATAGTTTTCGGATCAAACGGAAAATTCTTGTTTTTTTTGAGTGAATCTTCACGCCGGCCTTGAAAAAAACCGCAGTCAATAAGAATTTTTTTGCCGGAGACTTCAAGAAGGTGCATTGAACCTGTAACTTCGCCGGTGCCGCCTAAGAAAGTCAAAGTTGCATTACGCATTACGTTCTCCGTTGTACGTTTTATAAAAGATTTTTGATTAAATTTATACCCATTCTTGTTGTATGATTTGTTTTGTCCACTAAATAACCGTTACACGTCGCTCGTCTCTCGTCGTTCGCTGTGTAAATCTTTACGAAATACGGTAATGCGTGCTACGTAATGCGGTCTTTTCACGTGATACGAAATACGTGCGACGATTAGTAAACTATTTTATCTTCAGGCAAAAAAGGACTCTTTATAAAAATTATCCTCACAGGTTTATCTGTATTATTTAAAATATCGTGTTTTTCTTTTGCTTCGATCCTGAATGTATCACCCTGAACTGTTTGAAATTCTTTATCATTTATTATGATGGTAGGTGAACCCTCAAAAAAGAAAAAAACTTCCTCAACTTCATTATGGCTATGCGCGCCCATTCTTTCACCGGGAAGAAATTTTATAATACCCATTTCAAGTTTCGGGCCTTTAATAAGATATTTGGGGCCTGAATCTTTTTTTCTGTATTCTCTGTCTTTTTCGTTTACCTTTTCCATTTTTATTCCATATATCAACTTTGGATTTTACCAAAAATGTTTTTAACTTCCTTTAATTGCTCTTCGATCTTAATTTTCTGCGGGCATTTTTCTTCACACTGCCTGCATCCGTTGCAAAAACCTGCGCTTGCCTTTTTACTTTCTAATTCTCTGTATGAGCGTACTGCGGGATCTTTGATGCCGTAAATGCGGTAATTATTCATTAACGAAAAATTCTCAGGTATGTTCACGCCATTCGGACAGGGCATGCAATAATTACAGCCCGTGCAATAAAGCTCTGCCAATTTTCTTTTCTCCTCAAGCGCAAAAAGGATCTTCTTTAACTCATCTCCTGATAATATGTCGCTTCGTGAAGCGATCTCGCAATTTTCTTCGACCATCTGTATTGTGCTCATTCCGGAAAGCGCGCTTGTTACGCCAGTATTTGAAAGCACAAATCTTAACGCTGCTTCAACACTGGATTTTGCGCCGCCCGGGATCAATGCCTGCATCTCCGGTGATGGCGGGCCAAGTCTTCCGCCGGCAACTGTTCCCATAGTTATTATTGACTTATTATTTTTGTGCGCATATTCGATAACTTTTTCGTTGGTCCTATCCAAAAGATTATACTGCAGTATTACTGCCTTTATGGAAAGTTTTTGGAAAAGACTGATGATATTATCCGGCGTATCGTGGGAAGAAATAATCGCATGCCTATACAATCCTTCTTTTTTTGCTTTCTCTGCCTCTTTTATCCAATTGTCCGAGATCTTCAGGGTCTTATCATAAGTGTCAAGTCTTAGATCGTGGCATAAAGCAAGAAGGTCGATGTGGTCAACCTGCATTTTTCCCAACGCCGCTTCCAATTTCTTTCGCCACCCTGATGCAGTATAATCACCGTCCCACATTGGTATCTTTGTTGACAATATAATTTTTTCGCGGGGATATTTTTTTATTGCTTTGCCTACCATAACTTCGCTTTTGCCTTCTACATAAAACTGCGCGGTATCAATGTAATTGACACCGAGGTCTATTGCGCGCTGTATCACAGGTATTGCTTCGTCTTCATTTTGTGACAAACGCATCGCGCCGAACCCAAGAGTTGAAAGCATTATGTCCGTATCTGCAAATTTTCTGTATTGCAAAATCCCTCTTTTATAATTTTTAATGTCCTAACAAAGCAGTAATATACATAAAAACAAGCCCCAAAATAAAAAACAAAGATCCGAAGTTCGCAAAATCATTTATTTTTTTCTTGTGCAATTCAGGTATCAGGTCTGTTCCGGCAATATAAATAAAACCTCCTGCGGTAAAACCAAGCATTAAAGGAATTGACCCCTGAAAATGTTTATAGAGATAAAAACCTATAAATGTTCCCACAACCGCAGTCAAAGCAGACATAAAATTCCAGAAAAGCGCTTTTCCTTTGCTGAACCCGCCGTAAACCAAAATACCGAAATCTCCGAGTTCCTGAGGAATTTCATGCGAGATTATTGCTATTGTAGTCACAATACCTGTCTGAAAATTAACAAGATAGCTTGCAGCAATAACCATTCCGTCGATCAAATTGTGGAAACCGTCTCCTACAAGATTAAGATATGTAAATGCATGGATCTCACATTTATCTTTGTGACAATATCTCCAGTAAAGAAGTTTTTCCAGCGCAAAAAATGCAAGAATACCAAAGATCACCCAAAGATAAACAATTTTGGCGTCAACCTGTTCTGTTGCCTCGGGCAGTAAATGAAAGAATGCTCCGCCAAG
>Ga0265297_10009084_pt1 | contig 12995 bp, 15 predicted proteins | sample Munlanlwell13791_FD_192502 | JGI IMG/M metagenome (GOLD analysis project Ga0265297, IMG submission 192502) | Leachate microbial communities from a municipal landfill in Southern Ontario, Canada - Leachate well 137-91 | ecosystem: Engineered > Solid waste > Landfill > Unclassified | place...
ATGCAGGAGATATAACCTTCCATTGCGCCATTGCCCCCAGTTTTTATTCTTAGTCATGGGAACGGTCATCGGCGTTACCGCTATAATTAGTTATTCTTTAGGGACTCGTTACGTGGTGGACCCCAGTTTGGTGGCTTTGATAGTTCTTTTGATGACCATTTTCCTTCTTTCCGTCAGCTTTGTTATTATCAGGAGCTTAGAGAGAATAGCGGAAGCAAACAGGCTGAAATCGGAGTTTATAAGCGTAGTTTCGCATCAATTGCGCTCGCCCCTTTCTAATTTGAAGTGGTCAACAGAGCTGATAACTTCGGGAAGGCTGGGAGAGATTGAAAAAAAACAGGCAGAATATCTTAAAATAATCAAAGAAAATATCGGCAGAATGGGTGAATTGGTTTCCGATTTGTTGATGGTTTCCAGAATAGAGCAAGGGAGGCTGCCGCTGGAAATTTCGGAGTTTTCGCTGAAGGAAATGACAGAGCAGATAATCAACAAGTTTAAGGCTTATGCCGAAGCTTCTAACATTGAAATAACTTTTAATACCGAGGAACCGCTTTCCAATGTGGTTGCCGATCCGTCGCAGACAAAATCAGTAATAGAAAATCTGCTGGATAATGCCATCAGGTATATAAAAGGGAAGGGAAAAATAGAAATATCAATAAGAAAACGGGGCGATTTCCTGCTTTTCAGCATAAAAGATACGGGCGTTGGAATTCCCCAAAAAGACCAAAAGCATATCTTCCAGAAATTCTTTCGTTCAGCAAATGTTATGAAGCACCAAACGCAGGGTTCGGGACTCGGATTATATATAGTAAAATCGATAGTTGAAATGTGCGGAGGAAAAATATGGTTTAATTCAAGAGAAGGGGAGGGGACGACTTTTTTGTTCACCCTTCCGATTAAAAAAAACAGAAAAACGGTCGACAATACCCGTTAAATTAAAAATATTATGCCCAAAAAAATTCTTTTCGTTGAAGATGAATCGGCCCTTCAGAAAACCTTCGGAGAAGTGTTGATGCAGGAAGGATACCAGGTTATCAGCGCTATGGACGGAGAAGAGGGGTTAAGGCTGGCCCAAACCGAAGAACCGGATTTAATTCTTTTGGATTTAGTTCTTCCCAAGCTTCACGGTTTTGAGGTTTTAAAAAAACTTAAAGAAGATTCCAGTACGGAAGATATTCCCGTGATCGTTCTTACCAACCTGGAATCAACAGGCGACGTGGAGAAGGCGGTAGAGCTGGGGGCCACCACTTATCTGGTTAAGGCTAATTACGACCTAGAAGACGTCTTAAAGAAAGTAAAAGACGCCCTGGGAGACTAACCTTCTTGATTTTATACCGATTTCGGGTATAATTGGACTGTTGCCCCTGTAGTTCAACGGATAGAATAGGACCCTTCTAAGGTCTAGATCTAGGTTCGATTCCTAGCGGGGGCATGTGGTGGGCGTAGCTCAACTGGTAGAGCACCGGGTTGTGGTCCCGGTTGTTGCGGGTTCGAGCCCCGTCGCTCACCCATTCAAACTAAAAACAGCCTTAACCGGGCTGTTTTTGGTTTATTCTCTTTCCGTAAGAATCGCCTTGCTGTCTATTACCTTTCCTTTTCTTAAAAACTTTATAGTTACCGTTTGGCCTATTTTATGGTTTTGGAGGATGTCTTCCAAAGGTTTTTTCGAGGAAACCTTTTCGTTTTGTATTTCCAGAATTATGTCTCCCTCCTTTATTCCTGCCCTATCAGCTGCACCATTAGGAACAACCGCCTTTCCGTCCGGCACCGGCTCTGAGACAACTAAAGCACCATTGTCTACGGGAAGATTGAATTTTTCTTGAAGCTCTTTATCCAGCAAGACGTATCTTAGTCCTAAAAAAGGATGCCTGATTCTGCCGTATTTTTTAAGGTCGGCCAGGGCTTTTTTCGCGTTGTTTATGGGCAGGGCGAAACCGATGTTTTCTGCCATAAAAACCATTGCCGTATTGATTCCGATGGCTTTGCCGTCAATATCCACTAGAGGACCGCCGGAATTGCCGGGATTTATAGCAGCATCAGTTTGGATGAGGCCCCGCAGCTTAGTCATTTTCTTAGTTACCACATCTCCGGCAGTAATCTCCCTGGATAGTCCCGAAACCACTCCCACGGAAACAGTATTGAGAAAATTTCCTAGAGCGTTTCCCACGGCAATAGCCGTTTGGCCGAGTTCCAGACTGGAGGAGTCGCCTAGTTTGATAGTGGGGAGGCCCTCTTCTTCTATTTTAAGAATAGCTATGTCGTTGATCGGATCCCTGGCCAGTATTCTGGCGGGGCACTTTTTCTCTTCGTTCAGTACGACTACGTATTCAGCCTGGGGATCGGCCACCACGTGCCTGTTGGTTAAAATAATTCCCGAAGAGTCGACTACGAATCCAGAGCCTCCTCCAACTTTGATTTTCTTTTTGCCTTTAGGCACCAGGAAAGGGAATGGAGGTAATTGGTATCCGGGCGGCAGAGACCCTTGTTTGGGCTGATTTCCGAATGGAGATTCGAAAACAGGTAAAAACTTAGAAACCATAATACTGACTACTCCCGGAAGTATCTTTTTGACTACCTGGGGAATAGGGGAATTTTTAGAGTATTTGTCCATATAAATGTATTTTAGCACGCGGTTGCCAAGAAACAAAATTTTTGCTAACATTGGCTTAGTTCGGAGCCCCTATCGTTCAATGGATAGGACGGAGGTTTCCTAAACCTTAAATCCAGGTTCGAGTCCTGGTAGGGGCACAGGATTGCACATTGATAATTTCTGTAGTACGATTAAATCATGAGATCTCAGTACTATCGCCTTAAGCCAAGAGTAATTGCTCTTCGCCGGCGTGGTAAAACATATAACGAAATTTGTAAAACCATTAGAATCGATATTCCCCAGAGTACTTTATCGGATTGGTGTAGTGATATTTTATTATCTCCCAACCAGCAGCGAAGAATAACCGATTTAATGGAGAGGGGGATGGATAAAGGGAGGGCGGCAGCATTGATCGCCAATAAATTAAAAAGAGAAAGATACATACAAGAAGTGCAAAGCCGCGTTAAGCATCTTCCTGACAAGCTAAAAAACATAAACACAGCGAAGATTGCACTATCAATGCTTTTTCTTGGAGAAGGATCCAAAAAAACAAAAGGATCTCTAATGTTTGGGAACTCGAATCCATTAATTATAGCATTATTTCTAAGTTTATTAAGATATTGCTATGATATTGACGAGAAAAAATTTCGTTGTACGCTCCAATGCCGTGCAGATCAAAACGTGAAAAAATTAGAGAAATTTTGGTCGCAGATAACAAAAATTCATAAGAATCAATTTTACAAAGCAAAAATAGACCCAAGAACTATAGGGAAGCCATCAAAAAATACCGACTACAAGGGTGTTTGCAGAATAGACTATTTCTCGGGGGATGTTTATATGGAGTTAAAACAAATTATAGAGTTGACAACCAAGGGCCTGTAGCTTAGAGGAAAAGCGTATGCATGGCATGCATAAGACCGCGGGTTCGAGTCCCGCCAGGTCCACATTTCTAAAATTTTGCGCCACGATTAGGGTATTCGCAGATTAAATCGAGGAAGGTTAGGCCTTCCTCTTTAATTTTCCCGATGTTGTTCTTTTGACTTTTTGCGTGTAAAATGATAGAAATGTAAGTTAATTTGCGGAGGGGTGCCAGAGCGGTTGAATGGGCCGCACTCGAAATGCGGTAGGGTCGCAAGACTCTCGTGAGTTCGAATCTCACCCCCTCCGCCCGCAAATATATGTTTTTAAATAAAAATAAAAAAGTTCCAGAAACCCCGAAAGAAACCCTGAAAAGAGTAGAGAAATTAGAAAAGGAAATCGAAGAAGCCAATAAGGCGCTTAAGGAAATTAAGGAAAAAGGCAGAAAGAATCTTCAAAAAGTGGGGGTCGTCCGCTTCAATCCTTTTAAGGAAATCGGAGGAGATCAAAGCTTTTCAATAGCCGTTTTAGACGAAAATAACAGCGGCTTTGTTATCACCTCCCACTACGGAAGAGAATCAAATCGGATTTACGCTAAGCCCATCAAGGAAGGAAAGTCCGATTATGTATTGTCCAAGGAAGAGGGGCAGGCGATAGTTCAGGCCATGAATTCTTAATAATATGGAAGAAAAAAACGAACAAAAGAATACAGCTGATTTGCAGCCGAGACAGCCGGTTGTTGTTGTTCTGGGCCATGTCGACCACGGAAAGTCTTCTCTTTTGGAAGCAATTAAGGATTTGAAAATTACTTCAAAGGAGTCGGGAGGAATCACCCAGCATATAGGAGCCTATGAGATAGAGCATAAAGACAAGAAGATAACCTTTATTGACACTCCCGGTCACGAGGCTTTTTCGGCTATGCGTTCAAGAGGGGCGAAAGTTGCCGATATAGCCATTTTAGTAGTGGCGGCTGAAGAGGGAATTAAGCCTCAAACCAAGGAAGCCATTTCCCATATTAAAAAAGCCGGCATTCCTTTTGTCGTAGCTATAAATAAAATAGATAAGCCGGAAGCCGACCCGGAAAGGGTGAAAAGAGACCTTTCCCAGCAGGGAGTCCAGGTGGAGTCTTTGGGCGGCGACGTTCCGTCGGCCAATATTTCGGCGAAAACCAAACAGGGGATAGACGAGCTTTTGGAACTCATCCTTCTTATTTCCGAAATGGAAGAATTAAAAGGAAATCCTCAAAAGCCCGGAGAGGGAGTAATCATCGAGTCATATTTGGATAGTAAAAGAGGCCCTACCGCCACTCTTTTGGTGAGGGACGGCTGCCTCGGAGCGGGAGATATCGTGGCCACCCGGTCTGCATCCGGAAAAATCAGGATTCTGGAAAATTTTCAAGGAGAAAGTTTAAAAAAAGCCGGACCGTCAATGCCTGTTATCGTCATCGGATTCGAGACAGTTCCCCAAGTGGGGGAGAAGTTCGAGGTGTATTCCAGCCTGGAAAACGCCCAGAAGTACATAGAAAAAAAGGAGAGAAAAGAAGATGAAGGAGAAGTATTTTTCGTGGAGGAAGGCAAGAAGGTTTTAAATTTGATATTGAAGTCCGATGTTCAGGGCTCCACTGAAGCCATATCGGAAAGCCTGAAGGGCCTGCCCCAGGAAAAGATAGCTTTAAGGATATTAAAGGGGGATGTTGGCGATATAGGCGAAAGCGACGTCAAACTGGCCAAGTCCAGCAAGGCCAGCATAGTCGGCTTCAGGGTGAAAATCACCCCTACTGCAGCTGTTTTAGCCGAAAGGGACGGAGTAAGGATTAAAACCTTCGACATCATTTACGAGTTGATACAGGAGGTGCGCCAGATAATGGAGAAAAATGTGGGGTCAGAAAAAGTCAGAGTGGATGTTGGAAAGATGAAGGCCGTGGCCATATTTCTTACGGAAAAGAACCGGCAGATTGTCGGAGGAAAAGTTATAGAAGGGGAGATAAGGAAGGGCACGCAGATAGAGGTTTTCCGCGGAGAAGACTATATAGGGAAAGGGAGGATTATAAGCCTTCAAAGGAATAAAAAAACCGTTGATAAAGCTGCTAAGGGAGAGGAATGCGGCGTGCTATATGAAGGAGACGTAAAAGTCCAGGAAGGGGACGTCTTGCACTTCTTTACCGAAGAAAGCAGGAAAGGCACTCTTTAAAAACATGAAAGAAAGAATTTTAAAAATTAACAGTCTGATTAAAAAAGAATTAGGAAAGATTCTTCTGCGGGAAATCGATTTTCCGACTGGTTCTTTAGTGACGGTCACCAGGGTGGATACGTCTCCCAATTTAATCCAAACTAAAGTATATATTTCTACTATTCCCGAAGAAAGCTCTCAAGAGGTATTTGATGTTCTTGAAAATAATATATATTCTATCCAGCAGAAGCTGAATAAGAAGATTAACATGAGGCCGATGCCCCGGATTTTTTTTGTTAAAGAAAAGACGACCGGAGAAGCGGGCCGGGTGGAAGAATTACTAGAGGAAATAAAAAAAGATGAAAGTTAATCTTCTCGAGCAATTTCGGCAGATCGACGATTTGCTTGGGGTAGCTGAAACCATTGTTATCGCTGCCCACGAAAATCCCGACCCCGACGCCGTTTCTTCGGTATTAAGCTTGCATAACTTTTTTAAAAGCCAGGGCAAAAAAAGCATTCCCTATCTTCCCGATGCTCCGTCAAAGAGCCTTTCTTATCTCCCGGGATTTTTCGAGATACGGAACGAAATTGGCCAAATAGATCCCGATGTTTTAATCTGCCTCGACTACGGCGATTTTAGAAGGTTGAGAATTCCGGAGGGCGCTTTCTCTTGTCCCGTAATTACTATCGACCATCATGTGGAGAGCGATCAAAGAGGGGAGGTTAAGGTCGTGGAGCCGGGATATTCTTCTACGGCGGAAATAATTTATCAGTGGTTTAAGTATAAGAACATCGCCATTAGCAAGGAATTAGCTTCCTGCCTTCTGACGGGAATAATTTCAGACAGCGGAGGGTTTAGGCACGTTTCCACCTCCCACCAGACGCTGACAGCCGTATCGGAGCTGCTTTTAAGAGGGGTTTCTCTAAATAAAATTGTCCGCAGAGTTTTAGCTTCGGATAAATCCCTTAGCGTTTCCAGAGCCTGGGGGGAAGTGCTCTCTAAAATTAAGCTAGACCCCCATACCCAGTTGGCTTATTCTTGGCTGACTCCGGATGATTTTTTAAGGTTGGGAGTGCGCTTTGTCGATTTTGAGGGAATAGTTAATATTATTTCCTCCGGTTCTCCTTCCAGTATAGGGCTCTTTCTTATTGAATACGAAAAAGGAAGAATTAAGGGCAGTTTAAGGTCGGAGCCCAACGGAGGAAAGAATGTGGTTCAAATAGCCAGGGCTTTGGGCGGGGGAGGTCATCCTTACGCAGCCGGTTTTCAAGCTGACGGCAGTTTGGACGAAGTGTTGAAAAAAGTGCTAAAACTGGTATAATAATTAGGTAAAACGGCCTGGTAGCCAAGTAGCTAAGGCATTGGTCTGCAAAACCAATATACGTGGGTGCAATTCCCACCCAGGCCTCCAATGCCGCGGTGGTGGAATTGGTATACACGAGAGACTTAAAATCTCTTGGGTGAATAACCCTTGTGGGTTCGAGTCCCACCCGCGGCACCAAAAAAACAGGCCCTGTTATGGGCCTGTTTTTGTTTAACTCTCCAGTATTTCCACGTAAGTTTCTTTAGCTCCGAATATCAGAGCGTCGCTTCTGTCGGGAAACCAGACGTCAAAATGATAGTCGCTTTTCCTGGAATTCATTCTGTCTTCCACTATGAATATCCTGTCTCCGTAGATTTCAGGCAATCTTACTCTCGTTCCAAAAGGCAGGAGATTATTAGCTACTATTCCGTCTCTAACATAGCCTCCGGAAGCCGTGATAAACGGATCATCGTCGGTTTCAAAGACCGTAGAGGAATAAGCGGTTACTATAACGTTGATTGTTTTTCTAACCTTGGGTTCTGGGAGAGGGGAGTATGAGGCTAAGGTATTTCCTTGGACCGTTAAAACTCCGGATATTTCATTCTCCGGGTCTGAAGGCGCTTCGGCTTTAGGGGCCAAGACGTGAAAATTGAACATAATTACCGCAGCAAAGACGGCAATTAGGGCTATTTTCGGTAATTTAGGCATAATTAAAACCCCTTTCGGGGTTACATTATGATACACTATTTGGATTTCTATGTCAATGGAGCGGGCGATGGGAATTGAAGAGTTGCCCGAAGGCCTAAGGGAGGGGGATTCTCGGCACATCGTCCTGTTAAAATTAAAAATGCTCGTAAGGAGCAGTTTTAATTTTATGAGCGGGTGATGGGAATCGAACCCACGTACTCTGATTGGCAACCAGATGCACTACCATTGTGCTACACCCGCATATATTTGTTATCAATTTTTAGCTTATTTAACTCTTTTATCATTAAGCTCGTCCAAATCATCATTTTTTCCTTTAGAGCATGACTACTGTTTACTCTAATTATACATATTCCATTTTCTAATCTTTTTGTTGGATGTCTACCATAAATCATACTACTTTTATCGAATTGCCTTAAGGAAATTTTAGTTTTATTATTCCAAAACTTTTTGCATTTTGTATCGACAAGATCTGGATAAATAATAAGCGAAAGACGGATTTTCTCTTTAGGAACCTCACAGATTTTTTCCAAAAAATCATTAAACAATTTAATCATTCTCGGGTCAATATTAGATAGTCTTACTTGGTGTTTCGGGTTACTATCTCCTTCGCCCCAATAAAGCATTAAGCCGGCGAGAAAAAGGGGATTAGATTTAAGGATTGGGAATTCTTCCCTAGCTTCTTCCTGATGCTGTTTTTTATATGCTTCCCAGCGTTTTTTCTGAGCTTGGACGACTGCCCGTAGGCGTTTTATTGCTTGTATTTTAGCTTTTCTAGTGAGTTCCCCCTTAATCTTCTGTGACCACTTCAAATCTTTAAACCAATAGTGCATCGTACTTTTGGGGATATTCAATTCCTTGCATATTCTATTGTAGCTTGCGCCTTTTTTCCGTAATTCAATTGCTAAATGTTGGTCATTTCTCATATTTCGAACTATTACGGCTATTATAATATTATAATCTGGAAGTTCGAAATTTTCAAAGAACAAATTGTGGATAACCTTTGTTGTGCCGGAGGAGGGAATCGAACCCACGACCTTCTCGTTTTCAGCGAGACGCTGCTACCACTGAGCTACTCCGGCATATTTTAAGGAAGGATTTTTCCCTTCACGTAGTTTTTAAGGAATACTGATGCTGGCCTGGGGAATTCTTCTTTTTTAAACCAGCCAATCTCCGAAAATTCTTTATGCTTTTCGTTTACTTTTCCGGACTTCCAGTCAGAAGTCACCCATATTGTAATATAATGCTTTTTCTCCTTTTTGAAAAGGTCTTCGGTAAAGCCCGCTACCTTCAAATTCTTTATTTCCAGCCCGGTTTCTTCTTTTACCTCCCTTCTGGCGCACTCTACAACGCTTTCTCCGAAATCTATGTGGCCGCCGGGAGGCGCCCAAGTTCCCGAAGCGTGGGAACCCCTTCTTTTCATAAGAAGAATTTTTCCATTTTTTTTGACTATCACTCCCACTCCTACCCTTGCTACGGGTTGGTATTTTTTCATGTGGGCGGTATAGGATTTGAACCTATGGCCTTCTCGGTGTAAACGAGACGCTCTAGCCACTGAGCTAACCGCCCCTTTTTTCCATTAAATAGGCGCTGTCGCCGTTCGCGTAATAGCCTTCAATGGTTTTAACTATATCGAATCCCAGATTTTGGTAAAATGAGACCCCTTTTCGATTGCTGGTTCTGGCGTGAAGCCCGATAGTTTCAGCTTTTTCCAGCCTTTTAGTTATAAAGGCCATCATTTCCGTTCCGATTCCTTGGCCCTGGGATTCCGGGCTTACGGCGATGGCCTTTATCCATCCTTGTCCGTTCGCCTTTTCATATCCTAAAACATATCCCACGATTTTTTCATCTTTTTTGGCAACAAAAAAATCATTGGGATACTCTTCAATGAGCTTTTTAAAATAAGACTCAGGCCAGGAATCCGGAAAAGCGTTTTTAGTTATTTCCGTTACTCTTTCCAGATCGGTTGGCTGGATTTTTCTTATTTCTATCATATCTGTGCCCAGGGCGGGACTTGAACCCGCACCCTCTTGCGAGGCTAGGCCCTCAACCTAGTGTGTATGCCAATTCCACCACCTGGGCCGGAATCAATCCTTTTTTTCTTCGCTAGTCGGCAAGTTTTCTTCTGTAGAAACCTCTTCCGTTTTTTCTTCGGATACGGATTCTCCCGTCTTCTCTTCGGGCGATTCTCCCGTTTTTTCTTCCTGAGTAATTTCTTCGGGGATTTCTTCTTTTTCTACCGGTATAGCGTCGGAAAAATCCTGATTCTTCAGTCTGGCTTTTCTTCCCTTGGCTTCTCGGATGTAGTAAAGCTTGGCTCTCCTTACTTTTCCTCTTTTCACTATTTCTATCTTATCGATGATGGGGGAGTGGATAGGGATTATTTTCTCGACTCCCACCCCGGAGGTCACTTTTCTTACGGTAATGGTGGCTCCGGATTCTTTCCCGTGCTTTTTGGATATAACCAAACCCTCGAAGGTTTGAATCCTTTCCTTGTCTTTTTCTTTTACTTTTTGGTGCACCTTAACAGTATCTCCTGGCCTTATGTCCTGGAGGTCTGTCTTTATGTGCGGCTTTATGATGTTTTCAGTTTTTGTAGGCATGTTTTTAGGTCTTTTGGTAATGGCGAATAAAACTCTTTTATTTCTCCTTCCGGCAGCTGGATTCTTAGCCGGCTGGCGTGGAGGAATTGCCTTTCCAGCCCTTCGGGAACGGGCTGGTTCTTAAATCCGTAAAGCTTGTCTCCGGCTATCGGATGGCCGAGATAAGCCATATGGACCCTAATTTGATGTTTGCGGCCTGTTCGAGGTTTAGCCTCAACCAGGTCATAATCCTTGAAGCTTTCCATGACGCTGTATTCGGTAGCTGCATCCCTTTTTCCTAAAGCTTCGGGTTCGTGGGGAAGGAATACTTTCTGCTTCCTTCTGTCTTGGGGGGAGCGGCCCAGCAGCGTCTCAATTATTCCCTTTTTATTTTTAATGTTTCCTATTACCAGGGCCGTGTAGGCCTTTTCCGTTTTTCTTTCTTTAAACTGTTTTTGCAGGAAATCAAGCGTCTTTTCGTCCTTGGCTGTAATCAGCACCCCGGAAGTATCTTTATCCAGCCGATGAGCCCTTCCTGGTATGGTTTCTGAATCTATTCCGGCCGGCTTGTCCAGAACTTTGACGTTCTCGTCTTCGTAAATGATTTCCATGTGGGCACTACAGGATTTGAACCTGTGACCTCTTCCATGTCAAGGAAGCGCTCACTCCGGGCTGAGCTAAGTGCCCGATACAGCCTTTAATATACCACCTTTTACTTGAAATTACAACCTCGCATGCAGCGAGGTTGTAACCTATGTGCGCCCGGCTGGATTCGAACCAGCAACCTCGGTCTTATAAGGGCCTTGCTCCGCCATTGAGCTACGGGCGCATAATATATTACGAATATTGTTCGCTTATTACCCTAATACTCATTAATATTTTTTCTGCAAGTGGCGTATTGCCTATTTTTGCTTGGCAGGTACCGTGACTGAAACCACCTTTATGATTTATTCGTTTACTGGAGGTTTTTTTAACATAAGGTCGATTGAATTGATTCTCGGGTATTTCAAGGGTATCTGACCAATATCTTATTTCTTTGGCTATATTCATGTCATCATACAAGCATAGCTGTATTTTTATTTCTTTTTTAGGTACCGATAAAATTTTAATAAGCCAATAAATAAAGAACCTTATAACTGCTGGATTAGAATTTGAAATTCCAAGAGAGTCCATTCGGCTCTTTGTTCCCTCTCCCCAATAGAGAGTTAATCCCGATAGAAAAAATTCACGCCTGGTAATAGGAAGTATTTTTTTTCTTTGAATCTCAAAAGTTTCTTGGAGTCTCTTTTCTCTCTTTCGTCTCATAGTTTCTCTGAATTTCTCAATTCTCTGCTCATTGCAGTCCCTTAATTCTTTTATTCGTTCCTTTGGTAGGGGATGGTCTTTTAGCCAGGTACTAAGCGTACTTTTACCTACTTTTAGTATTTTTCCAATTTGACTGTAACTCAACCCCTGTTTTCGGAGGACCAAAGCCCTCTCACGATCTTTAAAACGAGCCATAAATGAACTAATAAATAATCATTAGATTTAATATTTTCATTAGTTCATTATACCGCTTATTTTTTTAAAGGACAATGATGCTTTATTAAGTGCACCCGTGTTCTTCAAGCCAGTTCGGCAGTTCGACTATTGATGATAAAACTTGCTTTTGGTCCAATTTTCCGTATTGCTGCCACTTCTCTTTTGAATCCAAGGGTCCCGTGCAGACCCCTAGAAAGTTAATCCCTACCCCTTCAGCGGCCTTTTTTCCTATTAAAGTGTCGTCGATAAGGACCATTTCTTCTTTTTTGACCCCCTTTCCTTCCGCCCAACCAAAGATTTTCTTGAAAACCAGGGGATCCGGCTTATGGCAGGGTGAAATGGAATGGTTTTTGCATATTAACCGGGCTTCTCCCAGTGCCGGGTTGTGCCAGCTTTGAATGAAGTCAAATAGTTTTTCCAAATCAAGCGGACTCAAGTGGACTCCTAAATTTCTCGCTCTGGAGGTGAGGACGCCCATATAATAACCCATTTTTCTTAATTGGTCTAGGGTTTCTGGTGCGCCATTGATAAGATTAACGCTGTTTTGCTCATCGGATGCCCAAGCGGCCATAAACTGTTTTACTTCTTCCTGGCTTAAGGACCCGAACATTTGAGCGATAGTCATATCTCCGGGAAGCCCCCAGGATTTAGTTATGGCGTCATCGGTGGGCTGGGGGAGCTTGCTTTCAGCTATCGTTCCGCTTTCAATAAGATTTTTCCTGGTTTTGGAAATTGCCGTTTTGGCCGTTTCAAAGGAGTCGAGTATCGGCCCGTCGAGGTCGAATATTATCAGCTTTATCATCCCTGCTCCCTTTTAATTTTGACCAGCTTTTCGAATTCCTCTCTTTCTATTGTTTCCTTTTCCGCCAGCCTATTGGCCACCTTATCAAGCAGCCTTCTTTTTTTCTTGAGTATTTGAACGGTTTTAGCTTGAGCCTCTCTGATAAACTTGGTCACTTCTTCGTCTATCTTGGCGGCTACGGCTTCGGAATAATTCCTCTGCTCCCCGAGGTCTTTTCCCAAAAATACCATTTCTTCTTTTTCGCCGTAAGCAATCGGCCCGAGCTTGTCGGACATGCCGTATTCTTTAACCAGCTTTCTGGCTAAAGAGGAAGCCTTCTCCAGGTCATTGCCGGCTCCTGTGGTTATATCCCCAAACACCAGCTTTTCAGCGCAGTATCCTCCCAAAAGGGAAGAGAGTTCTGATAAAAATTCACTTTTGGTAGTCAGGTGCTTTTCTTGCGCGGGGAGTTTTAAGGTGTATCC
>Ga0265297_10009085_pt1 | contig 12995 bp, 8 predicted proteins | sample Munlanlwell13791_FD_192502 | JGI IMG/M metagenome (GOLD analysis project Ga0265297, IMG submission 192502) | Leachate microbial communities from a municipal landfill in Southern Ontario, Canada - Leachate well 137-91 | ecosystem: Engineered > Solid waste > Landfill > Unclassified | place...
TACCCTCTCCTCACCTCGGTAAAACGCAATATTCTTGATCGTCGCGCCCGCAGCAAACTGCCGATCGAGGCCGTGATTACCCCGCCCCTGTTAGCTCTGGTCAAAGAACTCGATCAACCCCTGATCTCTTTCCACATTGAACTCGGAAACATCCTGGCCAAAAATATCAAGAAAACTATTATTCAGGCGGTAACTGACCCCCATGTGCGCGAGCAGTACACCGATTTTGCCGATAAAAAGAATCTCTATTTTGCCGTTTTTGACGAACCAACGCGTGATCGCTTTCTCGAAATTGCTGCCCTCCGCGGCAAAAAAGTTGATCCCACGCACGTGGTGGTCACCGGCCCGTTTGTGGATCCGCGCGTTCTCGCCGCCGGCGCTAAAAAATCAGCCACGGCCTGGAAAAAACGACCATTACGAATTCTCCTCACCACAGGCGGTCTCGGCACCAATAAACCAGAACTCGGCGATGCTCTCGACCAACTTTTACCTTTGTTATCAGCCAAAAAGCCAGCTCTCGACATCGAACTCATGTACTATGCCGGAACCAACGAAGATCACGCCGATATGGTTCGCAACTTGGCTAAAAAATACAACGTGAATGTTGGTTTAGAGTCCGATTCCAAGGCCAAACTTCGCCTGCTCTACGCCGATGATATCGTGGCGGCTAACGAACTTTTAGTCGAGTACGGCTTCCCCTGGGCCGATATTATTCTGGCTAAACCATCTGGTGATATGGCCTACGATGCTGTTGCCGCCGGCTGTGGCCTGATTCTGCTGGGATCTTGGGGTGAATGGGAAGACAACATTGCCTCGATCTTTACCCGCCTAGGTTTAGCCCGAAAAATTGAACTCAAATCTCTGGTGGAACAACTTCAGTTTATTCTTCAGCCGATCGACGGCAAACAATCCTGGCTAGAAGAAGCCATGATCAAGGCACACAACTTTGAACAGCTCTTTCCCAATGGTGTGAAGAATATTCTCAAGCTAGCCGAAAAAGTGTAGTTTTGCAGTTTGTGAGTTCGGCTTTCTTTGACCTCTAGCCTGAAATATCGGATAGACACGATATTCCCGAGGAGGAGTCCCAGCGTATCGCGTTTTCCAAAAAGAATTTTACGGATTCAACTCGCGCCAGCTGTACTGAGGACGCTTGATTTCTTCTGGTGCATTCTTCAAGAAGTCAGGACGATAGCGGAAAAACTCATTAGGATTCGAGTTGTTCAAACGGCGGCGAGCTACCCCATCATCGTAGTCACGTAACAAAGAAAAACCATTCCAGCCAACAAAAGTGCCTTCACCGACGAACTTTCGATCTCCACCGGCGGCCTCACCTCGGCTGGGAGTGCGAATCTGGCCGTTGGCCACAAAAACACCTTCCACTACGGCAGTGTCGATGGTCGGGTCATCATGACCAAGTTCCTCACTGAAGGTAATGTTGCCGCTGGCAACAATCATGAAGAAACCACCGTCTGCTACGGTCGTGGAGGCATTGACGTTGACGTTTCCGTTCACGAGAACAACGATACTTTCGTCAGCAGCGACATCCCAGGCATCAGTGATGGTTACATCACCATTGTGGAAATAGGCGTCTGCATCAGCGTTGGCCTTATCACCGGTTGGCTTCTGGGCATTACTGGCCGTGGCACCAAAATCGCTCGCCGCACCCGGTGGCAGCTTTAGTAACTTATAAAAGTAGTTGTAATCCTGCTGACTTGGCGTGTCCGACAAACGAGCAAACCAGTTGTGACCGCTTGCGTCAATCTGGTCGGTCTGGCGATCAGCCACAAAACTCGTATCAATCTCACCACCGCCGGTCAGCACATAGCCATCGGTGGTGCCCCCGTTTTGGTTCAAGATCATGGATGGATTACAGGCCGGCAGCTGACAGTATGGTGAAATGAGGGTTTGAATCACCGTACCGGTCGATCCGTACGCCGCCACCGGACCACCTTCGGTCTGGAACCAAGGGTCGGTTGCGTCCAGAACGTAGAAGTTCCGATTCGTGCTTGGTGCGTTGATGCCGCTGGGATAGCTACAACCCGAGGGACAAGAACACATCCACAGGTCGGAGTTCTGAATTTGCAGCTGGAGAGCATTCTGGCCAGTTGTGGAGTACGGAAGACGAAGGTCGAAGGCATTCCCTACCGCTGTGGCAGAATCGACATAACTTCCATCGGTAGCGGCTCCCCAAACAGTGAGCTGCCCAGCTTCCGCTGGCACAGGATTCGTGGGTCCTACGCAACTGTTGCCTGACAATCCGGCAGTGGCCGAAAGATCGTAGTAGATGTTGCCGGAGACCGGAACAGACACCTGGAAATCAACAAAGCCACTCCAAGGAGAATAATCGTTTCCACAGGAGGTGTTGAGTGATCGAACACGGACGGAATAGTAACGGCTGGTTGGCGTGAACGCATATGTAGTGGTTGCCAAGGTAAAAGTCTGAGCAGGAGAATCAAGGGGATTGGTAGAAGCATGTAGTTCCAAAATATAGCGATCGGCTTTGTAAACCGCAGACCAAGAAATAGTTATTTGTCCTCCACTTGAGGAACGGATGAAAACACTTGGCGAGCTGGGACTTGTAAACGAGGGAGTAGCCGGAGCACCATCATCGGTAGCCGCACAGGTACCACCGCAACCGTTATCCTGGCCACACTGGGGAGAACAGCTGGGATAACAAGGCGGGGGTATATATCGGCAGGTGCTGGGGTCCCACAGACAGGCCCCTTCTGGACTCGTGACACATTCTCCAGATGGATACGGACCACAATCACTACAAGAACCACACCCTTGCCAGCCAGGTTGAACGGTAGGTTGAGGGTCACCGGTGGGCGGTGGTGGTGGCGGCGGCGGGTCTGAAAAACGGCAAGAACTGCTTAATGACTCAACTCCAGGGGGACAACCCATACCACAGGCACCAGGCATGTACTCTATACAGTTGACGTTGTATTGGTTGTCGATACGGGTGTTTTCACAGGTACCACCAGTAAGACCACAATCTCCAGGTCTATCTGGATCACAGACAGAACCAGAAATAGTACAACGATATTCGTACACCTGCTCCTGACAAACCCGCACTCCAATGCATTCTTGGGCCGCAACTTTGTTGTCAGATATTAAAAAAAAGACAACAAAGGATATGATCCCTAGACAAAAAAGCAATTTTTTCTGCACACAATTAGTGTAGCGAAAAAATCAAAACATTCACAGTAACAGAGGAATGTCTAGTTTATCGAAGTTCTTAATACTGGTTGATTATTCTCATCCACGAACATCACTGGTATTTGACGATAAGCACCATTTACTGGCAGTAATGCCTGTTGCATTTCAAGCTGATAGTCATAACTGTTTTCACTTCTATTGGGGACGTTCTCATCATAGAGATCATCCAAAAAGTCTGCTATGCTCCCGTGCACATAAAAAGTTGCAAGAGTATATGCCTCAACGTTGACTTGGATTCCGCCTTGAGAATCAACTGTTGCAGTTATTTCTGAACTAGTTCCTGGGGCTGCATTAGGAGAAAATCTAAAATTTATCTCTGTCGCAGAAGATATCTCAACCTCTTGCCCATTCACGGTTACAGAAAATTTGATTTCTCCCGACTCAATACCAGAGACAAAATCATCATAACTTAGGTCAGTAATCGAATTTTGCTCAGTGTATATTCGATACCAGTTATAACTGATAGCTGCATCAACCGCATCTATTCCAGGTTGTGAAGAAGCTTCATGGTTGTCAACAACTCCATAAACATTTGCCCATCCTTGAGCATCAAATTCGCTACATTCGGAATATGTTGTCATATCAAAGTTACCATCTAAGGGAACAATCGCTCTTGGGAAAGTTGAGCCGCCATCATACAAAGTACCATTCAATCCTGCCTCATGGCGGGATTCCATGTCCTTAAAATCATCTGACAAGAAGAAGCCTACGTCCCCAGGGGTAGTAAACTGCTCGATGAGCCAACCGGTTTCGGCGGTCCAGATGAACTCACGGCCATTTTGGGTAAAACGAAGTTCGCCATCAACGACGTTAAAGGTCTCAGGGAAAAGAGAAAGCAATTGCAGTATGCCGTCCTGATATACCATCACGTTGGGAGGCAGAGCATCGAATGCTTCTTGAAAATCGGCATCGAGGGCCAATACAGCCTCGCGGGATAAAGCAGCTGCTTCCACCACCGGATTTCGACCGAGAGATTCGTCTAAATCACCAAGAGTGTCCACTTGTCGTATTTCCGTCCAGCTTGCATTCAGAAGGAGAATGATTGGTCCGGTTGTTCCGTCATCAAAAATGGCAAATCGCCGACCTTCAACTTCAGTTATCCGAATGTAGGGGGCTAAATCAGCAGGATCCTCAATTGGTAGATTCAATAATCTTTGATTTTCAAACAAATAGCGGGAAAGAACATTCAAGTCTTGAGCAGTGGCAGCAAGCCAAACGGCGTCACTCTCTGAAGTCGCTCCAGATTCAACAATAAGCATCGCAACCGTAAGGGGTTCGTTGGGATCTCTCTCTCCACCACCTTGATTGTCACCTTCTTGTTCTCCACCAGGAAGTTGAGAGTTATCGCCACCGGATCCCTCACCACCATTTTCTCCTTCTTCTGGTTCAGGTGCTTCCGGAGGATCTCCAGGCATAGCCATAGCTACTTCGAGAGGTTCTCCGTTATTCGCTTCGGACATAGGGACAAGAGTTCCCTCACCAGGATTTGCGGGGCTATCAAGATTAATTACCTCAAACCCGTAGAGCTCAGAAATCATTTCAATCTGGGCGTTTGGATAGTGGCGGCGATACAACTCAAATGCTTCTGCTCGCTCTTGCGCAGTGAGAACACGATATACGGTGCTCGTATGGTGTCCTTCTCGGACTTGTGAGAGTTCTTCATCCCTAATCAACTCACCAGTTTCGGCATCAATAAAAATGTAATCAAACATATAACCACGAGCTAAGACCCGATTTTCGCGTTCGGAGTTCACTGTGGTTTCCGTATCCTCAGGAATGACAAAATCTGGATTGTCACCAGGCATATCAACAACTAGGGTGTGATTGGTATCAACGGGTTGAAAGGCCTCGCGAACGGCAGCCGCATCGGCTCGAGCTGTTTCGGCACCGCCAATTCCTAAAGCAGACTCGACAAGTGTGATAAAAATAAGACCTGCCCCTGCGTATTCTTTTTTTTCAAATCTACTTGGCATTTTGTCCTCTTTCTGTATTTTCTAGGATGTTCTTTTGGGTAAAAAAAGATCGCCACTGCTGCGGCTCTCTGACCCAGATTGGGTTAGAGGTTGGAGCCACCGCTAATAGCGATTTATACATCCTAATTTTGAATTATACCAAACAACCTATAAATTGATAAGTACTAGGTAAATAACATCTCTGTAAGAAAACCAAAAGAAAGAAGGACTGGCCAGCTTTAAGTCCTTATAGTTTTTGCTATAACGAAAGGTTTGGCAGTATGCCATTGCAGAATTGGTCCAAAAATGGAGCTCGAGAACATTTCAGATTCCACAAGGTCTCGGAAGACTCCGTGAGATCGCACAAAGCAGCCTGTTGGTTCTGACAAATCGCCAAGCCCCTACTCACGGCTTGATTCTCTTCATAGCTCTGCTGTGATACTTTTTCTTCAGTAAAAGAAACCGTAAAAGGCTTATTATCAAAGTCGCTTTGGATCCGATCACTATAGGAAAAATCCACCCCACCACTCTGGGAAAACAAAGCAGTAAAAAGATCTTCGTCAGCCATAGTCCAGGCGAAAGACATTCCTAGCGCCTTACCTTCAGTCGTCCAGTCTAAGGTCAAAAATTGGGGACTTACTTTATCGATTTCAGGAAAATCCTCGCCATTATTAAATTGTTGCAGGCTGTAGTCAATGCGATCCACAAGCAGCTTTGGCGTTGGAAGTTTTTCAACTGGTTGTGATACTTTCAGAGAAGTTCCTAAATAATAGTCATACAACGAATACACAAAAACTGGATTTATTCGATACTTCTGACTCACCTTTGAAACATGTTGGACAAATAACAAGTAAGAATCAATCGATCCATATTTTTTGACAAAGAAAGCTCGAACGTTATCAGGTTGTCCCAAGATTCGGCCAAAAGCAAATTGGAGATCAGATTGAACAAGCGGAACATTTATTCGCAACTCACCTTGACGAACAACATACTTTCCGGTTTCTTTATCTAAGAAAATATTTACCAAACAGGTATTGATCATTTTTATCGAGCAACTGGATTGAACAAAGGGATCCTGCAATTTTTCAATATCAATATCTCTTATGCCAGGCTGGGCATCTAGAAACGCGTTCTTCAGGGTTTCCGGAATCTCGTAATCTACGGAGGGGTATTTTTCAGTTTCAATCTTTTCATCAGATAGAGAGCCATCAATCCTAATTGATGTTGTTTTTGGGGAGTAATTGCCTCGCCACCACCAAATTACTCCGCCTAACCCAATCCCGATGAGTAATAAAAAAACAAAAGTGATCAAGCGCTTCATAAACATAGGTTTTTATGCCAACTCCCCTACCTTCGCCACTAACTCTACCAAACGGTTGCAGTAGCCCCATTCGTTGTCGTACCAAGTGACGACCTTGACCATGGTGCCGTCGATCACTTGCGTGAGAGCGAGGTCGACCAAACTGGATTCCGGTCGGCCGACGATGTCGTGGGAAACAATCGGATCGGTGGTACAGGCCAGGATGCCCTGCCAACGAGGCTGCTGGGCGGCTTCTGCGAGGGCGGCGTTGACGGCATCAACCGTCGTGGGCGTCTTCACTATATAGGTAAGGTCGGAAATCGAGCCGGTCGGCACCGGAACACGCAACGCCAAACCATCAAACTTGCCCTTGAGTTCCGGAATCACCAGCGTGGCGGCCTTGGCGGCGCCGGTGGAAGTGGGCACGATATTTTGGGCGGCCGCGCGGGCGCGACGCAAGTCCTTGTGGGAGTTGTCATGCAGATTTTGGTCGTCGGTGTAGGCGTGAACCGTGGTCAGCATGGCGCGCTCAATACCGAATTTGTCGAGAATCACTTTCGTGGGAGGCGCGATACAGTTGGTCGTGCAGGAAGCATTGGAAATGATCGTTCCCTGGGGATGATTGTGGAGTTTGGCGCGCAGCGCTTCGTCATCATCGACACCTAAAACGGTGGTAGCGATCCCCTCGCTCTTGCCAGGCGCAGATAACACAATGTGCTTCACCCCGCCGGCAAAATGGAGAGCGGCTTTTTCCGCACTCGTAAAAGCGCCGGTCGAATCAATGACAATTTCGGCTTCGTAACGCTGCCAAGGAATGAGGCTGGGATCGCGTTGGGCCGTTAAGGTAATAAGATGCTGGCGACCCTGAAGATCGGTCATCTCGATCGTGCCGATTTCCGGATATTCGCTGGTCGCCTCTTTGACGCTGCGGTAACGATTCACACGGAAGGTCTGTTCACAAACGCCGTAGTTGGAGTCGTATTTGAGCAAATGCACCCAGTCCTCGACTTCCATGGAACCAGAAGTGTTGATGGCCACGAGTTCCAGATTGGAGTTGTTGGCAAACTCTCCCTTGGAGAACTCTCCCCGCTGCAGTTTTTTCCACCATACGCGGGTGGCCGTTCGGCCGATTCGTCCAAAACCATTAATGGCAAATTTTGTCATGTTTCTAGTGTAGCAAGTTGGGGAGGGAAGAGAAAATGAGAAAACGGTATTCAAGTTTGACCACTTCGCAAACAATATTTGAATTTATTCATGTAGTAACATAAAGTGAGGATATGACTAGAACCGATCTAAACTTAATATCAAAATATCTTAGGATTGCTCTTATTTTCGTCGCTTCCACTCTCACCACAGCGGGTGTGTATACAACAGTTCGCAGTACAAACAACGGTTTATGCCAACTCGGCAATAACTATTTTTTTGTACTATCATATTTTTTTTCGTATGCTGTTTTTTTCGCAAGTCTCATCTTTGGAATAATCGTTTTCTGGAATTACAAAAAAAGACTGACTGTTTTGAAAAGTATAGCCTTTGGGACAATTTCATTTTTACTTTTAAACGTTGTTTATTGGATGTTTCCAATATTGTTATCGGTATTTACAGACTATATATGTAAGTAGGGGGAAGAAATTGATTCCTTCCCCCTACAATCCTTATGTGAAGAGACTATGATTTAGTGGAGCTGACAGTGATCTGCCGATTGAATCAGCACTGACGGTGACAACGTAGAATAGAGACCAACAGCCTCTGCTGCTGTCCTCCCGGTGCATATCTGACTTTGGTCATCTTCGTTGTCTTCGAATTGCCAGCGTGAGCCAGAATTAAAACCTTGTGCTACGTCCGAAAAATCGCTGACAAGTTGAGCATCAAATTTGGAAGTATGATATCCAAAAATGATGTTTCCAACACCGGATGTGTCCATCAGATGTGATCCAACTTCAACTTGCAAACCAGTGCAGCCGGTTTGATTCTTGAGGAAGTTGGTCCAGTTTCCTCGAAAGTTTTCTACCCGACCAAACACTTCGACAAAATAACCAACAGCGGAAATTTCGCCGAAGCCTCCAAGCTCCTGGATGCGATACTCAATCCGCGCTGACTCATCAGCAACGATATCTGCTCCGTTTGTCACCACGCATCGTTGATCCACCATGAAGTTATAGGTGTGATCAAACGGTTCGTAGTAGAACGGGTAGCTTTCTACCGTGTTTGGCGATTCATATTCATTGGGATTACTGCTCTGTTGCGAACCCGTCGCGCTTCCAAACAGGGTGACGTAGTCGGTATGCAGCCAACCCGCCCCGTAGGTGCCGGTGATCAGCGCCCACCCATCCCGGACTTCATGGACGGGATAGTAGCGTCCCTGGACGGCGTAACCGTTGATGCACCAACTGGTGCTCGGGCCCATGCGAACGCGCAGGTTTGCGACGTTCACCCGAAGGTATTCTCCGCCAGGAGGCGAGCTTTCGCCCGCATATACCTGTTCGGGGTGATCGGTGCAACCGTCAACAACTATCGCTGGTTGGGACTGTGGTTGATCGGGTGCCGAACTAGCTGGCTGGCTCTGCTGAACTGAGGCCGCAGACGAGCCACCAGCGGGGGCGAAACGCGAATTACGCCCTTGTTGCTGTTCGGCAATCCAGCCTTCGTTCCCACTGGCTGTACGAACGTACTGCCACCGGATTGGGGCGCTGCCCCAACTTGAGCACTGGAAATTACCAACGATTGTGACAACTGCCCCACGATCTACCCGCTCAATGACGGCAGCATTATAGTCCGTGGAGACCTGGAGGTCTTTTCTTTCGGTCAATTGGGCTTGCATGCCCACTGACCATTGATTGGGGGAATCCGGACAAGTACTCCCGCCCCCAGATCCTGATGGACTGGAGCCAGTTTGGTCTCCGGACGGTTGTGAGGGTGCCGAGCCGCTGTATGGCTGCAATCTTGAGCTGCGACCATACTGCATTTCCGCTATCCAGCCGGTTACCCCGCTGGCTGTCTGGACATTTTGCCAGCGCGTGTGGGACGTTCCCCAGTTTACGCACTGGTAGTTGCCCACGATGGTTACCACTTCGCCAGAGCCAATGCTGCCTATTACGCCAGCATTCGAACCAGGAGAGTCGTAAACATCCATGTTCCTGGTAACTTGCGCTACCATCCCTGGGTTCCAGATGTTGTTATTATCTGGGCAGGGATCTTGGGCGGAGACGGAGTGCACTTCGATCACAGTTGGCAAAATTACTGCCAACATGATCCCGACAAGAACGAATACCAACACGTACCACTTCTTGTGGTTCATTTGTTTTTGGTCCCTCCTAGGGGCCGTTTAAAACCTAACGAACGAATTTCTCTTCACTTATTCACGATCTGGTGTAAGGACTTCTTATTTTCCGCGATGGGATAATAAAAAGCCCTTTCTACCGGTGCGTATTTTAACACATAATAGCCTATAATTATTATTGAAGACATCAATATTTCCAACCCTGATATATACTACCCTCGTGAGAAAAGAGTTCATCCAATTCTCGCGGCTGTCACCGCTCACTCTGTATGTAGTACTGAATGTTGTTTCGCTGCTCGTTTCGCTGCAAAAAACGCTCGTCCTTTTTGGAAACAGCAAAAATATTTCCAATTTGGCTATCTCCTTGTCTGTCTATGCCCTGATTTTTCTGTTTGATATTTTGGTGTATAAACAAAAAAGATGGGCTATTAAAACCGCCTTTTACTTTGCACTCGTGCCCCTGCTTTTCTTTTCTGTGGCCTTTACGCGTCTGCCACATTTAGGTACCGAATTCTTGCTGATCATCACGAATCTTTTACTGCTTTCTTGGCACGTGTACAAAACAAAGCAGTTTCAACTTTTCCCATCACTGTCTGGTTTTATTTCGCTCACTTTTGCTTCTTTTGCCCTGAGTATCCTCATTGTCGCCGTGGTCACGGTTAGCAAAATTGTTCTGAATGTCGGTACGACAACGACAATGCCGCTGCTTGTTCAACGCGTCCTGCCGCAATCACCCGCTGATGTGGCCGGGTTACGCGTGGGAGACACGATACTTGAGCTGAATAATCAGCCAATCGCCAGTGCCACGGAATTTAGCGAGCAAATTGCTAAGCATTCCAACCAAAAAATTCCTCTTCAAATAAAGCGAGCGGGCCAAAAACAAACGATAGAAATCACACCGCAAAAAGAGATGATGACGAATGTGACTTCAATTGGAGTTGAGCTCTCCCAGTTTGATTTTGATAACACCATCTTCCAATCTGACGTTCAAAAAGCCAGATTGATCTCACTGAGTTTTTATCTTTTTTTTGAACTCTGTTTGCTGGGAGCAAGTTACGCTTTTTGGAAAGAAAAGTTATTGGGACAAATTGTAGCGACGATCGGTTTAATAGGTATCATCGCCACTGGAGTTATAGTAGGTAAAAAACAGCTTGTACTCTCATTTTGCCTATTTCTCTGTGTCATTATCGTGTACTGGGCAACAAAGCTCCTGAAAAGAAAAATGATCCCAACTCTCAATGAAAACCACCATCAACAAGCAGCAAAAACGCACTTATTAATCCAATCACCTAAACAAGCGGAAATCCGCTAATCAAAACTCATAATTACGTTGGCTGAATAATTTCAACAAAAAGCTTTACGCCACAAATTCCAGCAGCTTGTCCCAATCGAAAGCCTTCTGGCTTTCTTCGATGGCTTGCTGACCAGGTAAATTGCCACTCACCAAGTATTCCATCACTGCCCCGCCTCCGGTGGAAACGTGATTGTATTCCTTGTGATCAAAGCCGAGTAAATCGATGGCCGCTTCGGTATCGCCACCACAGATGTAACTAAACACCTTGGTTTTGGCGAGCGAGTTAGCGATGTATTGGGTACCGGCGCGATGGGCTTCGTCTTCGTACTTACCGACCGGACCATTCCAGACAACGGTTTCGGAAGCTTTGATGAAGCGATCGAACTGCTCCATACTTTCTTGGTTGATGTCCAGACCGTCCTCAGTGAGATCGGCCACAATGACTTTACGGTTCTTTTTTTCGAGTTCTTCCTTGCGTCCTTCGGCTAATTTGCCGCCGACGAGGAAGACATTAAAGTGTTCAAATAATTTGTCCAAATACTCCAATTTATCTTCTTTTGCTCCACCTAAAATTAAAGTGAGAGGACGCTTGGGAACATAGACTATTTGGCGTAGAACCTTGATTTCTTTTTCAAACTGACGTCCCATCACGGTTGGCAGCAAAGTGGGTAAAGTGACCACGGAAGCATGTTCGCGGTGAGCGGTGGCGAAGGCGTCATTCACATAGACGTCAAAACCCTTAGCGAGTTGCTTGGCAAACGTTTTAGAATTTTTTTCTTCACCGGGATCAAAACGGAGATTTTCACCAAAAGTGACTTTGTCACGCAATTTTTCATCGATGCGCGCTAAAACGAGATCAGCAATGGGCTTGAGTTCAAGCTTTTTGACTTTTTTGCCATCGGGACGGCCGCGATGACCAATGACGTGAACCTGGGCGGCGCCCTTCTTTAAGATGTATTGGAGCGTGGGCACGCCATAATCAAGTCGGGTGGTATCAAAACCATCTGGGTTCTCAGGAAGATCGAGGTCGAGTCGGAGGAGAACTTTTTTATCGCGCAGATCGAGAGACTTGAGGTAATACATGCGCGTATTATACCGGATAAGTAAGGAATGTGGCCTTCGGAATGCCTTCTTGGAATGTCGCACATGTTGAAACACCACGCCTGGGATGTCGCACATAAGTGCGACATCCCAGGCTAGAGGTGAAAGTAAGTGCGACATTCCAGGTTATCGGCCATTTCCTTTGTAAACTTCCCTATTTGCGCTACAATACCGCTTAACCTTCAACAAAATTGAAGACTTTTTTGGCGAAAATTAACAATAGCTATTAACGAGAAGTCGACGGAAAAGAAAAATCCAAGACTTCTCCTACAGAAAGGACGGCGATGCCCAAGCACTCCGGATACCAACGCGTAATGATCAAGGTAGGAGGCGAGTCGTTGATGGGTGACCGCGAATACGGCATCTCCAACGAGGCAGCCGTCGAAGTAGCCAAGAAAATAAAAGAAGTTCACGACCTGGGAATCCAGGTCGCTGTTGTAGTGGGGGGTGGAAACATCTTCCGCGGCCTCTCCGCCAGTCGCTCCGGTTTCGACCGCGCTACCGCTGACTATATGGGCATGCTCGCCACCGTTATGAACGGTCTGGCCCTCCAAGACGCCCTCAGCCAAGTCGGGGTCCCGACCCGCGTCCAGTCCGCACTCTCCATGCCGGAGGTGGCCGAGCCCTTCATCCGCAACAAAGCCCTCCGCCATATGGAAAAAGGTCGCGTGCTTATCCTGACCGCCGGAACCGGTAACCCGTATGTCACCACTGATACCGGTGCTACGCTCCACGCTCTTGAACTCCACTGCCAAGTTGTCATGAAAGCCACCAAAGTCGATGGCATTTACGACAAAGACCCCATGAAGTTCCCTGACGCCAAGCGTTTTAAGTCAGTCACCTACCGCG
>Ga0265297_10009087_pt1 | contig 12995 bp, 15 predicted proteins | sample Munlanlwell13791_FD_192502 | JGI IMG/M metagenome (GOLD analysis project Ga0265297, IMG submission 192502) | Leachate microbial communities from a municipal landfill in Southern Ontario, Canada - Leachate well 137-91 | ecosystem: Engineered > Solid waste > Landfill > Unclassified | place...
GATGCATATCAAATCGGAGTCCTGTTCGCTGTCCAGGTACTGATCATCGCGGCTACGAAACCCTTCTTCGGCCGGTTGGCAGACCGGGCGGATAAACGCTGGCAGATCGCTCTCGGGCTCCTCATTACCGGCTGGTCCGTTGCGGGCATCCCTGCCGCATCGTCCTTTACAGAGTTCCTTGCCGTAAGCTCTCTCTTCGGGCTTGGAATGTCCTTGTCCACCGTTGCGACCAGTACTTTTATCGCAGACATTGCCCGAAAAGAGCAGATCGGTGCATCGATGGGGGCGCTCTCATCCGTGATGGATATCGGTCATTCGACCGGGCCGCTGGTGACCGGGATCCTGGTCGCAGGGTTTGGATACGGGTACGGCTTCTTTGCCTGCACACTGATCGCTACTATCGTTTGCGGGTTCTTTGTCCTGTCAGTACGGGAACGGAATGGATGAGGGGGGTCCCTCATCCACGAAAACCGGTTATTATTCCAACAATCTGCTGCGCAATGACCGGGTCGAGGATCTTAGTGAGCACGATTCCGGCCACCGCGACGAATACGGCCCAGAACACCCTCTTTACCTGCTCGTTTTTGCCAAACGTCTCGATGACGGAGTATACATCCGCCTTCGTCGCTGTCTGGATCAACTTGGGCAGGAAGACGAAGAGCGGCAGGAAGAGCACGGCAGCCCCAATGAATGCGAGCGTGATCTCCGCTTTACCGGCAAGGAAGATCCCGGCCGGGACCGCGAAGGTGCCCGCCAGCACTGCGGCCATTGCGACCTCGCCGAACCAGAAGTAATGCCGTTTTCCCCAGTAGTTCTCCTTTTCTGCCTCAGTCAATGTAGAGAGTTCGAAGATCCCGAATACATTCAGGACCCCGTACCAGACCGCGTGCGTCTCCTCCGGATCGGCGACAAACCCGAGGAAGAGGATGATGACCGGCACGATGAGAAGGATGAGCGGCAGGTGCGCGAAGAAAAAAATGAGGGCGAGCAGGATCCCGGCGCCGCAGATCGCGGCCCGGGTCTGCATTTCTGATTCGAACATTCTCATCCCTCCGAGACCGGATCTTCATAGTGCGTCACAGTCCTCACTCCCGGCCATCGCTCGTGTCTGCTGCGATGGCGAACTCGTAGACCGGGCTGATGTACCCGTGGTTTTCCGGGGAGAAGTCCCGCTTCGTCCCGCGCTGGATGATTTTCCGGCGGGCAGTCCGGATCCGTACTGTGTGGATACCCGCGGCCCGGGGATAGACCCGGCGGCCTTCGATATCCGTCATCTTCTGGTATGGCGGGACGTCGAACCAGTCCGGCCAGAAGCGGACGCCTTTCGGGATGTCCGTTCCCCGAAAGAGGTCCTGCAGGCGCATCGGGGACACATTGTCGTAGATGATATCCACGATCAGGTCCGTGTCCTCCAGGTCCGGATCCAGTTCAAGCTCGTAGAAGATCGGGTTGCGCCGGACTTCGTCGAGCGTGAGCGGGGTGTCTTTTGTGAGCGGTTCAAGGCCGGAGAAGGTTCCCCGGTACAGGCCGGTCACAGTCGCGATTGGTTTGTTCTCATCATTCATGATACACCTCCTTCATTCGTTCGTGCTCGTCCCGAAGGCGTTTGAACTCCTCCACGATTTCGTCGTACCGGCCAATCCGTTGGTTGATGACAAACAGGACCGGGTAGAGGGGGAGGACAACGCCGAGGATGAGCCCGAGGATTTCTGTTTCCATGATTGTGTGGCTCCATAGTGGGCGTAGGTTTTTTATCCTCTGATTGTCCAGAAGAGATCTGACGCTCTTGGGGGCTAGCGCCCCCGCCGCGTGGGCACCCCCGGTGGCGATGATGCTGTATTACCGGGTCTGCAATCTTCGAGCGTGTCCCGTACAGGTAATGCAGAAGCATCGCAATGCGCCCCATCCCCCCGTGGGGGGACTGGTGGCGCAAGAGGGGGGGCGATTGTTTTCAAATCTTCCGGACAATGGATGAGATCAGGCAGTCGAAGGTTGGTTGACGCTTCCCTTCGAAGTTCGGTTTTTGCCTCACTTCTCATCGGAGAGGTCACAGAAACCTCTCCGATTCTCCGCCTTCGGGTCCGAAGACCCTCAGGCCAGGGCCGCCACCGTATCTGCCCAGGTCTCGACCCGGGTCCGGATTGCGTCGTCCGAGTACGAGGTGATGCTGACGGTGTCGCGGGTGAACGTGACCATGTAGATCTCCCCGTTCGTGTCGTGGCACTTCAGGGTCGCCGAGTAGGTCTCGTTTGGCGTGTCCCGGACCGGTGTGCCCCCGTGGGCGGTGGCCAGGGCCGTGTCGTTCAGGAGCGCGGTTGCGCCGGCATTGAACCCGGCAATCGTGTTGAACTTCGATGAGTCCGTGCCGACCGTCTTGGCATCGGTGTCCTGGTACACGATCTTTGCCACGTAGGCTTCCTTGGTCTTCTCGACCGGTGCATGGTTGACACCGGCGCTCTCATAGGCAGTGCACGCGAACGGGTTGTCGGTGATGACCGACTGGACGATCGTGTTGAACGCTGCCACATTCTCGATCGGGGCCGCGAGCTTACGGACCGCCGACTTTACTACGGTTTTCTGTATGAAATCTGCCATTTGTGTTACCTCCTTTTTTGTCTGTTGTTTGGGAGAGAGATCGAAGATCGGCTCCGCCGATTCTCTGAACCCTCCATGGTCGTTTGCGTCATCGGGGCCCCTTTGATAGCGAAGAATGCTGATGCATTCTTCTCGTCCACGGGATTCTGCAGAATCCCTTGGACATATCTATATAGGATTTGGGGGGAGATGTGTCTGGATGAATAAATATTGAAAAGCGAAAATGGGGCGGTTTACGCGGGGTTGGGGAGGAATGGGGTGCGATGCGAGGGAATTGGTGTGCGCAAAAATGTTAAGGGGATTTGATTAATTTCGGGAAGTCACTGAAGAGCCGGTATATCCTGTGTCGCGATCGTGTCGGTTATCGAGCAGGTACAATCTATCGGAAAAATAGCTAATCCCGGCCCATCAGGTCGCGGATGAGCGCCGCGGTTGCGATCGACCAGTTCCTAGCGTAAATCTTTTTGAGGTGCAGGTCGCTGCACTGTTGTCGCGAACAGATCGTATGCAGTTTAATAAGTCCCTTTCCCCACTTGAATCAATCCCCTGCCATTCATCCATCCTCGCTGTTCGTCTCCTGCGCAGGAAATCGAGACGGTATCCGTATAGGAATTGGAACTCCATCCTACAACATCCCACCATTCATTACCGCCGAAGATTGATACAATAATTCGTACTGACGCTGGATAATCCGATGAATAGTAAATATAAACAGGTGATGTGTACGAAAAACTCCTGCTCAAGGGATATCTTTGAAGATCCGATCCTTCCGGTTGCAAAGACTCCCCATGATTCAGGAGGGGTTCTCCTCCAAACGGATCGCGGGTATCAATGACATTTTTGGAATACTCCCTGATCCCAAACACCAACGGTCTCATTATTGGTGCGTTGTGGATCACTGAAGTATTGTTACTGTTTGCATAAGATTGAGCAACCACACGGATCGAGCCGATCTCTGTATCTGATAAGATAACGCTCCGGGTTGCAAGAGGGATGGTCTGGATTACCTGTCCGTTTGGCAATTGCCTTACGGAAGGTTCTGTTTCATCCAATCCCGATGACAGATATTGTTGTTGCTGCGACACGAGACTGGCATTGCAGATTTTCAACATCGGAGTATTCCCGATTGTAACCACGGTAATGTCCCAGCCTTCCGGAATACCGTATGCATCGCTTTTCATGATATCCGGTCGGATCTGCCATGATTCCCGGGATACTGGAAAGGGAAGAAGCAACGTCAGGTTCTCGACGGGGTCTGATGACGAGATCATTACGGAATATTCCTTGATATGATGCTCACCGGCAACTTGGGTTTCATGGAGCATGAGGGGAACCAGAACGAATATGGTTAAAAGGATAATAATAATCGCTGTCCCGGTAGCGATAGTTTGCAACCGAATCCTTGCAGAAGCGTCCATACTGTCTCTCCGTATCTGTACAGCAATACGATCAGGGGGATGAAACCGTCCTGGCATCAGCAGGACACGTAGAGAATGGCAGCGAATTGTCGGGTCTCTGATTCCAGCATACTGAGGACGACCGGTGTCAGCCGCAGGAATGTCTTGTACCGAGTAAGAATCTTCAGCGCGTCAACGGTCAGGGGAAGCTTGTCAACCTGCCCTGTTCCGATATACACAACCGAAGGTTCCTCAGTACCAAGAAACTCCAGCTCATCTCCGATAAGGGGAGTATGCCCGAATGCGGTCCGGAATTTCCTTGATTTTTTCTTGGATCGTTTAGTCACCGATTTGTCAATGTGGATGACCACATCGTGTTCATACCGAACCTCGTCTATCTCCCCCCATCCAAAGCTCGACTTCATCGATCCTGTTCTTTCCTCTCCAAATGGTGTTCCGCGTCCTACGTATTTCTATATTTTGTGTGTATTTGAATATAGTTATCAATAGTTTATGACGTGAATTCCCGTTCTGGAATTAAATACTTATGCCGAAACCGTATTTCCAAATACGGTAACCTGTTAAAAGCAACAGGAATAAATAATCAATGAACCCGACCGGGGTATGTGCCCTGGTCTGAAACCGGGTGGATGCCATGTCCGGTTCCCGATAACCTCATTACTGCGGGATGGGATGTATGATAACTTTAAAAACCAGTATCTTGCCGAACTTCTTCTTAAATGTCATCTTCTCATTTTCCATCCCCCAGAGCTCCAACTGGTAGTCGCCGCGTGTGACAATTTCAAGATGGGTGGATTCTTGGTCGGTGCAGGAGAACCTGACGTGCTGGATCAGGGCCGTATGGCTTCGGTCCAGCGTCTCGGCCAAGCGGATAAACACGGTCAGTACCCGCAGGGCTTCCCGCTCGCGAGAATCCAGTTCGGTAATATCGGGTTCTTTTCTTCTTATTGCCCGTTTCCGGTGGAACCGTGTGATATTTGCCATGAACGTGATCTCCTTTTGGTTGAATCCCAGCAAATCAGAATTTTTTATGAGGTAATATGAATGGGCATGATGATTTGTGTAGGGGATAAAGGAACCTGTGTCATGGAGGAATGATGCATACACGAGCAGTTCACGTTCTTTTGCCCCGCACGAATGAAGGTCTAGTTCGCGGGCAACCAGGCAACTATTTTCCGGAGATCCTGTGGGGGTGGCAGGGGAAGCTGATGATCCTGCGATCCCGCCTTTACTCTCGAGGTTTATCAGACGTTATCATTCATGTGTCCCCGGTGTTTGATGAACCATGATTGTGCGTCCAGGGCTGCAGTACCTTTCTGGGCAATGGTACGGATGTAGGTACCCTCAGAAGTTAAAATCCGGGTTTTAATCGTATCGCCCAGCTGAATCGGCAGGATAGATCGGATAACTTTCTTACGGATCCGGGTGTCTTCAAGCGGGAATAACACTTCAACGCGCCTGTCGAGGTTTCTTGGCATTAAATCGGCACTGCCAAGGTATACCTCTTCCTCACCTCCGTTCCGGAAATAATAAATCCGGGCGTGTTCAAGGAACCTTCCGACAATGGTTGAGACCGTGATCGTCTCACTCATATCCGGTATTCCCGGCCGCAGGCAGCAGATGCCCCGGATCTGCAGGTCAATCTTCACACCTGCCTGTGAAGCCCGGTAAAGAGCTGCGATGAATTCTGAATCAACAAGGGAATTCATCTTGAAGATCAAGTGACCGTCCCCATGATCCCGTTGTCGCACGATCTCCCGGTCGATCCGCTCCAGTAGCAGCTTCCGCAGGGTAATTGGAGCTACGAGGAGTTTATTGTAACAATCAATATGGGAATACCCGGTCAGATAGTTGAAGAGATGCGCAACATCCTCGCCAAGCTTCGGATCGCAGGTGAATAAGCCGAAATCGGTGTAGATTCGTGCTGTTGTCGCGTTATAGTTCCCGGTTCCCAGGTGCATATATCTTCGGATCCCATTCTTTTCGCGTCTTACGACCATGCAGAGCTTGGCATGGACCTTAAGATCGACAACTCCATACACAACGTGGACACCAAGACGTTCCAATGCCCGTGCCCATCCGATGTTATTCTCTTCATCGAACCGCGCTTTAAGTTCGATTAGGGCGGTGACATCCTTCCCGTTCTCCCTCGCTTCTAAAAGGGCTTTCACCACCGGTGAGTTTGTTCCTGTACGGTAGAGAGTGATCTTAAGGGCAAGGACGTCCGGATCGTAAGCAGCCTGCTGGATAAAATTCACAACCGGCGTGAAACTGTCATAGGGGTGGTAGAGGAGAATGTCATGACTGCGGATCGCTGTAAAGATGTCCTGTTCCTCATCCAGTTCCGCGGGGAGGGCTGGCTGGAACGGAGCATCCTTGAGTTCCGGGCGGTCCAGCGTCATCAGCTGCATGAGATCCGCCATACCAACCGGGGGGCTGACCCGGTATATCATAGAAGATGCAGCTCCCATATTCTTTTCGAGCATGTAGCATATCCCGTCGTGCATGGAACACTCGACTTCGATCCTGACCGGGATCCCTCTCCCCCGCTGTCCCATAACCTCTTCGACTGTTGTGATGAGATCGGAAGCCTCGTCAACTTCTATTTCAAGATCGGCATCCCTTGTGATCCGGAACGGGAAGGAACCGACAACGGTCAGTCCTGGAAAAAGCATGTCGAGATGCGCTGCGATGATCTCTTCAAGACAGATAAAATGCGCACTGCTGTCGTCCCTGCTTATGCTGCCATCAGGTTCCGGAAGCCGTATCAGGCGGGAAAAAAGGCCGGTTGGAACTTTGACGCGAGCGAAAAGATCCTTTCCGTTCTGGTCTCTCACAACGATCGCCAGGTTCAGCGACAGATTGGAGATAAAGGGAAATGGGTGGGAACTATCGAAGGCAAGCGGGGTCAGGACCGGGAAGATTTCTTGAGTAAATAGGGTATGTATCGCTGTTTTCTGGTCCCCGGTCAGGCTGGTATATGTATGGATATGGATACCGGCCTGTTCCAGTTTCGGCAGGATGTCTTCATGCCAGCAGGAGTTCTGGGCAGCAAGATCCGGAAGGAGTCTTTCATGGATTATGTCGAGTTGCTGTGCCGGAGTCATTCCGTCGGGTGGTGCTTTCAGAACGCCCTTGAGGAGCTGGCGCTGGAGGCCGGAGATGCGAATCATGAAGAATTCATCAAGATTACCGGCAAATATGGCAAGGAATTTCACTCGTTCAAGCAGGGGGTGGGTTGGATCGAACGCCTCGTCAAGAACATGGCGGTTGAACCGGATCCAGCCGAGTTCGCGGTTGATATATAGTGAAGGATTTTCAGAAAACACTGGCTGCCTGGTAATTGCTATACCCCCTATTCGGATTACCTGTAAACCGGGTATACTGGTAGATCCTGTACTATCATCAGCGCAGAAAGAAATAAAATCTCTGATAATTTGGTCTTATTTTTTAATTACGAGCAAGAAATGCGCCTCAATAGGGCTATAGGAACTCTATTGGCCCGGGCCGAACTTTTCAATGGATAATGATCTGAATGACTGTACTCTCAGAATTATCCGGGACGAATCGCACCGGGAGCGTAAGATGCCAGTGTTGAAATGCTATATTTTTACAACAAATATAGCATTTGACAAAAAGATATATAGTGATGCAAGATTCATATACCGATTGTAAGAAAAAGAATCCCCTTGGTCCTTGAAGGGCTATGGGTCAATCCCGCTTGGTGAGATCCCTCATTGAGGTTGCCGGTTATGGCCGGACTGGTAAATGGTATTAAGGGGATTCGGGGAGGTGAGAGATGATACAAGCACTGGATACAAATACTATGGTCTGTATGCGCTGTAACCGGGAGTTTACTCTGCCGGAAGACCCGGGCAGGAGAACTCATCTCCTGTACTGCGTCAGGTGTGGCAGGCATAAACAGATTGGGCAGGTCGACCTGCGGGAATATTTCCGGCAACATGTCGTGCCGCTTTTTACGTCCAATTCTCCAGCATCTGAGAAAAAGCGGGAGGATGTCAGGCCAATCCTGTTTCAAAAGAATACTGATATCCGGAAATACAAGTACGCTGTGGAACATCTTGCCGGCACCTGTGTCTGCGGATCCGTATTCCGTTTCTCTGGAAAACCCCGATGTCCCTGGTGCCGCTCGACCGCAATCCGGGAAGGGGGGACCAGGTTCCCCTCCGACCCGGCCGGCATTATTCCGGGGGAGGGTGGTCGGGGTGAAGCGTAATGAAAGATTTCTCCTGCACTCGATTAAGAGAGAACGTGGCCGATAAGGTTACTGCGGATCTTCCGGATCCCCTGCTAGCCGGTATCTTCGCCATCGTGGGCATTTCTCTTGGCCAGTTTTACAATGGCCGCATACTACAGGGGATCTTCTGGGGTGCTGGGGGACTCGTGTTATTTTTCTTGATCCGGAATAATATCCTGATCGCACCGGCCGGGGTGTTTTTCCTTGTCGCATGTGCATTCGATGCATATTTCACTGCTGAGGAGATCCGTGGCCGGAAGATCCCATTCAGGAACATCAGTTCATTCTTCTGGATAGAAGCAGTTGTGATGATCTCTCTTCTTACAGCCTTTTGCTGCATAACAATCATCCGGATGCAGACATGATATTTTCCTGGTTGGTGGATTCTTGAACCTTCTGGCGTCCACCCGTTGAAATGAGTGAACGTGATATCTCGATCAAGATGTCTGTGAAAAATGTCCCTCCCTTGGGTGGACGTCGGCAAGTGTTCTTATGGATCTTTTACATGAATATCTGTCACTCCTTCAATACCGGGGGACGAGCTTCCTGTCTGAAATGAAACCGGATGAATGGCTCCATCCCTGCACTACCGTTCCGGATTGCTGAATTGTAATGAACGATGCGCCCAAGTTGTTACATATAGAGTTAAAATAATATTTATATAGAAAACTATCATACTCTATTGTGTCGCCTTCGGATCTTTTCCAGGATACAAACCTCCGGGACAACATCGGAAAAACAAGGGACAGTATTGCCTCTCTCACCGGGCTGCGCTCTTTTAAGGATTCACCCTGGTTGTTCCGGGCAACCGATATTATGTTGTCCTGCGCATGGTTCCCGATATCCTTTGTCAGAATCAGTACGCTTTGGTAACGGTTCTCCCCCGAACGGGAAATCCCGATTCGGCCGGATCCCTGATTGCGGAGGGATATTCTTGAAAGTTGATTTTCATGTGCATACCCGCCGTTCTATCGATGCTATCCACTCACCACGGGAGATGGTGAAGATGGCCAAGAAAAAAGGGCTGGATGCGATAGCCATCACGGATCATAACCGTCTTTTTTCCCGGTACGAGGCACGTCGACTCAGCCGGGAATTTGGTATTGTGGTGATCCCCGGAATCGAAGGGGGAAACATCGCAGTCGAGAGGCACTGGATTGCTCTTGGGATCGATACGGAGATCCTCCGGCAGGGTATTATCGATATCCTTGCACTGGTCCGGGCTGAAGGGGGTGTTTCGATAGCCCCTCACCCGCATTCGCGTCTGGGTTTTGAAGATTATGCCCACTTAGGATTCGATGCCGTGGAATCTCTGAACGGGAGCGCACCGGAATCCAACCGGATGATCAGGAATCATGAAAAGATTCCGGAAATTGCCGGTAGCGATTCCCATGCATCCCAGATGATGGGTTTCTGCTGGACCGAAGTTGATGCCGATGACACGACAGAGAGCATTCTCGCCGCAGTTGTCCGGGGGATTTGCAAGCCTGCGGGACGGGCAATCTCCCCGTTACGTCACCTGCGGTTCTATCCGCAGTATTTCCGTGATAGAGTACTCTGTGAGCCTTCTGCAGCATTTGCTGCCGCTTATGAGATCTTCCGTGATATCCGTAAAACCTGGGTACGGGACTCTTTCAAAGGAACTCACAGCTGAATCCAACGTATGAAAGGTGATCAGATTTCATCAAAGCACATATCTCCAGACCCGCTGGATTGGTGTTGACCTCAACACAACCGGCCATGCCGTGGTCGCGGCCGACCCGTTCTGCGGGGAGGTCATGAAACTGGGTAAAAAAACCCGGTATGGAAAAACCGCTTCGACAACAAACTGCACGAAATTTTACCGTGAGGGAAATCTCTGGAAGCTGAAAAAGATCAAGAGCCGGGAGAAAAAGGAATTCAGGAGTGCGGTCAATAAAATTGCCCGTCAGATTGTCAGTTTTGCAGAGTCCCGTTGTGCAGGGATACGGTTTGAAAAACTTTTTGCGCATCGCACTATCTGCCAAAATCAAGGGAGGGATTCTATAGAATTCTCTTTTGAGAACGGATCCTTTATTGCCCTGCTGAACCAGGTAGAAAAATATGCGCGCAACCATGGCGTTCCGGTTCAGTATGTCAATCCTTTGAACACTTCCCGGAAGTGCAGCAGGTGCGGGGCGTTTGGCAAGCGGGTTCGCAAACGGTTCGAATGCCTGCAGTGCGGCCGGGTGATCCATGCCGATGTCAACGCCGCGCTGAACATTGCAGCGGCACACAGTATGAAAGAAAAAGCAGATTCCTCCCGGGAGCGGATCTCCCGGAAAACGATGCGAAAACGGATGCGGGCAGAATTTGTTGTGCCCGCGGTAAGAGATTCAATCATTCCAGACCCGGCCGGCACACTTCAGGACAAATTGATATTTGTCAGTTTTCCGTTACTGGAAGGAAACACCGGATGAATTCTATCGGATACTTGTCTATTATCGCGGGGTACTGGTAATATTCCGGCAAGCGTATCGAAATCCCTGTAAGGCCGTGGAGGGGGGATGGATTGGGAAGCCCTCTCCTGCCTTGAATGCTCTGCCGGCCGGTGTCGGTGACTGGACATGAATAGCGTTTCATATCGGGAGAATATAGTTACCTATTGAGTCTTATGTCGAAAAACCTGAATAATCCCGCAGGCGATAATCTCCTATCCGGGGGATCGGATCGTGAAGACACGCTACGGATGGGTGGAGGTCAATTATGTCCGCTACGATCATGATATCATCATCCACTTGGATAAAAGCGTTACCAAACGCTCCAAGAAAAAATCGCGGAAACGGAAAAAAGAATACGGACATACGCCGCTTTCCGAGCACGACCTTGCCTTCTTGGATAAAGAGGCTCCCGAAATCATTTTCATCGGTACAGGGCAGTTCGGGGATATGCCAATAACCCGTGAAGCGCACCGGATCCTTTCTCAGTACGATAGCTGCGTCTGCCCGACCTCTGAGATCCTCGACCGAATCTCTGAAGAGACCCGGCCCTTTGCAGCCATCCTTCATGTGGCCTGCTAAGGAAAACCAACACGTTCCGGAAAATTATCAGAATGAAGAAAACCGAATATGGCTGCCAGATCAAGGGAGTGTGCAATTGATTGTTACCTATAAAACGGCTATCCGGCGGCCATCCGTTATGCAGTAAATTTCCGGTTTTTCAGGAGTCCGGAATAATACCAGACTTTTCTAATACTTTCATTTTATCCGGTAATGACCGGGGCGGGCACAAGATCGGAACACCGTGATAAACAGGTATGCGGGAGGGCAGAGGTTGATGAATGTCCGCCCGCCTCCTGTCGTATGTATCCTCATTCCGGTATAGTGTTTTCTTGTGCCTTGACTGATGTGTCGTGCGATCACGTCCTGCTTGTTTCTCTCCCCCGGTGCACGAGGCCGGGATCATCGGGATATTTTTGGGTCTGCCCTCGCCAGTTTTGTCCTGCCGTTACGGTGTAGTGGGGACGAGTCCGGATAACTGTGCAACCGGGATCGTCCGTCTTAGCAGGTAATCCCGTTTCATGGCTAGGATCTTGTTTTTCGGATTCTTCTCAATCGCCCGGTGGAGGATATTCAGCGCGGTGTGATACTTCTGTTTCTGTTCGAACACACTGGCAACATCCATCCAGAGCGAGATGTTTTTTGGTTCGATATCGAGTGCCCGGTAAAAAGCGGTCAGCGCTTCCTCGTCCCTGTTCAGGTTACCCATGATCCGTCCCTTCGCACTTAGGGCATACCCGCTCATCCTGTCGGTTCCAATGGCATGTTCGAGAATCCTGATGGCTTCGTCGTTTTTTCCCATTTCATGCAGGATCAATCCTTTCTCCACAAGGGTTGCATGGTTCTCGGGATTTCTGGCAAGCGTGGATTCGATGGTTTCCAGTGCCTCTTTATGCCTCAATGTGCTGCAGAGGATACGGCTTTTCTTGCAGGCTGCATATTCGTTTGCCGGATCGATACGAAGTGCCGTATTAATGGCTGCGATCGCCTCTTCCGGCCGTCCCATTTTCTGCAGGACATCGCCTTTCTCTACCCAGATCAGAGTGTCCTGCGGATTGATCTCCAGGATCTCGATGAAATACTGGAGGGCGCTTGCATAATGCCCCCGGGACTGGTAATGGAATCCGTGATCATAGAGGTGTTGTATTCCGGTCTGTATCCGGTTGTTTTGCTCCTTGAGCTGTCTTGAGTGATCAAGTGAATGTTTAACGACAGCTGTTTTCTCCACAACGTATCCTGCAGACGGTTCCGGTGCTGCAACCGTTTCGGCCCGGCAGCGATGTGTAAACAGGGCAACCTCGATGTTGGAGACAAGGTCGTTTGCGGAGAACGGCTTAATGATGTACCCGCAGGTGTTGGGAGTTTTTGCCCGTGCGATCAGGGTCTCGTCAAAGTTTCCGGTTACGAAAATGATAGGGACGCTCATCCGCGAACTGAGGACCCGGGCAACGGTTATGCCATCGGTATCTCCCTTCAGGCCAATATCCATCAGCACCAGGTTGCAGGAGCTTTTCGGGATCTTTTCCAAGGCATCTTCGCCAGATGCCGCACACCCGGCTATGTCGTATCCCTTAAGGATAAGGATCTGGTGGATAAGGTGCGTGATGATATCGTCGTCTTCAACAATGAAGATGCGGGTTGCCAAATTTCACATCCGGATCGGTGTTCGTTGTTTCCTGCGGGAAGAAGTGCCCTTTAAAAAACCGC
>Ga0265297_10009088_pt1 | contig 12993 bp, 25 predicted proteins | sample Munlanlwell13791_FD_192502 | JGI IMG/M metagenome (GOLD analysis project Ga0265297, IMG submission 192502) | Leachate microbial communities from a municipal landfill in Southern Ontario, Canada - Leachate well 137-91 | ecosystem: Engineered > Solid waste > Landfill > Unclassified | place...
CAGCGCGTCAACAATCAAAGCAAGTCGGCAAAATTCACCGGCGGCGGCGATCTTGGTGAATTGGCCAGGGCCGGTAAAGAGATTCTTTCTCCATTGCCCGATTCAGGCACGGCACAGCGTAAATGGTGGATGGATGCGCTAGGCGGCGGCGTTGGTGTCGGCGCCTTGAGCGGCCTTATTTCGCCGATAACCGCATTGAGCATGGCTGCTGGCGCAGGTACGCCATTGGCAGCACAAAAGGCGCTATGGAGTAACGGCGCGGCGCGGAATTACTTGATTAACGGCCTGCTCGACGTTTCGCCGGAAACAGAGCAGATTTTAAGAAGGATAGGGCAAGGCGCGGGGGTATCAACAGCACGCGGCCTGCTAACAGAATAGGATTCTGCAACCAGATGCTGTCAGGCTTGAAGTGTTGGCGCTGCTTTTTGTCGACAAATGTCCAGAAGTAAGCGCCAACTACGCACCAAAAGCCAGTTGCCATCATTTTGTAAATGTCGTGTTCATTCATGATGTTATAATGTAACAAACCACGTCGAGAGGACGTTAGACCCATGCCAGTACCTACTAGCATCACCGATTTATCTACCACGCCCGGAAGTAATTTCCCGCAATCTACAGACTCGTGCGGATCAACGCTCGCAGAGCTGCCGCGCAATGTTTCCGCAATCATCAAAAAACAGTTTGTATCGGGTTCGGATGTGACCGCAGCAAACGGCATTCTGACGCTGCCATGCGATTACTCTCTGGTGAAAATAACTGGGGCAGGCGTAACCATAACAGGGTTTTCCGATTGCTTCAATGGCAGAATCATAGCCATTCGTTTTGATGGCATAAACACGCTGACGCACTCCGCTTCGTTCGATCTGCCGACAGGCGCAAACATAACCACTGCCGCAAATGATGTAGCGACATTTGTTAATGTTAGCTCTGGCGTGTGGCAATGTGTGTCGTACGAAAAAGCTATGCTTGCAAACGCTATAAAAGGTCACGCGTTTAGCGCGTATTTGCCATCTGCAGATCAATTAATTCCCAGTGCAACCGCTACAAAAATATCGCTATCGGCTGAGGAATTTGATACTGAAAACGCGTTTGACTCTTCCGTTAATTTCAGGTTCTCTCCAAGTAAATCAGGGTATTACTATATAACGCTAAACATAACAGTAACAGGCACCGACGTATTGGCGATAGTAGGATCAATTAAAAAAAACGGGGTTAATGTAAAAGTTGCAGCGCAGCAAATAGCATTACACGCACCTCCTAGCTACATCAATATTTCATCACTGATATACATGAACGGAACTACCGACTATCTGGAGGCGTTCGGTCAAGTTAACGCAACGGCAAATTCTGCTTTTGTTTCCGGCGCAGAAAATACATTCTTTCAAGGATTTTTGGCGCGTACTTAGATTATGACCATTAACGCAGCGCAGCGCGAAAAGCTGATCCAAATACAGACAGAATCCATCAAGCAGGGTATTACATGGGCCGATGTTGTGACCTTGTTTTCATCTGTCACCGAAACAGAACAGCGCGCATTTATGGATGCGCTGCTGCAATCCGAAAAGCCGCTCATCAAACGCAAACTTGACGAATATTTCAGGCCAAGAGCGGAGGCGAATATTGACGCTATTCTGATCAAAGACGCTGATTTCGAAGTTTTGCTTGGAAGGCTGGTTAAATGAAGCTCGGCCTAAACATAAACCTTCCGGCTATCAATTCGCCAACCTTTGTTTATCAACTGTACGCTATTTTCCGGCAAATCATCACGCAACTCAACAACATCTCTGACGGGATGCTTGCTGCCAGCTATTCGGCAACGGCGGCACCGACCACGGGAACGCATAGCCTGGGTGATGTTGTGAAAAACAGCAATCCATCAGAACTCGGTGCGGCTGGGGGTAAATACGTCATCACCGGCTGGATATGCACCACCGCGGGCGCACCGGGCGCTTGGAAAGAAACACGCACTTTAACGGGGAACTAACATGCTTATCAAATACACAGGATCGGTGTCGTACGAGGAATATCCGGTTACGTCATTTCGGTCGCTATGGCAGCCAAATCAGGTACAGGATGTAACCGGGTCGCGTTTGACGGCGCTGCTGGATACTGGAGAGTTTCAGACCACCGCCTCTGAAACAGTTCGTCAATACCCATCAAGCGCCTCATTCCCACCCGCTGCCGATTTTGGGGTTGGCGTGGCGCAGGCGGCGGATACTGGAGAATTATTTAGGTGCGATGCTAATGGTTATGTAGGCATTATGCCGACCATTTCGGCAAATTTAGGGGTACTTGGGGATTCAATTGGATTCCTAAATTACGATTTGCTAACTGCTGCTAATGTAGCTATTACCTCGCAAGAAGGATTCGTTACGCATTTCAATAAATTGCGGGGATATAAAAACATTATTACATCGTGTCAAGCAAGCTCAGGATTTACAGCTAAAGATACGGTTAATACTGAATTACCTATATTAAAAGCATTAACTGTTAAGCCTAAAGTTATTTTTCTATCTGTTGGTGCTAATGATTTTTTTACTTACAGCCACACATCGACGGTAGTATTAGCGAATGTAAAGCGAATTTTAAACGAACTAGCTATTCTAGGTATTACTTGTGTAGTATTAAATGGATTTCCAAGAGCAACTTGGCACGCTGAATATACTGCCGGAAAACAAACACAGCTTTTTGATTATCTGCAAAAAATACCAGAATTAGTCGCCCAATTTCGACAGCATTATCTTATAGATAGTTATAGCATTGCATCAACAACAGGTGATATTACTGGTTATTGTTTAGATGGATGGTCAATAGATGGTGTTCATCCTAATCAAAAATATGCCACTGCTATAGGTGAGTTGCTTCATAAAACTTTACCTTCATCTGAAGCACTGTTCGAGGTTGGTGTACAAAACCCTAGTGATATGCGGGGAGTTACTAACTCTACAAGCAGCAACATTATTGCCGCATCAACACTATCGTTTATGTCAGTTGGCAGCACAGCTCTACCTGCTGGATTTGCTGAACCAACTAAAACAAATGTCACCAGCACGTTTTTAGTGGAGCAAAAAAATACTGACTTCAAACAACTGAAAATAACACTAACATTTTCAGCGGCAGGGAGTTATTTGATTGAATATACCGAAAACGGTAATTTTTTGTCAGCTACAGATCAATGGATAGGTTCGGCAAAAATGGCGCTGTCTGGAGATGACATTGCAATTGTCTCGCAAATAAGATGTAAGGCTGATGTATCAGCAGGTTCAGCACAAAGCGCTTATGGCGAATACCTACACTATCCTACAGCATCGGGCAACGGTGTAGTTAATCATATTGGGAACTTTGGAGATAGACTAATTGCAACTGCATTAGCATCCCCATTAGGCGGTGCAGCCACGATGAATAAAGCGGTGGTTGGTTGGTGGGTGAGAACGGACGCAGCCGGCACGGTGGTGATGACCATCTCGGAGCCGGCAATGCACAAAATTCCTGCTTTCGTGTAAATCTGCCATGACCAACCAACTCAAAACAGCCCCGGCCGTCGAGCCGGTGACAAAATGACAATCAGCCAGCACGCAGACAACTTAGGGAACTGCGGCTTCATCACCAGCGTCGGCGTCAGTGCGGCGCTGATATTTGATGGAGTTGTTAAGGTTCTGGACGCTCATAGCTGGATTGTGGGCGCCGTGATCGGCTCCATATCGCTGTTGATGCAATGGTATTTCAAGCGCAAGGCGATGAAAGTCATCATGGCCGGCGGTGATAGGCGATCAACACTTATGACAAGGGCTTTCGATGATTAGATTATCTTTGCAAAAAAAAATATGGCTGATTGCGGCGTTGATTGGTGCGCCAATGGCATGGATCGGGAAGGATGTTGGTCAGCTTTTGCTGTTGGCCGGTGCCGTGTCGGCAGGCGTGGCATACCGCGGTCGTAGCAAATAAAGGAGGCGTTATGATGTATTTGAAGTGGGGTTTGTTCCTGATTCCACATGCGCTGATTATGGCGAACCGTTACTGGTTGTCCTGGGTAGCTGTTAAATTTTTCAGCACGGAAGACAAGCTACAGCTTACGCATGGCTGGGGTTGGTTTATGACACTTGATAATCCGTTATCTGGTGATGAAGGCTGGCAAAAAGAACATTTAATACCGGGCAGTCATCCGCTGTTTGAGCAGAATAAGATTAACTGGCTTAGACGCAACGGCGGCAATAGCTTTAACTATAACCAGATTGGCGTCGATTATGACAAGTGGTTTGTATTTGACAACTGGATGATTCAGGACACACAAAATTTCTGGAAAAGACCTGATGGGGCTTGGCAGTTTCGCGCCAAAGTCAAAATACCATTCATAAAGCGAGTCTGGACGCCTTATATTGGCTGGGGGCTGTTTGGGCCTGTCGAAAATCGCTGCAAATTCACATGCACTATTCTGCGGTTCAACAAGATCGGGTAATGTAAATGCTGCTGACGTCGCAAGTTGGCCCGTTATTGATCAGGATAGCGACTGGCTGCGTGATTGATGCGCTGTATATCTGGCGCCGCAACCGACTGCGCCTGTTATATATTCGCTCTTACGATCAATGTGTTAGACGCGGATTAGCGATGCGATGAAGCCAAGACATCCTGAGCGAAATCGGTTTTATTTGATGCTGACCGTCATTATTGCGCTGGCAGTAGTGTTGCCGGTGGTGATTATCCTGAATCACCACTAAAATACGCCTCGGTACGGCGTCAGTACGTCACACCCCCTTCATGTCCTAGAATAATCGGCTATTCGGTCCAATCCAGCATCGGTGCAACCGAGAAGCGATGATTTGCTATGTCTTTATTCAACTGACTACAAACTCCTATAAATCGCTATTGATTTTATAAAACGGTACGACTATGGTACGTCATTTTTTTATGGCGTACTAAAATGGCCTCAATTCGCAAGCGTACCAAAGCCGATGGCTCGGCATCATACCAATCTCAGATCGTGATTAAAAAGTTTGGCGAGATTGTTCACCGGGAAACGCAGACATTCGCCAAAAAAAAGCTGGCCGAGGATTGGGGTAAGCGGCGAGAGATCGAGCTGCAAGAAATCAGCATCTATAAAAGGCGCGACAAGTTGCTTATTGGCGATGTTATTGCTCAATATATTGAGCATTTTTCGCCGCAAGGCAGAACCAAAAAAGCCGATCTTTCGGCGTTACGAAGCCGAGCAATATCTAAGCTCGACGTTCATACGCTGACCGCCAAGGACTTGATTAAGCATGTTCGCGAACGAAATAAAGAGTGCAAGCCGCAGACCGCCAACAATGACTTGATCTGGCTGGCAACCGTCATCAAAACCATGCGCGGGGTCATCGACATTGACACGGATATGTCGATATTTGAGTCAGCAAGGGAAGTGCTACGGCGAGAGCATTTGATTGCCAAGTCAACTGAGAGGGACAGACGGCCAACCAAGGCCGAATTACGGGCATTATCGAGGCACTTCCACGGCTCGTACATGCTGCCGGTTATGTGGTTCGCCATTTACTCAGCACGGAGGCAAAGCGAAATTGTGAGAATTGAGTGGGACGACATTAACCACGACAATCGAACGGTGCTAATCCGCGACTTGAAAGACCCGCGCAAGAAGAGCGTGAAGCGATGGGCAAAGCTGCCTCGGTCGGCTTACAAGATTGTTTTGAAGTATGGACAGAAACAGGGACGAGTGTTCCCATATAACGGAAAAACGATATGCACTTACTTTACCCGTGCGTGTCATTTGCTTGGGATTAAGAATTTGCACTTTCACGACCTCAGAAGAGAGGCCACGTCGAAATTATTTGAAAGGGGATTGTCCATTCAAGAGGTACAGCAAGTAACTCTTCATACCCAGTGGACTACTTTACAACGTTATTGCAATTTAAAGCCAGGAGATATTGATATTTGATATAATCGGTAGGCAAGAAGGCGGCAACCTTCCTGCCTACCTAACCATTCAGACATTCGAGGTGTCATCATGGCTGCAAACAGTATACAACCATCAAAAAAAGACAAAAGAAAAATTCTTGAGTCTTATCAATATTTGTCAAAAACGTTCTCATATAACGAAGAGACAGGCGACCTAATATGGATAGGTCACTTTGCTACAGGGTCTAAAGCCGGTACTTTGGTAAAAAAACGCGGCTATCAATCTCCTTACATAAAAGTAACTATTAACAGGCTTGATTTTAAAGCACATCGACTAGCATGGTGTCTTTATCATAAACAGGACATACCGGAAAATCATGTTATTGATCATATAAATGGAGATTCCACTGATAATAGTATTGTGAACTTGAGGCTTGCAACTTGTCATCAAAACTCAATGAACTCTGTCATTCCTAAATGCTCAACAACTGGGGTTAAAGGCGTATGCAAATCAGGTAGAAAATTTAGAGCGTACATAAATCATAAGTTCAAACAAATACACTTGGGTAGTTTTGAGTCGATAGAGGAAGCAAAAGAAGCGTATAACAAAGCGGCTTTAAAACTATACGGAGAATTTGCAAGACTAAATCCGTAGCGATTAATCGGCAAATGATTTATTTCATGCTACCCCCTGGCCCTACTTTCCAATGCTTCGGCAAGATTATCAATATCAACTAACCACGGCGATTGAGAACTTGGCCTCGCCCTGAATGGACGCAGCCCTGGAAAAGCCCCATTCGCGACATAGGCCGTCAGGTTCTTTTTGCTGTCGATTGCGTAATAGTCGGCGGCAATCCGTTCGAGCGGCACGAATTTATCGCCGTATTTTTGCAGAAGTATTTCGGCTGTTTTCACTTCTCTGGCTCCTTGTCTTTTAGTGCGACTATGGCGTCAATAAATGACTCGGAAGGATCGTCTTCGTCATATCTGTTTAAATCGTCGCATGCTTGTATTGCATCATCAATCGCCAGGTTATAGGCCATTTCCGCAATGTACTGCGCGAAATCAAACCACCCGGCAAAGTTGCCTTTGCCCCATTCTTCTACGATTTCTTCTCTGTTAATCACCCCATCGCCCTCCCAATCGCAGCTGCAGCCGCAGCCGCAGCCGCAGCCATCGTGCTGGCGCGTTGGCGGTCAGCATCCATAATCGCTACATTTTGGCTGTCAAGACTCACTATCCAAAGCTTTGGACCCGCCGCAAATTCGATGTCAAACTTCAAGTCGATTTCCAGCTGCAAGCAGGCGGCTTTATTGGTTAGCGGGTTCCACCAATCACGTCCAGGCGCCGATTTCGGCGCTATCCCATACGATTTATAGTCACGAGAATCTGACCACTCGTGGTATATGCCTTTTACTCCGGCAGCTTTAGCCGCTAGCTCCAAAAGTTCTTTATCTTTCATTGTCTGTTCCTATGCCGTTGACTTTTAGTACGGCTTGCTCGATTTCTCTGGCAATGCGTTCTGATGTCGTACCATCGCGCTTTGTAAAATTTAAGCGCGCTTTTCGTATCGTTTCGTGTAGCTCAACAAAATTAAGTAGTACCCGCTCGCGCTTTGGTGCCTTTTTCGCCGAGTGCATCCCGCACATATAGGCTGCGGTTAATAGGTCGGCGTCGGCCTGGTCGGCCTTTTGATCTGGCTGGGACAGGTAGGCGTCAACAGTCATGAATGTATCCTCTTGTGAATCGTCAAGATCGTGCAACTTATCGGCAAGGTGTTTAACTAGCTCTCTAGAATCGCTCATAGCTCAACCCCTTTGTCTAGTATCAAGGTGGCGTTTGTATATTCGCGCAATACTCCGTACTCTATTTGTGATTGCGAGTCGATTTTAATCGACCCATATACGTCTACTCTAATTCCACCGTCCAACTTAGCCTGCAATTCGTCGCGTTCTTTTTTAAGCTCGGCGAGTTCAGTGCGTAGTATTTGAATCTCATGTCCAGCTTCATTGTTGGTTTTAAAATCTGGTATGCCGTTGAAAAGTTTTTCAACAATGTCAACCCTGTATTCACCGTCGCTCATAAATACCCCTGAATTAATTTGTCAACCGCCGCAGTCAAATAAGCTCGGTCCTGTTTCATAATCACTTCAATCGCTCGTCGGTTTGTGCTGGCAACTGACATTCTGTTTTTGGCTATTCGCAAAGCCCGGTATGGATCACCGCCGCCGTGTATGGCGATTCCGGTTTCAATCATGGTTGAGATTAGGGTTTGATGTTTCATCAAAATATCTCCGGCGCTATGCCATGCAATTGGCGCTTGCGCTCTTGCATGACTGGGGTGTTTTTGTAGGCTTTCAGGACGTTTTCTAGCCCTGGTTTGCATTGCTTTAGCTCAGGGCAAAATCCCCGATAAACGCATTCAGGAACCATGAAATCGGCTGTATCAGGACACACTTTTTTCATCGCCTTCCTGACTTTCATCCACACTGACACCGTTGTCCGGTGGCTGTTGTAGCAAAGGCGTTTGCGGCTCATGTTAATAAGCGCTTGGGCGTTGTATTTTGCGCCATGGTTGACCGGCGTTAATCTGTTCACCGCAGTATCGCCTGCGCCACCGCGATCATCGCGATTACTTTCGACAAATGGCCCGGTAATGCCTTGATGGTGTCGCACTAAATGGACCGATACAAAAGATGGGATTTCAAGGCCTTCAATCCAAAACTCGATCATTCTGGCCGGCGAATGTTCGCACATCAAAAGCTTCGCCCGATTGATCGTGCTTGGCTTTAATCCCGGCTTTCGAGTCATGTCGCAAGCTCGGCGCATCAGGCGATCATTTGTTATATCTTCGATGATTATTTCCATCATCACTCCCCATGCGCCCAGTCCGAATAAACATGCACTACCTGGCGCTGAACCACTTTTCCGCTGCGCAGGCGCGTGAATTTTGATTGATTTTGCCGCGTCGAAAACAATGGCCGCGATTTGCTCGGCTCATATTTGACGCTGGATTTTTCGCCGCCAACCTCCAGCCATTTTGCAATTTCGGCGATGGAAAAGTAGGGCGAAGTCTTGCCGTTTCCGATCGATCGGCAAACGCCTTTTGGCTCTGGAAAGCCTTTTGTTATCACCCATCCGCGCACGGTCTTTTCGGTGCGGTGAAATACTTTAGCCATGTTCTTTTGGATGACATGGCCTTCCGGAGCGCCTACCTGTTGTGAGTACATTTGTGATATTGCTGCTTTCACGTCATCAACGGAATACAGGTGGCGACCACCGCATTTTTCATACTCCAGGCCTTTGCAAATCCTCCTGAGCGTAACGGGTGATATTTCAAACTCTTCGGCGAATTCTGGTAGGGTTTTGTGGCTCATTTCTCAACTCTCATAATAATTAGGCGATCCGGCACGCTTAGCGCCTTCAAGCATTTGTTGGCAGAACTCGGCAAAGTTTGCTCGCGGGAGCGCAACGGCTTTATTTGCTATGTCCCGAGCAATTTTGACGCGCAGCAGCTTGGCTTTCTATTCCTGTTTGCTGATGAATATCTCGACCGATTTGCCGAATCGCTTCTCGTATAGTTTGAATTGGCCCAGGTCGCGTAGGCCGTGTATTTTGATGGTCATGCTTCAATTCCTATTTGCTCAAGCTTCGCAATTACAGCGTCAACCGTCGACAGAAATTCAATTGCTTTCTGTTGGCAGGTTTGCAATTCCTCATTGGTTGGCGTGAAGCGTTTTATGAATAGCTGCAACTCTTCCGGCATCCTACTATCGAATGACACGAAATCGCACCAATGCCGACCAGTGCAAAGCATTTGCCACATCATTTGTGGCTTGTATTGGTCAGGTATTTCACCTGAAATAAGAGTTTTGATGTGCGTTGTTGTCGTTGGGCATTTGATTTCAAGCAGCCCGTCGTTAACAAGTCCATCAGGTGAAGCGCCAGACCAGTCAAGAGTAGGGTGTTTGATGAATCCTACCTCTTGCACAATATTTCCGGTTTCCGCTTCATAAGCTGATCTTGCAAACGGCTCGGAAGCAGTTCCCCACTTCATGGCGTTGTTTTCAAAAAATTCTGTTGGTAATCCGGTTAACCGCTCTGCTACCAGCTCAAGTCGATACTGCTGTCGTTTTGCGCCTTCTAAACCATTTTTAAGTAAGTCAAAAGCGTCATTCAATTTTGATGCGGTTAAGTGTCCTAGCCGAGCCGCATGCCAGTCATCGGTGCGTTGTAGTTCGATCATTCGGCACCTTCCGAAATTAATTTTGCATCCGCATTGGCCGCACGCTCCTTTAAGCTTGAGCTGTTAGCCGTCCATAAAGCCGCCTTTTGTGCGCTTTTAGGTATGGATTTGAACGCATTGGTTAGGGAGTCTGTGCCGAAGTCTGCTGCATCTTCTAGCGCCGGCAACCATTGCGATTCATATTCGGCGCTTACTTCTGGCTGGGTTGCGGCTGGCGTTGTTCTTGATTGCCGCGTTTCAATCTCTGAAATACGTTCGGCCTCGTCTTGGTCGTATATTCCAACAAAACCAAATGCTAACCGAGCGCATTGAATAAGCGCTTTGTGGCGAAGCATTCGTTTCGGATGAGACTTCCATGGCCCAATGCCGTCTCGCTTGCATTCGCTCATCCATTCTGTAACTTTTACCGGGTGATTCCTATCTTTTCGGTAAATAATGCAGGTGCATGATTCATCGTCCTGTTCAAAATCAATACCATCAAATTGTGGATTTTCATTGATTATCCTGCTCCATCCATCAACGCCAACGACTGGAACGATGCCGTTTTGGCGATCAGGAAAGGCGTAAATCTCACGAGTCCATGGGTTAAGTCCGTATTGCTGCGCAACCAGCATAAGAGCGGTCATTTGCGCATCGGTGACTTGGCCTTTAAATGCCGTAGCCTTTAAGGTTGTCATCAACTCCTGAGCGTTATCACCCAGCGAGAAACGCTGAGCCATGTTTTGTGTAAGTGTTGTTAGTGCTGTACTCATTTCAACTCCCTAACCGTTATTTTTTTGACTGGGCTGTTAAACCCCATGCGTCTTGCTGCGCTTAATGCGTCGGCTTTTGCCAGTTCTGCGCAGGTTGCAACTCCGTCTGTGCTGAATGACGGGCCTTTTTTGTAGTTTATTTCGACGTGGTATTTCATTTTCCGCCCTCATACGACAACGCCAGCAGCTCTTGTTTTTGCGCTCGAATTATTCCAATTTGAGACATGAGTTCGTCCAGAACCTTGTCGAGTTGAGCGACTTTCTCGGCATTAACTTCCGCCGGTTCCCTTTCAGGAAATTCGACTTCGACAAACTTAGAAACCCTTACATAGTCTTTATGTCCGTCGGCCCATTCTTCCAGCGGGCTGATGATGTTGTAAATTGATTGGTATAGTGCTAATTTCATTTTCTTCTCTCCGGCTTAACCGCTGCGATATGCAGCACTTCACGCGCTTCGCTTTTGCTGATCACGCAGCCACTATGGGCCGGCGTGGTCATGGCTTGCTGATAACGGTGGTATTCGTAATAGCCGATCGAAATCAATCCGACGCCGAATAACACGCTGATGGTCATCAAGGCACCGATGTAGTTGTGTTTAACGCCATGGTGCTGGCGTCTAACGTATCTGCTCGCCTGCTGCCTCTGTTCCAACTCAAATGCCAAGCTCATTTCGCAGCCTCAGCAACGTAAAGCCCATCAAGAAGTGTACCCATAAAACAGCCTCCTTTATGGCCTTTTTTATGACGCCATCCGCTGCTGCATTTATCAGCATCTTCGCCGTTTCCGCCTCTTGTACATTCTGAACAGTCAACAAACAGCTTTCCCTTGGTATCTCTTTCTGAAAATTTTGCTAATTTCATTTCGCTGACTCCCATATTCGTTTTGCCGCTATTTTTAGCGCGCCTATTCTTGTAAATGCCTCGAACTCTCTGCCACAAGCCTTCGCGACATATTTACCGTTTGGCAATTTATTGATACTCATAACCACTCCCATTGTTGGATTTATACGGCTGGCGACTCTAGGTAATCAGTTAGTTGCCGGACTCTCACCAGCTTTGCAGTTCACTTTGTTTACTCGGCGCTTTGTGCTGCTAACTAATCCGCCAAGGCAGGGCCAATTCGTCTCTCATGTGCTCCAAAAAAGAGCCGCCGACGTTCGGTCCGCGCGGCTGAGTCAGGAGTAATCAAACTTTTAACTTATCTCTCAAAATCTTTAACGCTTCTTCAAATGCTTGTTTTGCAACATCTGTCTGAACTTGTTTTGCAAAATCTTTTTTAATTTCTGAAACTTGAGATTCAACAATTGAATCAACCGCAGCGGTAAAAGCATTTCGTTCAGATGCATAGCTAACTTTTTTGTAAACCATTTGATCCTGAATGGTTTTTACGAGTTGCTTTCTAAAACTCGTAGGCTCTAACTTCGCACCATAACTTGTAACAGGGGTATATTCGGCGTTCAAAATGTCGTCGAACAACTCGGGGAGCCTATCTTTTATAGCTTGAGCTACCGTATCGGCTATTTGCCTATCTACAGCCTCTTGCACTTTATGAACCGAAGTTAAGAGAACCTGTTTTTTAACGGACTCAATTACTTGTCTTTGCACAGACTCCTGAAGTGTTTCCGGGCCGTAATTTTCATCAAAGAGCAGGTTGTTTAAATCTATTTCAACTTTCATATCTATTTCCGGTAAAAAAGCCCGTTATCGAAACCGGGCAGGCTTTAGGATTGCGCCTGCTCGTTAATACTCAGCTCAATAGCCCTGAATATAAAATCCTTCCATTTCTTCCACCACGCCAGGGCGCCTTCGGCCATTGGCAAAATTTCGTCATCTGTGAATTCTCGCCATTTCCGTATGGAATGACGCTGGCAGCCGATTTGCATAACGTCTTTTGTAAATCCGATAGGCCATTTTTCTAGCTGAAGCGTGAATATAAATCGCATATCTCCGAAGCAAGTCAGGTTTGCGCCGTCCAGGTTTGCGCCGTCCAGGTTTGCGCCGTCCAGGTTTGCGCGGGACAGGTTTGCGCGAGTCAGGTTTGCGCGGGCCTTAACCGCAGCCTCTACCGTCAACTTGATTGAGTTCCCTTCCTGCTCATGCTCAAAAAGCACTTT
>Ga0265297_10009089_pt1 | contig 12992 bp, 5 predicted proteins | sample Munlanlwell13791_FD_192502 | JGI IMG/M metagenome (GOLD analysis project Ga0265297, IMG submission 192502) | Leachate microbial communities from a municipal landfill in Southern Ontario, Canada - Leachate well 137-91 | ecosystem: Engineered > Solid waste > Landfill > Unclassified | place...
GCGCCCGGGGCTTGCAGTTCTCGACCACCGGCTACTCGGTCACGGGCAGCGGCACGTTGACCCTGGGCGCTGGAGGCATTGATGCGACCAGCCTCACCAGCGGCACGACCACGCTCGGGTTCAGCAACCTGACACTGGCCAGCGGGCAGTCGTGGAACGTCGGCGGCGGTGGGACCCTCGCGGTCAATGCCGCCGTGGCTGCCCATACAACCGGCGTCACGCTCGCCATCAACAACAGCACCTCCAACGGCAGCGGCGTCTATTCCAGCACCAGCCTCGCGAACACCAATGACATCCTCGGCCCCTGGGCGAGCTACGGCTCGGGAACGTCCCTGAAATATGCCACCATCAGTTCCGGCACGATCTCCGGCCTCACCGGCACCACCGCGGCAAACGCCGCTGAATTGACCGACACCACCGGCACCGTCAACTATGATCTTGCCAGCGCCGCCGGCACAACGCCGGACACCGTCTCGGCCAACACCATTCGCTACACCGGCGCCGGGTGGCAAACCCTCGCTCCGGGTGCCACGTCGTTCACCATCAACGGCCTGATGAATGCCGGCACCGGTCTGCTGACCGTCGGCACGAATCCGATCACCATCGGCGCCAATAAGGAGTTGGTCATCCTCGGCAACACCCAAGCCATCACCATCACCAGCGACATCCTGAATAACGGCGGCGGCGCTTCCGCGGTGACCTACAACGGCGGCGGCACGCTCACCCTCACCGGTGCCAAGTCGTTCACCGGCGGCCTGTTCGTCACCGCCGGCACGGTGACCGGAAACAACGCCGGCTCGTTCGGCACCGGCACGATCACCCTGGGCGGCAGCGGCAACGTCACCTTCGCTCCTGCCCAAGTCACTACGACCAACGCGATCAGCCTGACGCCCGGCGCGACAGGTACGATCAAGATCACCGCCGGCGGCAATGGTGCAGCCACCCTCTCGGGACCGATTAGTTTGAACGGCAGCGACCTGACCCTTGATCAATCCGGCGGCAACGGCTCCGGCGGACCGACCATCACCGGCGGCATCACGGGAACCGGCAACCTGATCCTCAACAACTCGGGAGCGTACGACCATATCTACATTACCACCAATGCCGTGGACAACGTCGGCACCATCACCAATCAGGGCGCCTTTGGGGGCAGCGTCAACAATATCTCCGCCAACATCGGCGCCAACGTCACCGACATCACCCAGAACGCGGCGCTCCAGCAGATGACCCTCTCCGGCACGAACACCTACACCGGCAAGGTCCTGGTCCAAGCCGGCATCCTGGACTTCGCCAAGAAAGCGTCCCTCTACAACGGCACCACCGCGAGCTGGACGGTTTCAAATATTGACGTGAAGTCCGGCGCGACACTCATGGTCGGTTACTCAGGAGGCAGCACTTTCCTCGCGGCCGATGTCGATACCCTGCTGGACGGCACCCACCTCGGCGCCTCCACGGCCTCAAGCGGGCTGGAATCCGGCGCGTTCCTGGGCCTCGACATCAACCAGGGAGGTTTTGGCGCCGTCTATACGTATGGCTCCAACATCGTCAATCCGAACAGCGGGGCCAATGTCCTGGGTGTCAGAGTGTCGGGAGGAAGCTCGAATATCCTCAACTTCACGGGAACCGGCAGCAGCTATACCGGCGCGACGATCCTCGGCGGCGGCGCCAACCTGCGCGTCAGCAAGCTCGCCAATGGCGGGGTCGCGAGCAGCGTCGGCGCATCCTCGAACGCGGCGTCCAACCTGGTAATCGGGCAGAGTTCGTCCCTGACCTATACCGGCAGCGGTGACAGCACGGACCGCCTCATGACCCTCGGCCCGACGGGCGCGTTCTCCGTGATTGGTCCCGCCATTATCAACACTGGCACCGGCGCGCTGAACTTCGATAACACCGGTACCGTGCTCTTCACCGCCGCCGTGCCGCTGTTCTGCACCCAGAACTTCACCCTCGGCGGAACCAACACCGGGAGCAACACCTTCGCGCCCGTTATCGGCGACAACGGCGCCAGCGCCCTCAGCTTCATCAAGAGCGGCGCCGGCACCTGGACACTCTCCGGCGCGAACAGCTACACCGGGGCGACGGACGTCAACGCCGGCAAGCTGCTGGTCAACGGCAACCAGTCCACGGCCACCGGCGTGGTCACGGTCAAGAACACCGCCACCCTCGGCGGCTCCGGCACCCTCGGCGGCGCGGTGACGGTGCAGGCCGGCGGCAAGCTCGCCCCCGGCACCAGCCCCGGACAACTGACCGTGGGCTCCCTGACCCTGACCTCCACCGGGGCGGGCTCCACCACGCAGATGGAGATCGGCGGCGCCACCCTCGGCACGGGCTACGACAACGTGACGGTCACCACCGCCGCCGGCCTGACCTATGGCGGGTTGCTGGACATCGTGTCCTATGGCGGCTATGACGTCGCCGCCCAGCCCGGGGACTACACGCTGTTCTCCTTCACCGGCGGCTACGCCGGCGAGTTCGGCACGGTGACGGTCGACGGCTTCAGCCTGACCGGTGCTTCCGGGGTGTGGAGCGGCACCAACGGTGGCATGACCTACACCTTCACGGACAGCACCGGCGTGCTGCAGGTCGTGCCCGAGCCGGCGGCGCTGGCGCTGCTGCTCATTGGCGGGGTCGGACTCCTCCGCCGGCGCCGGGGACCTGCCGTCCAGGCAGTCTTCGCCGGGCGGTAGACCTGCCGTCCAGGGACCTGCCGTCCAGGCAGTCTTCGCCGGGCGGTAGACCTGCCGGCCAGGGGAGTCACGGAGTCATGGGGTCACGGCGTCAGGAATTGCCGGGGCCGCCGGCCCGCTCCAGGGTGGCACCGGGGACGGTGCCACCCACTTCCGCCACCGTCATGGGTTCCATGAGTCCCATGAGTCCCATGAGTCCCATGAGTCCCATGGGACCAATGACCGATCCCAAGGGCCGCCCTTGCGGCCCCGAGGAAGAATATTCGTGGAAATTCGTGCAATTGGTGGATAGCATGAGCCGGCGTTTCCCCTTCACCCTGATCGAGCTGCTGGTGGTGATCGCGATCATCGCGATCCTCGCGGCGCTGCTGCTGCCGGCGCTGACGGCGGCCAAGGATGCGGCGAAGCTCGCGGTTTGCATCAGCAACAAAAGACAGGTCGGCATCATTTTCGGCATCTATCTTGCCGACAACCCGCTCCTGGCGAACAACAGCTACACGATGGCGCCCTCCTATAAAAGCCACTATTGGCGGACCTTTTATTGGGATGGCGGCTACCTGGACAACCTGGATGTCACGATCTGCCCCAACTACAAAGAGGCAAACCGGGCGAACAAGCCGACCCAGGTCGGCCGCGAGCGCGGCTACGACGGGATGTCCGAGTTCAGCGCCAATCCCGCCTATGCGGAAAGCGGCTTTAGGTGTAGCATTCCGTGGAACGGCGGATACTTCACTGGCGTCCGGATGGAAAGGGTTCAGCGGCCCGAGAACGTGGTGATCCTGGGGTGTACGTCATCCCAGGCCGGCTCGTATGGCCCCTACCAGCAATGCGGTGGGGCGGGGGTTCGTGCCCTCGGTGGCTTCACCTATGGCGGCGGCGCGGCGACTTACCCGTGGCTGGCGCATCGCGGGAAGGCGGCCGTCCTTTTCCTGGACGGCCATGCGGAGGGCGCCATCCGGACGCGGCTTACGGACGAGGTGGACAATGGCCTTACCACCACCGGATCGAAAACCGGCTTCCAGTTCATCCTGAATCAGGACGAAATGCTGATGACTTTCCCGTAACCCGGAAAAACGCCGACCCGTTTTTTGTCCACGAAACCCACGAAACAACACGACACAAACAAAAACCGTTACCTTGAATTATTCATGACCATCGCCCATTGAATGTTCGTAACCAATGAATAATCGAATCAATCCTGATCGCCTCATGAAGAGATCTGGCTAAAGCTTGCAAACCATTTCCTGTACTTTCGTGGGTTTGGTGGGCAAAAGGATTTGTGGGGATTTGTGAAGATTTGTGGGGAAAAGTTTGGCGGGGAAAACCGAACCGGCAAGGAGAAGGCAAGATGCACATGAACCGGAACCGTGGCCAGATGTGGAAGATGGCGGTGTTGGCGCTGGGCCTGCTGCTGGCGGCATTGGGCGGCGGCATCGGGCGGGCGGCCGAAACGCCGGCGCCCGCGGCGCTGCGCCTCCCGGCGATCCTCAGTGACAACATGGTCTTGCAGGCGGACAAGCCGGTCAGGATCTGGGGCTGGGCGCCGCCGGGGCAGGCGGTGACGGTGAAAGTCGGGGGCCAGGAAAAGGCCGCCACCGCCGGGGCGGATGGGAAGTGGCAGATCACGCTCGCGCCGCTCAAGGCGGGCGGCGGGCCGCTGGAAATGACGGTCGCCGGCGGGGGCGCCACCCTCACGGTCAAGAACATTCTGGCGGGCGAAGTGTGGCTCTGTTCCGGCCAGTCCAACATGGCGGTCCCCCTGTGGGAGGCGGCCAACGGCGCCGCGGAAATCCGGGCGGCCACCTACCCGAAGCTGCGCCTGTTCCTGACCCGGTTCCACGCGCCGGACCAGCCCGCGGACGACCTCCAGGGCAAGTGGGTGGAATGCAGCCCGGCGACGGCCGGCGGCTTTTCCGCCGTCGCCTATCTCTTCGGCCGGGAACTGCACCAGGCACTGAAGGTTCCCGTCGGCCTGATCCAGTCGGCCCATGGCGCGACCGCGATCGAGAACTGGATCAGCCTCGCCGCGCTCCAGGCCGAGCCCAGCCTGAAGTCCATCGTCGAACGCCATGCTGAAATGCCCAAGGACTCCAAAGGCTGGGATCCGCAGCTTCCCACCGGCCTGTACAACGGCGAAATCGCCCCGCTCACCCCGTTCGCCCTCCGCGGCGTCATCTGGTACCAGGGGGAATCCAACGCGAGCCGCGCCGCGCAATACCGGACGCTTTTCCCCGTGCTGATCCGCGGCTGGCGCCAGGCCTGGGGCGAGGAGCTGCCCTTCTATTTCGTGCAACTGGCCAACCTTGGGCCTGCGCCGGCGCAGCCCGGCGAGTCGGACTGGGCGGAATTGCGCGAGGCGCAGGCCCTGGCCCTGGCCCTGCCGCACATTGGCATGGCCGTGGCCGTGGACATCGGCGAGGCCGGCAACATCCATCCCAAGAACAAGCAGGAGGTCGCCCGCCGCCTTGCCCTCTGGGCCCTGGACCGGACGTACGGTCAGAAGCGGGTGTATTCGGGGCCGCTTTACCAGGCGGCAACGGTGGAAGGCGGCAAGATCCGCGTCCGTTTCAACCAGGTGGGCGGCGGCCTGGCGGCCAAGGGCGGCCCGCTCAAACGTTTTGCCATCGCGGGGTCGGACCGGAAGTTCGTCTGGGCCGATGCGGTGATTGACGGCGACAGCGTGGTGGTCGCGAGCCCGGCGGTTTCCCAGCCCGTCGCCGTCCGCTACGCCTGGGCGAACAATCCCGAAGGCTGCAACCTTTATAACCAAGAGGGGTTGCCGGCCGCGCCGTTCCGCACCGACACCTGGCCGGGCATTACGGCGGGCGCCACCGGCCCGAAACCCACCGGCAAGCGCTGGACGCCGCCGCCGCCCGTCGTCGTCGCGCCCGCCGCCCAGTTCACCGGCAACACCCTCGAAGTGGCCCTTGGCAAGAGCGTCGCCCGCTCCTGGGACGATGTCCGCGCCACCGATTACGTCTACGCCCCGAAGCAGGAGTTCCTCCCCGCGCCCCGGGAAACGCATCTCTGGCTGCCCTACGGCAACGCCCGCGGCCTCTACCATGAAGCCGTCGGCCTCGAGCTGACCGATCCCGAACCCGGCGCGCCGCCGGCCATGGTCAGCCGCGCCGCCCCGGCCCACCTCACCCTCAAATTCCACTTCGACCGCCCCATCGCCAGCTTCCGCTTCGCGGCCGGCCCCGCCGAGTTCCGCCCCACGGACGCCGCCGCGGTCGCCGGCGTCGAGTACAGCACCGACGGCAAGAGCTGGACCACTCTCCGCGAAGTCAGCGGTGGCGGAAACAACCTGGAACTCAGCAGCGCCAAGCAAAAAACCACCGGCCTCAAGACGCAGGACCTCTATCTCCGCATCTACACCCGCGACAAAGCCAACCCCGGAAGTGCCAAGGCCGACGGCGCCCGGCTCAAGGTCCGCATGGGCGGCGACGTCGCCTGGGGCGACGCGTCCTACACCTTTTTCCAGGCCCAGTGGCAACTCTGGGTGACACCGGCCGAGTGACAACGGCCGTGGCATCCGCGGCAATGAGCAATCGAATCAATCCTGGCCGCTTCATGAATCGATCAGGCTAACGGAAGATGACGTCATGACCACGATCCCATATCCGCGCCCGGTTCCTGTACGGCATGATGTTGACGTGTTCGTGGCGGGGCGTTGCGTCAGCACGGACCGCCACATCCAAGGCTCGCTGTTCGGGAAAGCGGTGTAGGGTCACGAAGTCACGGAGCACGGAGTCAGACCGCAGTTCCCCTTCTCATGGCATAGATGCAAGGTAGCCTGAATTATTCACCACGAGCGCCACGGAGCGGCGGTTGCATAGGATCGTCCCGTAGGGACAGGACACCACACGCATGCTGTTGAAAATCAAGTTTTGCCCTGACGCAGCATAGGAGAAAAAAATGAAGGTTTGGGTTCCGTCTTCGGAAGTCGAAGTCCTGGCCGAGGCCGACGTGGTCGTCTGCGGCGGCGGGTGCGCCGGCGTTACGGCGGCGGTGTCCGCCGCGAGGCATGGTGCTTCGGTGGTTTTGCTTGAGCGCTGGCCCAGTGTCGGCGGCATGGCGACCAACGCGCTGGTCAATGGCTGGCACCGCAGCGACCGCGAGAAGATCGTCATCAACGGCCTGGTCGAGGAGGCCACGTCTCGGGCCGAGAAGGAAGGATGGATGGCCCGCGACGTCCGCTATCCCCGCGACAACTGCACCCACTGGTTCCAGCCGGAGGGGATGCGCATCGTCTTCCAGCGGCTGCTGGACGAGGCCGGCGTCCGCACCCTCTGCCACTTGGTGGCGGGCGAGCCGGTGGTGGAAGGCAACCGCATCACCGCGGTGCTGGTGGACACCAAACGCGGCCGCCGGGCGGTCACGGGGCGGATTTTCATTGACGCCACGGGAGATGGAGATGTGGCGGCGAAGGCCGGGGTGCCTTTTTCCTTTGGGCGCAACGAGGACGGATTGGTCCAGGGGATGACCCTGATGTTCAGCCTGTGGGGGATTGACCCCGAGGCGCGCCGGGCCGGTGGCGGTGATGCCGCCGTGGAAAAGCTGCTGGCGCACATGCGCGAACTGCGCGATGCCGGAAAATTTCCGCCGTTCAATGAAGCCAATGGCGGGCATCATCTCCGCCATGCCTGCGACCATGACCTTTGGAACATGCTGCCGGTGAATGGCAATCCCCTGGATGAGGGGGAACTCACCCGGCTTACCGTGCTGGCCCGCGAGCGGCTGGTGCAATATCTGAAGCTGTGGCGGGCCGAAATGCCGGGGTTCGGGAAGGCCGTGATCAACCAGACCGCGTACGCCATGGGAATCCGTGAAACCCGGCGGATCCACGGGCGCGTCACCCTGGACCGGGAAATGGTGGTTGGCGCCCGTAAGCAGCCCGACGCCATCGGGCACGGGAATTGGTGCATTGACTGCCATGACCCGAAAGGGACGGGTTCCACGACCTATGTGGACGTCGAGGATCCCGCCGGCGCCAAGGACCGGCTCGCGCCCGGCACGAGCTACCACATTCCGCTGGGGATGTGCCTGAACGACCGGATCGCCAATTTGGGCGTGGTCGGCCGCTGCGCCTCGGCCACCCATCTCGGGCTGGCCTCCGTGCGGGTCCAGACCCATTGCATGGTGATGGGCCAGGGGGTTGGCACGGCGGCGGCGCTGGCGCTGGGCGCGGGGCGCGAGCTGGGGAAGGTTGAAATCGGGATGCTCCAGAGTACGTTGCGCGCCGATGGGGTCTACCTCGAAGATGTTCCGGCGCCGTGACGGCGCTGGGGCAGGGAGCTTCCGTGCGCGAAGAGATTCATGACAGGCAGCATTCCATGGATGGCCAAAGTTTCATTCGGGAACCCGCGCGCGACGTGCCGGTGGCGCATGAGTGCGACCTGTGCGTGATCGGCGGGGGCTGCACGGGCGTCTTCGCCGCGGTGCGCGCCGCCCGTCTCGGGCTTGCCGTCGCGCTGGTGGAGCAGAACATCATCCTTGGCGGCATGGCGAGCGCCGCCCAGGTCAACGAGTGGCACTCGCTGCACGACGCCGCCGGGAAGCTCCAGGTCATCGGCGGGCTGACCGCCGAAACCCTCGACCGCCTCCGGCGGCGCGGCGCGGTGCGCGACCATGCGCACCGGCACTGCGGCCCGTGCTTTCTTTTCAACAGCGCCGAACTCGCCCTCGAATTGGACGCCCTCATCCGGGCGAACCAGATCCGCCTGTTCCTCAAGGCCATTTGCGCCGGCGCCGTCCGCGCCGGCAACCGGGTGGAAGCCGCCATCATCGAGGACAAGTCGGGGCGCCGCGCCATCCGCGCCCGCCTGTTCATCGACGCCTCCGGCGATGGCGACCTGCTGCGCCGCGCCGGTTTCCGCGCCTGGCAAAACGAGGTGCTGCAGCCGGTGAACTATCAGATGCTCGCCGCGGGGCTGGACCGCCTGTCCGCAACGTCCGAGAGGAACCTCTGGGAACGGATCCGCCATCGCGCCCCTGATTTCGCCTGGCCCACGGCAAACGCCAATCCCTGGATCAACCTCTATCCTGCGCCCGCCGACCTGCGCAACGTCTACGGCCCGCGGCTGAACGGCGTGGACGCCTCGGATGCCGACCAGCTCACGGCCGCCGTCATCGAGGGACGCCGCTGCCACCGCGCCCTGCTGGACATGATCCGGGAGGAACTCAGTCCGGAGGTGGCCGCCGTCGCCTTCGCCCATGCCCTTGGCATCCGCGAGAGCTGGCATGCCGCCTGCCGGCACCGCCTCACGGTTGCGGAAGTGCTGCATGGCGTCCCCTTCCCCGACACCATTGCCCGCGGCACCTATCCCGTGGACGTCCATTCGCCTGAGGGCACGATCCTGCGCCATCTGGATGGGCGGGAGGAGGTCCTTGGCAAAGACGGCCGCATGACCGGAAGGCGCTGGCGGGCCGAGTCCGCCGAGAATCCGCCTTTCTACCAAATCCCCTACCGCAGCCTCGTGCCCGAGGAAGCCGAAAACCTGCTGGTTGCCGGGCGCTTGCTGGACGCTGACCGCGAAGCCTATGGCGCCGCCCGCGTCATGGTCAACCTGAACCAGACGGGCGAAGCCGCCGGCACCGCCGCCTGGCTGGCCCTGGACAGCGGCCGGCCCGTCAGCCAGATTGACATGGGAAAGCTGCGGGCGGCGCTGGCGGCGGGAGGCTCGCCCGGGTTGTGACCTTCGGCGCGCAACTGAAGCACACCCATGCCGGCGCGTGACGCTGGCCGAAACGGCGCCGGACCTTCTGGCGCGGGAATACTGATGTCCGAAAAGTGGCGGCGGCGCGGGCGGACAGGGAAAATACCAATTTTGGTTTGACAATGGCCAGATTGGTGGTAAAATGTGGTTGTTGACCAGCCAGCGGAGCAGACCGGAATGGGCAAGGCCAAGCAAGTCTCCCAAGTGATCGAAGAGCGCATCGCCAATGCGGACCACCTCCTGGAGGGGCTGCCCAGCGAACGCCGCCTCGCCGAGGAATTGGGCATGAGCCGGACTACGGTGCGCGCCGCCATCAAGCGGCTGCTGGCGAAAGGGGTGCTGGCCCGCGGCGGCAACGGCCGCCTGGCGGTCGGCCAGGCCGGCAATGGGCAGGGCCTTAAAACCATTGGCCTGCTGATGCCCGTTGGCGGCTCGCCGGACATGGAACTCTGGCGGCGTGGCGTGGCCGGGGCCCTGGAAGGCTATGCCGTCACCCTCCGCCCCGTGACCTATGCCCACTTGGGCGATGCCGCCATCGCCGAGGCCCTCGCCAATTTTGACGGCGCCTTCTTCATCCCCCCCACGCAGGACCTGCCGCGCTGGCTGCTCGCGATGCTCCAGGAGGCCAGGGGGCGGATCGTGGTCCTGGACCAGGACGAGACGGCGGCGGGGCTGCCTTCGGTCATCATGTTCCCCCCGGCCGCGGAGCGCAAGCTCCTCGACCATCTTTTGGCCTTGGGGCACCGCCGGATCGATTGCCTGATCACGCAGCAGGACAACGACCTGGAGCACGGCCGCGTCGCTGCCTGGCGGCAGTACCTCGCGGAAAAGGGGCTGGCCGGACAACTGCGCGTCCGGATGACCGAAAGGCCGCTGGAATCGGGGTACGACCTGATCCACGACACCCTCGCCGAAGGGCGGCCGCTGGCGGAGGCCATCTTCTGCACCAGCGCCCCGGCGGCGGTCGGGGCGATGCGCGCCCTCCACGAAGCCGGGCTGGAAATCGGCCGCGACGTCTCGGTCTGCGCGGTCAACGACGAGGGGATGGGGCGCTATCTCCTCAAGACCCTGACCGCCCTGGAATCGCCGCCGCGCGCCCACTACCTGCGCCAGGCGGTCGAATGGATGCTGGGGGAAGGCCCCTGGGAAGGGCCGCTCCTGGTCCAGCCGGACGAGGTGCCGCTGTTCGTCGGCGAATCCACCGGCCCGGCGACGGGTTCCGGCGCGGTGTCCACGAACTCCACGAATTTCCATGAAGGAAAACGAGGAATGGTCCCCGCCGCGGCTCTGCGCCGCGGCGGGAGGAAAACCCGAATTCGGGGCTGACACCAATCTTGCCCCGTTGTTTCTGGCCCAGCAGCAACCCGAAAAGGAAAGGAAGGCACCATGCCGCACCATGTCCCCCGCCGATTCCGGCAAGCTGAAGACAAAGAGAAGAGAAAGGAACGCCCCATGCCGCACCGTACCCTGAACCTGACCCTGGCATCCTCCCTGGCCCTGACGGCCGCCGCCGCCCTGCTCGCCACCCCCGCCGCCCTCGCGGCCAACTTCACCTGGGATGGAAACGGCTCCACGGCGCCCAATCCCAATGGCGGCACCGGCACGTGGGATCTGGCCAACTCGAATTGGTGGGACGGCGCAAGCAACGTCGTATGGACCGACACCAGCGGCACGGCCGACACCGCCACCTTCGCCAACACGGCCGGCACGGTCACCCTCGACACCAGCCTCGGCGCTTTGGGCCTGAACTTCACCACCACAGGCTACACGATCAGCGGCACCGGCACCATCAGCCTTGGCGCCAGCGGCATTGACGCCTCCACTCTCGCCAGCGGCACCACGGCGATCAACACCAACCTGGCCTTGGTGGCCAGCCAGACTTGGAACGTCGGCACGGGCGCTCTGATCACCTCCACCGGCGTCATCTCCGGCTCCGGGTTTGGCATCACCAAAACCGGCGCCGGGTCACTCACCCTCAGCGGCACCAACACCTTCGACGGCGGCCTGACCGTCAAGAGCGGCACGGTGACGCTTAACAATAACACGGCTGCCGGCAGCGGCGCCATCACCCTTGGCGACACCAGCGGCAGTGCCAATGCCACGGTTGGCGCGGTCTTCACCGGCACAATAGCGAACGCCATCAATGTGGTGGCAGGCAGCACCGGCGTGCTTACCATCGACAACAGATCCGGTAACGGTGCGGTAGTCACCTTCACCGGCGCCATCACCCTCGCCAACGATGTGACGCTCGCGAAATCCACCGGCGACAGGAATTCGGTTACCTCGGGCGACATCACCGGCACGGGCAATATCACGATCAAAAATGCCACCGTGGACCAAACCCTCACGCTGGGCAAAATCGGCGGCAGCTATAACGCGATAGGCTCCATCACCAACCTCAGCACGGCGACAGGAGGGGCAACGGTAGCCATTTTGTCGGACATCGGTGGCAATGTTGTCAACATCACCCAGAATGGTGTGACAAAAATGATCTTAAGCGGCACGAACACCAACACCGGCTTGGTTTCTATTCAGGCCGGCGTGCTCGACTTCCAGAAGGCCGTTTCGCTTTACAACAACACGCCTGGGAGTTGGACGGCCGCCAACATCGATGTGAAATCCGGCGCGACCCTCGGCCTGGGGCTGGGCGGCCCGGGCGCCTTCGCCTCTGCCGATATCGATACCATCCGGACGAATCTGGACACCGCAACCCCGGGCCAGGGTTTCGAATCCGGCGCGTCCCTCGGCATCGACACTACCGGCAATAACGCGACCTATGCCTCCACCATCGCCAACCCCAATGGCGGCGCCAACGTCCTGGGCTTCGTCAAGCTCGGCGGCAATACCCTCACCCTCTCCGGCCCGAACACCTATACCGGGCCGACGCAGATCACAGGCGGCGCCTTGAGCGTCGCGTCGCTGAACAGTGTTTCCGGCGGCACCGCCAGCAGCAACCTGGGCGCGCCGACCACCGTCGCCAACGGCACCATCAACTTCTTTGGTAGTTCGTTCGGCAACGGGCAACTGACCTACACGGGCGCCGGCGAGACCACTGATCGCGTGCTCAATTTGTCCGGCGGCGGGCAATATACCGCCACCCTCGACCAGTCAGGCACCGGTCTGCTCAAGTTCACCAGCGACATGACATTCGCCGGCGCGTCGGGAAGCAAGATTCTCATCCTGCAAGGCAACACCGCCGGCACCGGCGAATTCGCCGGGGCGATTGGGAACAAAGACGCCAACAACCTAACAGTCGTCCGCAAGGCCGGCACGGGCACCTGGACACTCTCCGGCGCAAACACTTACACCGGCACGACCAGCGTCAACGGCGGCATCTTGAGCGTCGCGTCGCTGAACAGCGTTTCCGGCGGCAGCGCCAGCAGCAACCTGGGCGCGCCCAAGACCGTGCCCAACGGCACCATCGCCGTCGGCAGCGGCGTTACGGCTGCCACCCTGCTTTACACCGGCGCGGGTGAAACCACCGACCGCGTCATCAACCTCGCAGGCACCACCGGCGGGGCAACGATTGACCAGTCCGGCACTGGCCTGCTGAAGTTCACCAGCGCCTTCACCGCCACCGGCGGAG
>Ga0265297_10009090_pt1 | contig 12992 bp, 17 predicted proteins | sample Munlanlwell13791_FD_192502 | JGI IMG/M metagenome (GOLD analysis project Ga0265297, IMG submission 192502) | Leachate microbial communities from a municipal landfill in Southern Ontario, Canada - Leachate well 137-91 | ecosystem: Engineered > Solid waste > Landfill > Unclassified | place...
ATGCAGATGATCTACAACAACAAACTTGCCCTGGAATTCATGCACAAGCATAAAGCGGATCCTTTTACTCATGAGAGAATCCATGGACTGCACAAGATCCTGGTCTACAACACCCACAAGGATCGTCCTATTACGGTCGGCCAGTATCGCAAAGGCCCCATCTATGTTGTGGACGGACACGGCCGGGCTGTTTACGAAGGGCCCCCGGCGCTGGAAGTCCCGGGCATGATGGACCGCTTTATAGAATGGATGAATCGCGAGACGGGGATCCATCCGCTTGTGAATGCCGCCCTTGTGCATCTTTACTTCGTTCATGTCCATCCCTTTGATGATGGGAACGGACGGAGTGCCAGGGCCCTTTCCAACCTCTATCTTGAAAAACAGGGGTATGGTTTCATCAACCTTCTCGCGCCCTCGGACTATTTCGAGCATCACAAGGTCGCTTACTACAAGTCCATCCAGGCGGCCGAAGAACATGGCTATGACGCGACCTATTTTGTCCTCTACTACCTGGAAGCCTTGAGAGACCAGCTTGTCCGGGTCAAATCCCAGCTCGAAAAAGAGGGGAAGATCAAAGATATCAAACAAGTGCTCGGGCAGAATACATGGGCAAGATTGGACAAAAAACACATCAAGGCATTACGGTGGATGATGAAAAGCGGGGAATGGATCACGACCCGGAAATATTGCAAGTTGAACCACTGCTCCGACGAGACCGCCCGCAAGGATTTCATTCATTTGATGAAGCTCGGGCTTCTTACAGCCGAAGGTTCCGGCCGCTCAACCCGGTACCGGTTCACGGGCCCGGAAGCAAACACGTAGCGACAAATCCGGAAAACAGGTCTACCTTAACAACCATTTACTCGAGAAAGAATATGCGGTAAGGGTAAGGGAATAAATAGGTGTGACCCTTTTTTATTTTTCACTCTTCATCGATTCTGCGAGAATGTTTCCGGAATGGTAATCAGGGCAGCCCCAATCTCTGTTCCGCTTCGATTGATTGGAATTGGGACCGCTTCGTAAAAATTGAAAGGTATTGAGATTATGAAAAATTATCTTTGGAAATATTTTCTCCCCGGGTTAACGCTGATCCTCTGCGCGTTCTGGGTGGGGACCCTGCCCAGCATCGTCTTTTCATTTCTGGGGTTCCTCTCGTTTTTTCTGGCCGGCGTAGCGCTGATCATTGAAGGGCGAAAAAAACAGGCTGCAAACAGGAAACCGAAGACTGATGAGAGGATGGATCGATGAATTACTTTAAAATTTTGAGTATCGTGTTGGGCGCGGGGATGGTCCTTGGAGGCGTGTGGGCCGTTTTTTCTGTGGAAGGTCTGAAGCGGCTCATCGCGAAGCTTTATCCGGAAGAGCGACCACGCTGGTTGCTGATCGCTGGGGCGCTGGTGTTAGCCCTTGTTTTATGGACCTGGATGGAATTGGCGAAGGCCGTCCCAATACTTATCAATTTCAGAGAATCTGAAATTGGGGCGGTCCTCGCCAACCATCAAGAAACAAAACTCGTGGCGAGGGCCGCGAGCATGGAAAACTTTGTGGTGACGCTGGTGGTCAGCCTCGGCCTGATCAAGGTCGTGCCGCTTGTCTTCTTTTACAAGAAGTCCCGGGAGTTCCTGACGGCGCTTCTCGCGGAGCCGCTCGCGTTCCGTGTGGTGGTGTTGAGCTCTGCCGCGATCGGGCTGGGGCTTCTCGTGATGGGGTTGGTCTTCTAAGAACTTCTGACAAAATGTCATTCCCGAGTGCTTCAATCGGGAATCCACTCTCTGGATCCCCGATTTCGCGGGGATGACAAACTTTACTTTGTTAGAGTCTCTAAGTTCTGGCACTGCAGATCTGCGCACCCTGACTTTTTTATTTTTTTTCTAAGAAGGTCAGGACAACCACGACTTTTTACTGTTTGTTTCCATCAATGAAAGTCGTGCTGAGAAACACGGCCTGGTCGTGATTGATTTCAAAGAATCCGGGGCCTACCTGAAAGTCCTTCTCAAGTCCGACGCTTTCCTTGACCACCATTTTTCCGCCCTTGGAAGATACCAGATACGGCGCATGATGGGCCAGCACGCCGACAAAGCCGTTCTCCGTGGGGAGGAACGTATGCAGGACTGTTCCTTCATAGGCGACTCCTTGCGGCGTGATGATCTTCAGCGAGTAGGATGCGGCCATGGGCAGTTATCTTTTTGAGTTTTGCGAATGTTGTGTCATTGCGAGGAGCCCCAAAAGGGCGACGCCTGGCTTTCATTAAATTCTATATTGGAAGCCAGTGCTGTACTTGCCCAATCATTCAAAAAAACAAGGGCAAGTACGTGGCAATCTCTTTTTGTAAAAGTGAGATTGCTTTCCGCCAAAGGCGGATCCGCCTCTGGCGGACGCAGGCTCGCAATGACAGAAGAAAAAAGATCCGTTCTAAACATTTACTTTTACCTTCTCGTAAGCTTCCAGAACGTCTTCAATCCCGCCCGCCATGTAAAAACACTGCTCCGGAATATGATCGAGCTCGCCGGCGAGAATCTGCTTGAAGCTGGTAATGGTGTCCTTCAAGCGCACGTAGCGGCCCTTGCGTCCGGTGAACGCTTCCGCAACGAAGAAGGGCTGGGAGAAAAAGCGTTCGATCTTCCGGGCACGCATCACGAGATCTCTGTCTTCCTGTGAAAGTTCGTTGATCCCCAGGATCGCGATGATGTCCTTCAGATCCTTGTAGCGCTGAAGGATGCGCTGGACTTCGCGGGCAATGTCGTAGTGCTCCTGCCCGACGACGCGCGGATCAAGCATGCGCGAAGTGGAAGCGAGCGGATCCACGGCAGGGAAAATGCCCTGTTCCACGATCTGGCGCGAGAGCACGGTAACGCCGTCCAGATGCGAGAACGCGGTGGCCGGCGCAGGGTCGGTCAGGTCGTCGGCCGGCACATAAATGGCCTGCACCGAGGTGATCGAGCCCGATTTTGTGGACGCGATGCGCTCCTGCAGAGCGGCCATTTCGGTCGCGAGGTTCGGCTGATATCCGACCGCGGACGGCATGCGGCCCAAAAGAGCGGAGACTTCGGAGCCCGCCTGTGTGAAACGGAAAATGTTGTCGATGAAAAGCAGGACGTCCTGATGTGCCTCATCGCGGAAATATTCCGCCATTGTGAGACCCGACAAAGCCACGCGAAGGCGCGCGCCGGGAGGTTCGTTCATCTGTCCGAACACCATCGCCGTTTTCTTGATAACGCCGGACTCCTTGAGTTCAAGCCAGAGGTCGTTCCCCTCGCGCGTGCGTTCTCCGACACCGCAGAACACCGAAACGCCGCCGTGCTCGTTGGCGATCGAGTGGATCAGCTCCATGACGATCACAGTTTTCCCGACGCCCGCGCCTCCGAAAAGCCCGACCTTGCCGCCCTTGGGGTACGGGGCCAGAAGGTCGATGACCTTGATGCCGGTCTCAAGGGTCGCGGAGACAGGGAGCAGTTCTTCAAAGGACGGCGGCGCGTGATGAATGCTGTGTTTCTTCGACGGGTCTTTGACATTGCCTTGCTCGTCGATCGGTTGTCCCAAAAGATTGAAGATGCGGCCGAGGGTCTGTTCACCTACGGGGACAGAGATCGGAGCGCCGGTGTCCTCCACTTTCATGCCGCGTACCAGGCCGTCGGTGGAGGCGAGGGCGATCGCGCGGACGATGTTATCGCCGATATGCTGCGCGACTTCCAGGACCAGGGTCTGGGTTCCTGTCTTCACTTCGAGGGCGTTCAGTATTTGCGGCAGATGATCAGTCTCGAATTCGACGTCGACACTGGGGCCCATCACTTGAATGACTTTTCCGGTATTCATTTTAACTCCTTTTTAAAATTACTTTTATCAAAAACCGGGACTGAAGACTCGGGATTCATACCTCGTAAAGGTTCAAAATAAAAACGAGGGGCGAGTCCCGAGGAACGAGTCCCTATTACATGCTTTTAAGAGCTTTTGAGCCCGAAACAATCTCGATAAGTTCGTTTGTAATAGCTGCTTGCCGGACCTTGTTCCTTAAGAGAACAAGTGTGTCGATCAGTTCTTTTGCATTTTCGGTGGCCTGGTACATGGCGTTCATGCGTGCCGTGTGCTCCGCGATCATGGATTCCATGAAAATCATGCGTATCTTGGCCGCGAAAACGAGCGGAACGAGCCGTGTGAACAAGGCCTCGCGGCCGGGCTCCATGATATACAGGTTGGACGTCTCGCCCGGTTCGTGGCCGTTTTTTTCCAGATGGAACGGAAGGAGTTTTTCGTTCGTGGCGCGAGGAACAGATTTGCCCGTGAAATGGGCATAGATCGCGTAGACGGCGTCGACCTTTCTTTCCGTAAAAAGCGTTTCAACCAAAGAGCTTGTTTGTGTGATCACGGACTCGAATTGCGCGGTCTTGGTGTCCGTGAAGACCTGATGCCACGTGTGCCCCGTGCGCGAAAGGGCGTTGACGCCGTTCTTGCCGACACCGATGAGAAGAGGTGCTTTGGAACTATCCCGCAGGAATTTTTTAGCTTCCTCAATAAGACTTTGATTGTAGGAACCGCAGAGGCCGGTATCGGACGTGATCACGAGAAGCGCAGTCTTTTTTTCTTCACGCGTTTCAAGCAGGGGATGCTGGACCGGAATATCCGTGGCGAGCAGACGGTTCAAAATCCCTTCCAGTGCCTGGACATAGGGAATCGTTTGCTCACGCAATTTTTGAAAACGCTTAAGCTTCGCCGCGGCCACCATTTCCATGGCCCTGGTGATCTTTTGGGTGCTTTCAACACCCCGGATCCTGTTTTTTAGTGCTCGTAATTGACCTGACATTTTTTAAAAACGGGACTCGGGACTAGTTCCTCGGGACTCGTTCTGTTTCTTATTTTTACGAGTCCCTAGCCCCGAGCTACGAGTTCCTTTCATTTGAAATTGTTTTTGAACTTTATGATCGCCTGCTTCAGATCTTCTTTCAACGTGTCGGAAAGGATTTTCTTCTCCGCGATCTCTATAAAGATCTCCTGATAATTCTTGTCGATGAAATCCCAGAGATTTTTTTCAAAATCCCGCACCTTGGAAGAGGGAATGTCATCGAGGAAGCCTTCATTGCCCGCGAAAATGCTTACGATTTGACGCTCAAGGGGAAGCGGATGGAGGTCAGTCTGCTTCAGGATCTCGGTCATGCGTTCGCCGCGTGTGAGCTGGTCTTTGGTGGTCTTGTCGAGGTCGGTCGCGAGCTGGGCAAAGGCCTGGAGTTCGCGGTATTGAGCGAGTGCGAGGCGCAACGTGCCGGCGACCTGTTTCATGGCTTTGGTTTGGGCGTTTCCGCCGACGCGCGAAACGGAAAGGCCGACATTGATGGCCGGCCGCACGCCCGCGTAGAAAAGATCGCTTTCCAGATAGATCTGTCCGTCTGTGATGGAAATAACGTTCGTCGGAATGTAAGCCGAAATATCGCCGAGCTGCGTTTCGATCACAGGAAGCGCGGTGAGCGAGCCGCCTCCCATGTCCTCGCGTAATTTGGCCGCGCGTTCGAGCAACCGTGAATGAAGATAAAAAACATCTCCCGGATACGCTTCGCGTCCCGGAGGCCGTTGCAGAAGCAGCGACAGCTGGCGGTAGGCGACGGCATGTTTGGAGAGGTCGTCGTAGACAACAAGAGCGTGTTTGCCCGTAAAAAGGGACTCCTCACCGATCGCGGCGCCGGCATAAGGCGCGAGATACTGAAGCGGGGCCGGATCGTCGGAAGAGGCAGACACGATCGTGGTGTATTCCATGGCGCCGTGTTTTTCGAGCGTTTCGGTGAGCGCCACAACGCTGGAAAGTTTCTGGCCGATCGCGACATAGATGCAATGGACCCCCGAGGTCTTTTGATTGAGGATCGTGTCGATCAGGATGGCGGTCTTACCCGTCTGGCGATCGCCGATGATAAGTTCTCGCTGGCCGCGGCCGATCGGAATCATGGCGTCAATGGACTTGATACCGGTCTGCAAAGGTTCTTTGACAGGTTGGCGCTGGACCACGGAAGGCGGCAGGGATTCGATCGGGCGAGTTCTTTGCGTGACGATCGGCCCCTTGTCGTCGAGCGGCTCTCCGAGCGGATTGATGACGCGGCCTTTCAAGGCGTCACCTACCGGGACCTGCGCGATCTTCCCCGTGCGTTTGACCTGGTCGCCTTCCTTGATGTTACGGTCTTCGCCGAGGATGACAACACCGACATGATGCGGTTCAAGATTGAGCACCAGGCCCGTCGTCCCGTCACGAAATGTGACGAGCTCGCCGGCCATGACCTCGTCGAGGCCGTACACGCGGGCGATGCCGTCGCCCACCTGCAGGACGTAACCTACCGACTGCATCTCGAGCTTCGTTTGATATTTCTGGATCTCTTTTTGAATGGCTTGCGTGACTTCCTCGGGTTTGAGCATCAGGCGATCCCTTCTTCGGCGGAGCTGAAAAGTTTTTGTTGGATCTCATAAAGACGGTTTTTAAAACTACAATCAATCTCTTTCCCGTTAAAGCGCAGAATGAATCCTCCGAGAAGGTCCCGGTCGGTTCTGGGGATCAGACGGATCTCTGTCCGGGCTCCGGGCCCCACGGCAAGGGAGGAAGCTCGGAGCTTCTTTGTGAGGACGGCTTTGAGTTTTCCAAGGAATTCGGAGGAAAGCGGTACGGCCGAAAGCATCTCGACTTCCTGAACACCTTGTTTTTTCTCAAAACGGTCGTGAAAAATCTTTTCGATCTCCGGCAGGAGCGCGAAACGTTTTTTATCGATCAGGACCCGGAGGAATCTTTCCAAAAGCCCCGTCTTTTCTCCCGCGAGAGCGCTTAACGCCAGGGTGTATTTTTCCTGATTTGTGAGCGTGGGATTCGCCATCAGGAGCAGGACTTTCGGCTGAGCCTTCAGGATTTTGGCAAGTGCATGGAGTCCGGCGTCTATTTCTGCGAGATGACCTTCTTTTTCCGCGAGCTCGAATAAGGCGCGGGTATAACGGCCCGCTGCGATGGCGTCACTCATAGTTTTTTCTCAAGCTCCCCGAGGATTTCCAGGGCTTTTTTCTCTTGCTGGGCGGTGTTCATTTTTTCCGCCAGGATCTTTTCCGCGACACGGATCGAAAGCTCGGCGATCTCCTGGCGGAGCGTGAGCCGCGCTTTCTGGACTTCGAGTTCGATATTGGCCTTTGCCTTTTCAAACGAGGTCTGGGATTCCAGGCGCGCCTTTTCCTGGATCTCACGCGCGAGGCGGCGTCCTTCCTGGATGGCCTCCTGCATTTTGGCGCGGGCCTCTTCTTCGATTTTCTGAAGATGCGCGAGGTAATCCTTTTGAAGTGCGGCAACCTCTTGCTTGGTCTTCTCGATCCCGCCCCATTCGCTTTCGAACCGCTCGCGCCGGGATTTGATGATGGCGAGAAGCGGTTTCCACGCGAATCTCTTGAGCGTGAAAAACACGATCAGGAAAGCGATGAGCTGGACCAGGACCTCTGTGAGATGGATGTTCTCTTGAAAGAATTCCATAAGCGTTTCTTGTTTAGTCCCAATTCTTATCATCCCGCCGCCACAAAGGCGGGATGGGGCAAGCCTTGTCGCCCTTTAAGAACAGAATGTAAGACAAGGCTAGATCTTTCCCATCAACACGAAACCGAAGATCAACACATAAAGCGTCAACGCCTCGATCAGCGCGCAGCCGGCCATCATATTGACCAGGATCTTTTGAGAAGCTTCAGGCTGGCGGCCCGTGGCGTCCATGGCCGCGGCGACGGCTTTGCCGAGGGCGATTGCCGACCCGAACGCTGTGATGGCAAGTCCGAGCGGAAGTGCGAAACCTAATGCAATATGCGAATCCATAGTGATTCTCCTTACGTTGAGGGTGGATGAACAGGACTTGATGGTTTTTCAGGCGCCGCGTCATGGCCCTCGTCGTGTTCATGCGGCATGATCAGTGAAATATACACAGTCGAGAGCAAAAGGAAAACAAAAGCTTGAATGAAGCTGAAGAGAATGACGAGGACATTGGCGAAGAGCTGGAAAAAGAACGGCAGCCAGTAGTACATCGCGTTCAATTCCGCGAATTTGTAGAGCAGTTTGTCCTCGCTTGAGACATTGGCAAAAAGACGAAGCGAGAGGCTCAAGGGCACGGCGAAGAACTCGATGCTCAAATTGATGACGAGCATGAGCGGGACGAGTGCAAACCCCAGAATCCCGACAGGGTTCCCGGCGAGATGCTTCACATAATTAACGAAGCCGTGTTCTTTGATGCCGACCCACTGGATGTAGACCGTGGTAATGAGCGCCAAAGCGATCGTGGTGCTCCACGCACTGGTCGGCGATCTCATCAAGGGGACAAGCCCGAGCCAATTCTGGAGAAGAATATAGATGAACATCGTTCCGAGGAAAGGGACATGTTCCATGCCCCGGGGCCCGAGAATGCCGGTGACGAATTCGGCAAGGCCTTCCATGACGAGTTCCCAGCGGTTCTGAAGACCTTTAGGGAGAAATTCGTTTTTTCGCGCAGCACGGATCGATTGAAAGGCAATGAAACCCAAAATCAAAAATGAAAAAACGAGATTTTCCCAGGAAAACAAAAAATGGATAAAATGGGATTTCGGGAAAAAATGCTCCAGAACCGTGATCAGACTCGGGAGTTCTTCGGTAGCCTGTTCCTGGACCTGCGCAACGGCTTGTACGGCGGCTGTCACATGCTGTTCGGTTACGCTCATAAATCCTTTTTCTCGCTTCCTTTATATAGAAGCCTCAGTATCCGCACGGTCTGAATGACTGAACCGGCGAGTCCCAGAAGCACTAATGCCAGGGTGGTGCCTGGAGCCCAGCCCCATTTTCCGATCAACCATTGGCTGACCAGATAACCCGCGAAAGGGCCGCTTAGAAGGACCATAGGCAGGGTCAACGCCAGTCCGAGCATCCAAAAAAGCTTCCGAAGATCTTTCTTGATGGTGTCCAAGGGATTTGGGGTGGGTCCACACCCAACTCGCAATACCGCTTCTAGTTACAAAAATTGACGGACGATATTATCTGGCAAATCATATTTCTTTGCAAGCCAAGATGCAGAAGGAGGCGGGAACGGGGCATGGATCGTTCACTTTCTGACTCAAAACAACACTCGACGGGACGGAAGCTTGTTCGTAAACTATCGCATCATGTTGACCCCAACGGCAGTGTCCACAAGCGTAAAACCCTTATGTCCGATTTTCGGGACCTGCGGAGGATGTCAATATCAGGACATCCCGTATGAAGAAGAACTCTCCCGTAAAGAGGCTGTCTTGAAGGCGCTTCTTGTGAAGGAGTTGAACCTTCCGGAAGATGTTTTCGAACCGATCGCGCCATCGCCCGAGTCTTACTACTACAGGAATCGTCTTGATCTTACCTTGCGTAAAAGGAATAACGGTGAGCGGCAGATGGGTTTTATGCTGCCGGGGACCCAGCGGCTGCAGGAGGTGAAGACTTGTCCGATCGCGCGCAAAGAGATCAATGATTTCCTGCCCGCGCTAAAAGAAGAGGCGGTCCGCAAGCTCCCGGAGGATTACCGGGTTGCGAACCTGGTTGTTCGTGTCGGGGATGAAGGCAGGGTGCTCTGGGGCGGTATCGGCCGGCGGTCGCTACGAATGAAGGAAGAAAATTATTTCTGGACGACCGTGCACGGGCGGAAGATCTTTTATGCGCTCGATACTTTTTTTCAGGCGAATCTATCGATCCTTGAGAAAATCGTTTCAAGGATCAAGGGCCTTATCGACTGGGAAAAGGATACGGTTTTTCTTGATCTTTATTCTGGCGTCGGCCTCTTCGGGATCGCCCTGGCTGATCGCGCGAAAGAGGTGGTGATGATCGAATCGTGTCGTGACTCTGTGAGACTTGCGCAGTACAACGTTCGCTATCACCGGCTCGGCCATGTGAATATCCTGGAAGGAAAAGTCGAGACGCATTTGCCGGAGGTGCTTCCGGGATTCCACGGAAAATCCTGCGTCGGTCTAATCGATCCGCCGCGTGCCGGACTTTTCCCGTCCGTGATCGAGACCTTGAACCGGGCCACGGGCCTCAAGACACTGTTCTATCTTTCCTGTTCTCCGGAATCACTCGCGCGTGATCTTAAAAAATTGACGCCGGAAGCATGGCAGATTCAAAAGATCATGCCCTTCGATTTTTTCCCTCGGACACGGCATCTGGAGACTTTAGTATGGCTGATTCGTTGCCGCTAGACATGTCATCCCCGAATGCTTCTATCGGGGATCCAGAACTGGATTCCCGCTTTTCCGCCAGAGGACGGATCCGTTCAGCGCCTTGTGGCGGACGCGGGAATGACAAAAAAAAGAAGACGCGAGAATTTGTAAAAGAAAAGTACGATCCCATCGTTTTCAGCGAGTTCTTCGGGAATTCTCACCCGGTCGAAATGGAGATCGGATGCGGGAAGGGAAAATTCCTTGTCGCCCGCGCGAACGAAAATCCGGGAACCAACTTTCTCGGGATCGATCGTATAAGCAAGTTTATGAACATCGGGAAGGCGCGTGCCCAGAAGCGGGCGCTTGCCAACATCCGGTTCGTCCGGGCCGAGGCACGGGCATTTTTAACCGAAGCAATTGCGCCCGGAAGCGTGAGCCTTTTTCACATCTATTTTCCGGATCCCTGGCCGAAACGCCGGCATCAGATGCGCCGGGTTTTCACTTCCGAGCTTCTCACGCTTCTTCACACGCGGCTTGTACCGGAAGGGCTGGTAGAAATCGCCACGGACGATAAAGACTATTTTTCGGCCATGAAGAAAACCATAGCGGCTACTGCGGAACTCTGGGAGAATGTGCGCGAAATGGTGAATGAGAGAATCTTGGACGGGATGAATAAAACTAATTACGAACTCAAATGGGCGGCTGAAGGCCGGCCTCTTTTTTACGCGGAGCTCAGGGCCGCATGACATTTTTAAATTTAAAGGTATGCGGCACAGTACTGTTAACCCTTAAAATTAAATGGAGAACAGTACAGAAAACATGAGAATCGCACACGCCCTGGCCAGCGCGGGACTTGGGTCCCGCAGGAAATGCGAGGTTTTTGTCACCCACGGTGCTATTTCCGTGAACGGCGAGGTCGTGCAGGATCTTGGAAGGCAGGTGGACTTTCAGAAGGACACGATCATGTATCGCCACAAAGTCCTCCAGATGGCGCCGCATGTCTATTATCTTTTGAACAAGCCCGAAGGTTATGTCGTAACGGCGCAGGACATGCACGCCAAAAAAACGGTCTTTGATCTTTTGCCGCGGCACCTTGTGAATGCGACACGCCAATCCGCTACAAACCGTGTTCGTGTGTTTCCGGTCGGCCGGCTGGACAAGGATTCTTCGGGTCTTCTTCTCGTGACCAACGACGGCGAGCTCGCGAATCGTCTGATCCATCCGCGATTTCACGTGGAGAAATGGTATCAGGTAAAACTTCATCGCGCCTGGGATGCGAGGGACCGCGATAAAGTGCTGGAAGGTTTCCATTCGTACGATGGTTTTCTTAAACTGGAAGATATCCGGCCGATCTCACCGAGGATTGTCATGGTGGAGCTTCGCGAAGGAAAGAAACGCCAGATCCGCCGGGTGTTCCGGCGATTTGATTATAATGTCGTGATGCTCAACCGCTTTTCCTTTGGGCCTTTAAAGCTCGGGCATCTTGCGCCGGGTCAGGGCCGCTTTCTTACCTCCTTCGAGGTCCGCGGACTTCGCAAGGCCGTCGATCTTTAAAAGGAACTCGTAGCCCGGGACCAGGGACTCGCAGGAATGAGGAACCAAAACGAGTCTCAAGGAGCGAGTGACGATCCCCAGGCTTTTGATCATTCCTCGATCGTCTTTTTTTGCGGGTGGTAGAAAAAACGCTTCTTCGAATCCGTATCCTCCATGATGACCACTAAATGATCACCCACTGAAAAAGCCGGATGTATCCGGATGGCTTCGGCCTTGACGCCTCTCCCCTTCAAAAAATCCAGGAGGAATTCCCGCTCTCGTTCTTTTAATGTGCATTTGATTTCCAGAAAATCCCGCACCAGATATTCCCATGTTTGTTTTGTGATGACGCTCATCTCGGCACCTCCCCTGGTCGTTTTTTTTTGGCTTTAACCTTAACGTATGTTCGCGAGTTTTGACAGGGAAGAGACCCGGAGCTTTTTTATGAAATCTACTATTGGTAGAGTTAAAGGGTATTATAAAACATATCTCGGGGAGGATTCAGGTCTCGGTTTTTTTTATTAAAATAAATTTGACAAAGAGGCGATGGTTGGTTATTATACAACTATAAATCTATGGGGTTAATAGACTATGATATCTAACAAGACAAAATATGCTCTGAAAGCTGTTCTGATGCTTACGGGGAAATACGTTTCGAAAGAGCCTGTTTTAATTGCGGAAATCGCGGAAAAAGAGTCCATTCCGAAGAAATTCCTCGAGGCGATCCTTCTGGAGCTCAAGAACAAAGGGTTTTTGCAGAGCAAGAAGGGGAAGGGCGGCGGATATCTTTTGGCCCGTCCGCCGAGCCGGATCAGTTTTGGGGAAGTGATCGGGATCTTCGAGAACCCTTTTGACTCATTGCCCTGTCTGGACGGGAAGGCAAATCGAAGGTGCGATGAATGTAAAAAAGGCAGCGTTTGCGGGATCCGTATGGTGATGCAGGAGGTTTACCAGACGACATCAAGCATCCTTAATGTGACATCGTTCCAGGATGTCCATGATCGAATGCGAAATACGAGCCAGGAAGCCATGTATTTTATTTAAGGGGGCGGTGTTTTTCCGCCCCACTTATCCTGAGCGAATCCGAAGGATGAGTCGAAGGATCTCAAACGAGGTCTTTCGCCTCCTGCGGGGTCCAGGATGACCGATCTAACAACCAAAGGAGAAACCAAAATGAGCAAGATCGATAGCAAGTTAAAAATCGAAACACTGGCGCTTCACGGAGGACAGGAAGCGGATCCGACGACCGGTTCCCGGGCCGTTCCTATTTATCAAACGACCTCCTATCAGTTTAAAAATACCGAGCATGCCGCCAATCTTTTCGG
>Ga0265297_10009091_pt1 | contig 12992 bp, 13 predicted proteins | sample Munlanlwell13791_FD_192502 | JGI IMG/M metagenome (GOLD analysis project Ga0265297, IMG submission 192502) | Leachate microbial communities from a municipal landfill in Southern Ontario, Canada - Leachate well 137-91 | ecosystem: Engineered > Solid waste > Landfill > Unclassified | place...
GATGGGCTGCCGCACTTCAACGCCAAGACCGAGGCTGAATGGAAGCAGTTCTTTCTCAATTTTCTGGACCGCACGGTAGCCAAGAAGGCGCTGCTTGAAGACATAAAGCAGTTCTTCATGCGCGGCGTCGTGCAGAAGGGGGCCAAGGGGATCTTCATAGGAGATTTGCTCCTCGCCAACGGCCGCACCGAGAAGTTCGTCCGTTTCTCCATACTCGCGGAGGCGCTCGCGAAGCTCAAGGCCATGATGCCGGGCAGCCAGGTGACGAAGGAGATGCTGGGCAAGCTCACGGGCGAGGAACTCATGTACCTCGCACTCGCCGCGTCGCGCGGCAGCGAGTTCGCGTTCCAGCAGGAGGCTGCGAAGGGGCGCTTCGGGCTCGCCAGGGCCGAGGCCCAGGCAGCGGAGAAGCTCGGCATCACTCTGGAGCAGCAGCTGCAGAAGAAGACCAAATTCCTCAAGGGCAAGAAGGGCGGCCGCGGCATGGCATGGTATGACCGCGACTCCGAGCCCGAGGAGCTGCCGTATCAGTTCGTGCCCTGGTGGCAGTGGGGAAATCTCAAGAACACCGGTTCCACAAAGTGGGTCACCCGCGTCTTCTACGGTTCTCTGTTCATCCTCTCGATGATCGGCATAGCGCTGCTCACTGCGAGGCTTCTGTCAGGGCACTGACCCGGGGCTCGATTTTTTTCAGATAATTCAATCTGGGGGCGACGATGACCAAGACTGCGCATCCGAGGAAATCCAGGCTCATAATCCCGAAGGGCTACAGGCCGAAGCTCCACCTGCGCGAGACGGAGATAGCGATCAAGTTCGTGAAGGACTTTTTCCAGAACCACCTGGCGCGCGCCCTCTCGCTCACGCGCGTTTCGGCGCCGATCGCAGTCTCGGCCGCGAGCGGCGTGAATGACTACCTCAACGGCATCGAGAGGCCGGCCTCCTTCTACATAAAGGACGTGGGCGTGGAGGCCGAGATCGTGCAGTCGCTGGCCAAGTGGAAACGCGCCGCGCTGGCCGATTACGGCATGAAGCCTGGCGAGGGGCTCTACACGGATATGAACGCGATCAGGCCGGACGAGCGCCTGGACAGCCTGCACTCCGTCTACGTGGACCAGTGGGACTGGGAGAAGATACTGAAGAGGGAGGAGCGCGACCTCGACTATCTCAAGAAGACGGTGAAGACCATCTACGCGGTGATCGCAAGGACCGAGCGCATCCTCTGCCGCAGGTACCCGAAGCTCGGGCACCCGGTGCTTCCGCCGCGCATCCACTTCGTGCATGCGGAGGAGCTGGAGGCGGCGTACCCGAGGCTTGCGCCCGAGGAGCGCGAGGAGAAGATCGTAAGACAGAAGGGCGCGGTGTTCGTCATCGGCATCGGTTACCCTCTCGCAGACGGCAGGCCCCACGACGGCCGCGCGCCCGACTACGACGACTGGTGGACCGAGACCGGCCGTGGCCGCAGGGGACTCAACGGCGACATCATAGTCTGGAACCCTGTGATGGGCTGCCCGTTCGAGTTCTCCTCGATGGGCATCAGGGTGGACAAGGTCTCGCTCAAGGCGCAGCTGGCGATGCGCGGTGTGGAGACCTCCCCTTATCACCGCAGGATATTCAGGGGTGAGCTGCCGCTATCAATCGGCGGCGGCATCGGCCAGTCGAGGCTGTGCATGTTCTTTCTGCGCAAGGCCCACATCGGCGAGGTCCAGGCCGCGATCTGGCCCGACGCCATGCGCCGCGATTGCGCAAAGGCGGGCATAGAACTGCTCTGAGGGACAGTCTGAGCCCTATCTATTTGTAATTATTAATGTATTTAGATAGCAACAAAAACGGGGCGCAGCCGATACGTGGGTTGATATGTCGGCCCTGATAAAATCGATCCCGTTTTTTGCGCTGCCCGCGAACTCCTTCACAGCGTCTTCGGCTGGGGCGATCTTCCCCGCTGTGCAAAACGCCGCCTCGCCGGATTCTTTTGTCCGCGCATACGGCAATGAGTTCGCTTCATTGAAATCCGCGCGCGGCGATATCAGCCTCGACATCGTGGACCCGAGGAATTTCGAGCCGAGGTTCGAGGGGCAGCCGCCTTCGATGGGCGTGGAAAAACAGGGGCGGAGGATCCTCAACATGCTGGGGAAGGGAGGTCGGTTCTCCGTCGTCTTCGAGCGGCTGGAGACCCTCGGCATTCGCCGCATCGTCCTGGTGCCGCGATATCACCGGAATTTCACCGCGAGTTTGACTGATGAGGAGAGCGTCAAGACGGTGATGGCCAACTATCGGATCGACGGTCTCGAGCCGAACGACGCGGTCATCACGTTCGATCCGGAATACACGCATTCGATGCGCGACAAACTCTTGGCGATATCGCTCGAACACGAGCTGTGGCATCTGCACGATACCGTCGAGTTTCCCGGGCTTTATCGGCAACGCCTCGGGCTGATTTCGCGAGGCGCCGATGCGGATGCCGTCCTGCACTCCTTGCTCCATCTCTATCTGAGGGCGAGCGCACACCGGTTCGGGAGGATTTCGTTCGCCAACGCTGATATCGCCGATCAGAGGAGGCTCAGCAGCCGGCGGATGGAGCTTGCGGATATGACGAAACTGCCCGCCATGCTTTTCAGCTACATCGGGGATGCGCTGGAGACCTCTTTCGCACACGCGATCATGGGCAATGATTGGAGGGCGCGCTACTGCAACTGGTGGCTGAAGTCTTCCTATGGGAGCTGGTTGCCCCAATTCATAAATCGTGAGAAATTCTTTGGGATGGGCGATCAGATGGCCGGTCTGGTCCTGAGCTCGCTCATCGATTCTTCCGGCGGCCTCCGGTCCTCTCCCGACATCACCGAAATGATCGGCATCGTAGAAAATACAGTCAAAGATTTGAGTGTTTGGAGAGGGATGATCGTCCGCTGAAGATGTTCAAATTGCTTGCGCTCCCAGAACTCTCGTTATATGACGCCGCCTTGTATTGTTGAACGAGGGGCAGCCCATGGTCGAGATACCAGGAAAGCCAGGTGTCGCAATATTTCCACAAGGCCCCACGCCATGTCTGATGATCTGGCATCCGCCGGGCAACGGCCAGATTACCTTGAGCTCATCTTTTCAAGACTTGATGAAAATGGTCGGCAATCATCCGCGCGCAGCACTCTTCGCCGAGAAGCCACCTTCATTCCACGCCGGTAGGCCGGAGGGCCCGGCGGGCGTGTTGCTTCAGGGTGGAGCTGGAGGCGGAGACGGAGACGGCAACGGGAGGATAAAGATGATGAATGTGAAGATAGGCGATCTGATGCAACAGAGCGGGGTGAAGTTCGGGACCAGCGGCGCCAGGGGTCTGGTGAAGGACATGACCGACCGGGTCTGTTTCACGTATACGATGGGTTTTTTACAGTACTTGATGAGGCGGTGGGAGCTCAAGGAAGGGGGGGCCGTGGCTGTGGCCGGCGATCTGAGGTCCAGCACGGACCGCATCATGGCTGCATGCGCCGCTGCCGCGGATTATCTCGGATGCAGTGTGGTGAACCTGGGCAAGGTGCCGTCGCCCGCATCGGCGTACTATGGGATACTCAAGGGGATGCCGGTGGTCATGGTCACGGGTTCGCATATCCCGGACGACCGCAACGGCATCAAGTTCAATAAGATCGCCGGCGAGATACTCAAGGAAGACGAGACCGCTATAAGGGGAGAGGTCGTGCAGATACCGGATGGCCTCTTCAATGCCGACGGCTCATTCGCGCAGGGCGCCATAAAACCCATGCCAGGGGCCACGGAAGAAGCCGAGGAGCTCTTCTACAATCGTTACGTCGATTTCTTCGGCGTGGAGGCGCTGAGGGGTAGGCGTATCGCCCTGTATCAGCACTCCGCAGTGGGTCGCGATCTGCTTGAGAGGGTGCTCAAGGGGCTGGGCGCAGAGGTGACGTCGCTCGGCCGCTCGGACAAGTTCATGCCGGTCGATACCGAGGCTATACGTCCGGAGGATGCGGAGTTGGCAAGGCGTGTGGCGAGCGAGGGTCGTTTCGACGCGATCATCTCCACGGACGGCGACTCTGACAGGCCGCTGATAGCCGGCCGCGACGGGAAATGGCTGCGCGGCGACGTCCTGGGGATATTTGTCGCGAAGTATCTGGGCGCGGATTCTGTCTCAGCGCCCGTCAGCTGCAACGGCGCGCTGGAGAGATCCGGCCTCTTCGCCGACGTCAGGCGCACGCGCATCGGTTCGCCCTATGTGATCGCGTCGATGATGGAGGCCTTGGAGGAGAAGCGCAAAAAGGTGGTGAGCTACGAGGCTAACGGGGGATTTCTGACCGCCACCGACATCGGCATGTCAGGCAGGGTGCTCAAGGCCCTGCCCACGCGGGACTCGTTCCTCCCGATAATCGCGACCATCCTGCTCGCGCGGCAGGAGGGCAAGGGTGTGGCGGAGCTCAGGGCGTCGGAGCCGCAACCTGAGACCGCAAGCAGCGTGATCAGGAATTTCCCGCCTGAGAAGAGCGCTGCGGTATTGGAGATGCTGACTCCGGTTGGGATCAACGACTATTTCGGCGCTCATTTCGGTCCGATGAAAACGGTCGATCGCACCGATGGACTGAGAATCACATTTGAGACCGACGAGGTCGTACATCTTCGGCCGTCCGGAAATGCTCCGGAATTCCGTGTTTACACCGAGGCGGGGAGCGAGAAGCGGGCGACGGAGGTCAACGGTATAGCGAAGGGCGTCATCGAAAAGATAGTCTGAATCAGAGCCTGTGCCTGCGCATCGCCTTGACGATGGTCGGGATCGCCCTGATCCGCTTCAGCAGGCCGCCTGTCATCTCCAGGAATTTCATGTCATAGGGATACCACCAGAAGCACTTGCGCGCGGAGCTGTTCTCGTGCACGTGCACGGGGTAGAGGAATTCCATGATCCCGGCCCTGCCGTGGCTGCGGCCGAATCCGGACTGCTTCACCCCTCCCCATGGTGCGCCTGGGATGGCGTGCGCGAAGACGCAGTCGTTGATCATGACCACGCCCGCCTGCAGTAGAGGAATCATCCACTTCGCGGCGCTCTTGTCAGAGGTCCATATCGACGCGGTGAGCCCGTAGGCCGAGTCGTTCGCGAGCCTCACCGCCTGCATGTCGTCAGAGAAGGGCATGATCGGCAGCACCGGCCCGAAGGTCTCGTCGCGCATGATGGGAAAGCTGTGATCCACGCCGGTGAGCACCGTGGGCGGGAAGAAGTACCCTGCGCGGGAGCGGTCGCGCTCGCCGCCGCACAGGATATTCGCCCCGCGCGCCTTCGCGTCCGTGATCTGCTCCTCCACGTGCTCCAGCTGAGCCGGCGTGGTCATGGGGCCTATGTCCACGTCGGGATCGAGCCCGTTGCCCTGCTTGAGCGCGAGCGCCTTTCGCACGCATAACTCTGCGAACTCCTCGAACATCGATTCGTGCACGTAGCAGCGCTCGACCGAGGCGCATGCCTGGCCCGCGTTGGTGAACGCGCCCCAGACCGCGGCGCTTGCGGCCCGGTCGAGCTCAGCGTCCTGCCTCACGATCATCGGGTCCTTGCCGCCGAGCTCGAGTATGAGGGGGGTGGGGCCCTCCGCCGCGAGCCGCATCACGTCCTTGCCCACCGCCGCGCTGCCGGTGAAGGCGATTTTGTCCAGTCTGGCGCTGATCAGCGAGCGCCCTGTCTCGGCGTCGCCCGGCAGATGAGAGAAAATCCCATCGGGGAGGCCGGCCGCCTGGAACATCGCTCCGATCATGCCGCCGGCGATCGGCGCCCACGAGGATGGTTTTACGAGCACCGCGTTGCCGCAGGCGAGCGCGGCGGCGGCCTGGCCTGCGGCGATGGCGAACGGATAGTTCCATGGCCCTATGATCCCCACCACTCCGCACGGCCTGTGGGCGATGAAGGATCTGCGGCCGATGAGCCGCAGAATTCCGAGTGGCGCCGTCTCGTCGCGGATGAACAGGGGCGCCTGCCTGGCCGCGTATCTTAGGAACTCGGCTGTCGGGAATATCTCCTGGGCCATGGCCTCGGCGAGCGGCTTTCCGTTGTCCATGGTTATCGTGCGCGCGACGTCCTCAGCGTTCGCGAGGAGCCACTCGCATGCTGAGTCGAGATATCTTGCGCGCCGGCGCACGGCGAGTTTTGCCCATGCCGGCTGCGCTGCGCGCGCGTTGGCGACGAGCTCTTTGACCTTTGACGGCGAGGTTATGGGCACCTTGCCCAGGGTTTCGAGGGTTGCGGGGTTTATGGAGATTATCTCTGTCATCCCATTTTATCGAGGGGACGGCCGCCGATGACGTGCACGTGCAGGTGGAATATCTCCTGGCCGGCCTGGCGGTTGGTGTTGATGATCGTGCGGTAGCCGGTCTCCGCGACGCCGGTCTTCTTGGCGATCTCCTTGGCCGCCATGATCATCTCGGCCACGAGCGACGCCTTCTCCGTCTTCATGTGGTTGAGGGTGGAGATGTGCTCGCGCGGCACGATCAGGACGTGCGTCGGGGCGACGGGGTTGATGTCCTTGAACGCGACGAGGTTCTCGCTCTCGAACACCTTCTCAGCGGGGATCTCGCCCTTCGCGATCTTGCAGAATATGCATTCTTCGGACATGGTCTCCTCCTACATGTCTGCCAGCGTCTCTTCGTTTCCGCTGCCGATGATCAAATCGTTCACCATCACCACCGCGCTCTTGAGGTCGATCTTGTCTTCGGTCAGCGATTTTCCCAGGACTATGCCGTCGAGGCGGGGCGCGGAGAGGGTGATTATCTTCTGGATGTCGGAGAGGTTGGATATCTCCGACGTGATCGTTATCCTCGCGGTCACGTTCTTGCAGAATTCGAGGATGCTCTTGAAATTTTCATCGCCCATGGTGCCGTCCGCCCTGATGTCGGAATAGAGTATGTAGCGCACGCCGGCGTCGAGGAACTGCTTTGCGTAGTCGAGGGGCGTCTTCTTGGTTACGACCGCGTAGCCGGGGATCGTGACGTGGCCCCCCTTGAGGTCGATGTGTGCGCCGATCTTGTTGGGGAACTGATCGCAGATCTCCTTGAGGAAGGCGGGCTGCTGATATGCGAGCGTGCCCTGGACCACGAAATCCACCCCTGCGTTGACGTACGCTTCCACCGCCTGCGGGGTCTTGAACGTCCCGTCCACGAAGGCGGCGATCTTGAGCTCGCGTATGATTTTGTTGATTACCGGCGCATGGATGCTGGCGCCTACCGCCGCAGTGGCCAGGTCCACGAAGTGGAGGGTCTCGGCGCCCGCGGTCTTCATCGCCGCTGCGGTGGCCATCGGGTCCTCGGAGAAGAGGGCTGAGCGCACCCCTCCCTTGAGCACGACCTTGCCGTCCTTGAGATATATCTGCGGAATCAGCTGCATAGTCCCCCCGGATATGGCTTCGAATACTAGCACAGGGGCGAGGGATTGTGAAATGCCAATTATGCCTGGGGCTGCTCGTCGGACTCGCGGCTGATCGTAGCACCGCAGGCGGCCAGCTTCTCCTCGATTCGCTCGTATCCCCTGTCCAGGTGATAGATCCTGCGTATCTCGGTCGTGCCCTCAGCGGCCAACCCGGCCAATACGAGCGAGGCGGAGGCGCGGAGGTCGGTGGCCATGACCGGCGCGCCCTTGAGCCTGGGCACGCCCCTGACCACGGCCGTGCCGCCGTCGATGGAGATGTCCGCGCCCATCCTGACGAGCTCGGGCACGTGCATGAAGCGGTTCTCGAATATCGTCTCGGTGATGATGCTGGTGCCGCCGGCCACGGACATGAGCGACATGAACTGCGCCTGCAGGTCGGTGGCGAAGCCCGGGTGCGGGGCGGTGGCGACGTCTATGCTGCGGAGCTTGCCGGACGAGAACGCCTTGACCCTGTCGCCTTCGACCGCGATCGTCATGCCTGCCTCGGTGAGCCTGGCGATCAGGGTCTCGAGCATCTCGGAGGGGAAGTTTTCGATCGTGAGTTCGCCCGCCGTGATGCCGGCCGCCATCAGGAGAGTGCCCGCCTCTATGCGGTCCGGGATGATCCTGTGCGTGACGGGTTTTAGGCTGTCGACGCCGCGGATGGTTATCCTGTCCGAGCCGGCGCCCTCTATGTCCGCTCCCATGGCCCTCAGGTGGCAGGCGAGGTCGATCACCTCGGGCTCGCGCGCCGCGTTGCTCATGGTTGTGACGCCGTCGGCCAGCACCGCGGCCATCATTATGTTCTCGGTGCCCGTGACCGTCACCTTGTTGAAGGTGATCTCCGCGCCGTGGAGGTGGCGCGCGAAGACCTCCACGTAACCCTCTTTGAGCTCGATCTTCGCGCCCATGGTCTCGAGCGCCTTGAGGTGCAGGTCGATCGGCCGGGCACCAATCGCGCAGCCTCCCGGCAAGGAGACGCGCGCGCGCCTGAGCTGCCCCACCAAAGGCCCCATCACAAGCACCGATGCGCGCATGGTCTTCACCAGGTCGTACGGCGCTTCGACCGCGCCCAGCCGATTGACGTTGAGGCGCAGCGACCCGTCCCAGCCCTCGCCCCAGCCGTCGTCCGATCCGGAGCCGGGCGCGACCTCGGCGCCGATGTGTTCCAGGAGCTTCGCCATGGTGCGGATGTCGCGGAGTTTGGGTATGCCCTCGAGCCTGTGCTCGCCCGTGGCCAGGAGCGTCGCGGCCATGATGGGCAGCGCCGCGTTCTTGGAGCCGCTCACCTTGACTGTCCCGGAGAGGGGACGGCCGCCTTCGATGATCAGTTTTTCCATGCGCTTTTCCTCGCCATCACGACCCTCTCGATGCCCGCGAGGTCATTTGCGGTCTTTATCGTATCATAACCGTCGATCTCGGCCGCCGTGCCGATCGCAGCGGCCGACTGGCCCGCGCCGATCTCCATGAGTAGCCATCCGCCCGGGACCAGATGCCGCAGGGCATCCTTCAATATGCGCGAGATAAAATCAAGCCCGCTTGGCCCAGCTGCAAGCGCCGCCCTGGGTTCGAAATCCCTGACGTCGCAGGGGAGATCGGGCATCTCGCTGTCGGATATGTAGGGCGGGTTCGCAGTGATCACGTCGAAGGGGCCGAGGCGCTGATCTTCGATCGGCCTGAACAGATCGCCTGCCAGGAGTTTCACCTTCCTGCCTACTCCGGATAGGTTGCTCTGCGCCACGGCGAGCGCTCTCTCCGAGAGGTCGGTCGCCACGATGGATGCCTCCGGCAGCTCCTGCGCGAGAGCCGCCGCTATGCAGCCGCTGCCCGTGCACACGTCGAGGATCGCGCACGGCCGTTTCAGCGCGCGGGCGATCTTGAGAGCCTCCTCGACCACGGTCTCCGTCTCAGGCCTCGGTATCAGCACGTCCGGGCTCACCCTTATCGGCAGGGACCAGAACTCCCTGGTGCCGGTTATGTAGGCGACCGGGCAGCCCTTGCTCCTCTTGTCTATCCAGGAGTCGAATTTCTCTGCGATATCAGGATCAATGGGGTCCTTGCGAACGAGACAGAGACCGGAGCGGCTCCTGCCCAGCGCGTGCGCCAGCAACACCTCTGCGTCCAGGCGCGGCGTGTCCGCGCCGCAGTCAGCCAGCTTTTTTTCCGCGCGGATTATCGCCTCTGAAATATTCATGCGCAGCGTTAGTCGTCCGGATATTGTTATTCGCTCTGATCGCCCGTCTTCAGCGCCTCTGCCTGGTAGTGCATCCTGACCGCGTCGATCATCTCGCCCAGCCTGCCGTCGAGGATCTGCTGGAGGTTGTAGAGGCTGAGATTGATGCGGTGGTCGGTGAGCCTGTTCTGGGGGTAGTTGTACGTGCGGATCTTTTCGGAGCGGTCGCCGCTGCCCACCATGGAGCGTCGCGCGGCCGTGCGCTCGTTCGCCTGCTTCTGCGTCTCCAAATCGAGCAGTCTCGATTTGAGTATTTTCATGGCCCGCGCCTTGTTCTTGTGCTGGCTGCGCTCGTCCTGACACGCCACGACGAGCCCGGAGGGCAGGTGGGTGAGTCGCACCGCCGAGTCGGTCCGATTGACGCCCTGGCCGCCCGGGCCCGATGCGCGAAACACGTCCACGCGCAGGTCCTTCTCGTCGATGGCTACGTCTATGTCCTCGGCCTCGGGCAGCACCGCGACGGTGACCGCGGAGGTGTGTATGCGCCCCGACGCCTCGGTCGTGGGCACGCGCTGCACGCGGTGCACGCCGCTCTCGTATTTCATCTGGCTGTAGACGTGATCGCCGGAGATGAGCGCGATGACTTCCTTGATGCCGCCGAGCCCGGTGGCGTTCTGATCCAGTATCTCCACCTTCCAGCGATTGTTCTCCGCGAAGCGGCCGTACATGCGGAAGAGGTCGGCGGCGAACAGCGCGGCCTCCTCGCCCCCGGTGCCTGCGCGAATTTCGAGTATGACGTTCTTCTCGTCGTTGGGATCGCTGGGGAGGAGCAGTATCCTGAGCCTCTGCTCGAGATCGGCGATCTTCTCCTCGAGCGCCGGGATCTCGGAGCCGGCCATCTCCACGATCTCCGGGTCGGACTCCTTGTCCATCATCTCGCGGTTATCGGCGAGCGCTTCCTGGGTCCTGCGGTACTCGCGAAAGTCGGCCACGATCTCCCCGAGGTCGGAACGCTCCTTGGCGAGTTTCTGAAAGCGCGACTGGTCGGAGAGCACGGCAGGGTCGCCCATCTGCCTCGTGAGCTCCTCGAATCTCTTCTCGACCTCTTCGAGTTTCTTGAACATGGCTAAAATAATGCCCACGGGCCTGTGTCAGCCCATGGGCATCCTGGTTGTGGGTTGAGACAGCTACTGGTTCCCTGCTGCCTTGCTCTTCTTCGCGTTCTGGTGCGCCTGGAACTTCTCCATGCGCTTGTTGAAGCGATCGACGCGGCCGGTGGAATCGACCAGGCGCTGTTTGCCCGTGAAAAACGGATGGCACTTGGAGCAGAGCTCCACGTTGAAGTCCTTGCACATGGTTGAGCTGGACTTGAACAGTGCCCCGCAGGTGCATTTGATCGTAACGTCTGTGGATTTTGGGTGTATGGCTTCCTTCATGGTGCCGCTCCTTTGAAAGAAGGGCGACCTAACATAGAAAGCCGTCATAGGCAAGGGAGAAAACCGCGATTTTACGCCTTGTTGGTGGCTGTCTTTGAAAGCGTGGGTATGGGCCTGTTGGTCCTTGGGAGGGCGGGCCTCACTGCGACATTGGTCTTCTGGGGGTTGGACTTTACCTTGTTGAGGGCCTTGGAATTCAAAGATACATTGCTGCGAAGTTGGGGTTTTGTTGGCGCAGACGCTATCACTTTATCAAGGAAGTTTAAGATCGTCTGGTCTGAGGGCGGTTTCTTGCCCGTATCCGCAGGGGCGGTGCCGCGCTCCAAATGCTCGTGCACGGGTTTCTTATAGGGTATGCCCGGTGCGTGTAGAGCAGCTGATGTGCGGAAGGATGCATTAGAGCTGAAAACGTCTATATTACGACTGTTTGTGGTAGAGTTGCTGAACTTATCCTGTGACTTCTGAACAGCCGGCCGCTGTGCGTTTACAGAAGACGCAGGGTTCTGCATCGCGGTCCTGCGTTCGCCATAGGAATTGCCCACCCTGTTCTGCATCTGGTCTTTGGTCTTTACGAATGCCATCTTGAGATTCTCCCCTCAGCTGTTAAAGCCAGTCGATGTCTCGCTAGAAATAAATGCAAGATCGCTGCCAATGATCCCGGTCAGATTGAGATTCTAACTATTTGATTTATAGTATGTATTTAAAGGGGCTGAGCTGGGGGTGAGCGATTTTGGGCCGATTTCAGCCCTCATCTGGGGTCTTGGGACCCCCTTTCCTATCAGGCTATAAGCTTCGGGTTGACCCTCGTTGGATAACCGAGGTCATGATAGAATTTCGTAAGTTCCTTGAACACGATCTTGTTTATCGTGCAGTTTGCTTTATCAGGGCCATCCACATTTCCATATGCCAGCGCGCTGCCTGGGCACCCTTTGTTGCATATCGCTTTCCAGACGCATGCCCTGCATTGGCTGTTTCCCAGTCTGGCAATTCGACGCCTGAGCCTCCGCCGTACTTCATGCCGCTTGCTCCAGATATGTTTCAGGTCATCCGTCAAGGCATTGCCGAGCTTAAGCTCGCTTCCCTCCAGCTCGGGGCAGGGATACATGTTATAGTTCTCGTCGATCGATACGAAGCCCGATGCGCACAGGCGCGGCGATATCGTGCACAGCGATCCGCTCCTGGCGCCCTTGAGGACGCGCCATGAATATGCCATTGCGTTGGCGAATTCGAACTCTGCCTTGGTGTCGATTATGTATCTTTCGATCAACTTGACCAGTGTTCTTGCTTATTTTCTGTAATCTATGTCGTTGGATGCAGTCCCTCCGATCGAGCCGTGCATCAGTGGAAGAAAGTGAAAACTGACGCCGTTTTCCGAAGCCCAGTCGTATATCTCTTCCATTCGATCGATATTGTGATTCGTAACCACGCATAGCAGGCCGAAGTTGACCCTCTTTTTTCGCAGGCGCTGCATGTTTTTAAAGACTCGGTCCTGGGATGCTTTTCCGTTTCGCGCGGGCCGCGTGCGTTCCGTGAAATCAATGCTTATGCCGAGGCGCAACAATTTGCCCTGTTTCACGATCCAGGAGAGGGCCTCATCGGTGAGATGATAGAGATTGGTCTGGAAGGTATTGCTAATACGATAACCCTTGGGGAAAATCTTTTTCTGGAGCCGGACGAGTTCCCTTATCCTTTTGAGTGGAATCGTAAACACCTCGCCGCCCGTCCAGCAGAAATCGACCTTTCTCTGTCTCAAGCTCCTCAGGTGAGCGAGGACCTTCTTGTAGAAGATCTCGACCTTGCCCGGATCGACGATGAATCGATTGGAGTCATCGTCGAGTTTTGAGCGTTTGTAACAATATATGCAGCGCAGGTTGCACAGATTAGTGGAAAGGAAGTGATATTCCATTATTGGGATGGGCCTTTATCTGAGTAGCTCTATCTAATAAATGTTTTTCTCTTGAATTGTTTGAGACCGGTCAGCGGATTATTGATCTTTGCGGATCTATTG
>Ga0265297_10009093_pt1 | contig 12991 bp, 10 predicted proteins | sample Munlanlwell13791_FD_192502 | JGI IMG/M metagenome (GOLD analysis project Ga0265297, IMG submission 192502) | Leachate microbial communities from a municipal landfill in Southern Ontario, Canada - Leachate well 137-91 | ecosystem: Engineered > Solid waste > Landfill > Unclassified | place...
AAGATGCCACCTATTCCTGCTATGACGGAGCCAGCGGTACCGGCGGCATGCTTACAGTGGCGCAAAAGCGGCTGAATAAACTTGCCGAACTTAGCGGGAAGAACGTCTCGATCCATCTGTTTGGACAGGAAGTCAACCCGGAAACCTATGCCATTACCAAGTCCGATATGCTGATTACCGGCGATGGCGAGGAAGCCGAGCATATCGGTTACGGCTCGACGCTTTCCAACGACCAGTTCCCCACCTATCAATTCGACTTCATGCTCTCCAATCCGCCTTATGGGAAATCCTGGAAAACCGACGCCGACAAGATGGGCGGCAAGAAAGAAATCATCGATCCGCGTTTTGTGGTCGATTTTGCCGGCGATGTCGAATTCACCATGATTCCGCGTTCCAGCGACGGACAAATGCTCTTTCTTCTTAACAATATCGCAAAAATGAAAGAGACGACCAGACTTGGCAGCAGGATTGCCGAAGTTCACAATGGTTCATCGCTCTTTACCGGCGACGCCGGTTCGGGGGAAAGCAACGCCAGACGCTACATGATCGAACGCGACCTGATTGAAGCCATCATCGCGCTACCGGAAAATATTTTCTACAATACCGGCATCGGCACTTTCATTTGGGTTCTTTCCAACCGGAAGTCTCCGGAACGCAAAGGCAAGATTCAACTGATCGACGCGACAAACCTGAAAGAGCCATTGCGCAAAAATCTGGGCAAGAAAAATTGCGGATTCTCCGAGGAAAACCGCTGGCGCATTATGGAAATGTTCCTCAATATGGAAGAATCCGAGACCAGCAAAATCTTTGACAATGCCGAGTTCGGCTACTGGCTGGTTACCGTCGAACGACCGCTTCGCTTGCGGGTCGATTTGAGCAGGGGGATTCCAGATGGCGTGTTGAAAGCGGATGACCTCAGGGACTGGAACAAGGCAATTTCAGCCTTGCCCAAGAAAACGCCGATGGACGACTGGACCGCTTTCGCCAAGGCGACGAAGCTCAAGGCAACGCTTTTGAAGAAGCTGCGGCCCTTCATTACTGAAAAAGATGAGAACGCCAAGCCCATAGAAGGCGAAGCCGACGCAGGGCTCCGCGATACCGAACAAGTCCCGTTCAAATACGATGGCGGCATTGACGCATTCTTCAAAAACGAGGTTTTGCCCTTCGTGCCGGATGCTTGGATCAATGAGAAACAGACGAAGATCGGTTATGAACTTTCGTTCACCAAATATTTCTACAAGCCGATGCAACTGCGTTCGCCGGAGGATATTGCCGCCGATCTGCGGAAGCTTGAAGAGGAAACCGCCGGATTGCTCGACGAGATTCTCGGAGGCGACAATGAGTAAAATCTCCATACGTTTCTTTGACGACCGGGAAGTGCGCGCGATCTGGAATGACGAAGCGTCCAAATGGTTCTTCTCGGTATTGGATATTGTGGGGGTTCTCAACGATCAATCGGATTACGAAAAGAACCGCAACTACTGGAAATATCTGAAAGCCAAGCTGAAGAGGGAAGGCAACGAACTGGGTAGTGCCACTACCCAGATGAAATTGACCGCTCCGGACGGCAAAAAACGGCTCTCCAACGTTTTGGATTACAATGGTATTATCGCCCTGGCAAAAGTGTTTCCTTCCACCCGTGCGAACCGTTTTATCGAGTGGTTTACTTACAGCGACGAAACCATCGACGGCAAAAGCAAGCAAAAGGCGTACGCACTTTTTGAGAGTTCCTTCATTGACAATATTGAAATCGGTACGGTGAAGGGATTGCAGCAGATTCACGCCTATCTTTTCGGTGGACTTTACGATTTTGCCGGACAAATCCGTACCTTGAATATCTCCAAGGGCGGTTTCACTTTCGCTCCCGCCATGTTTCTGGCCGAATCCCTGAAAAATATTGAAGCCATGCCGAATGACTCCTTCGACGCCATTCTCAATAAATATGTGGAAATGAACGTGGCTCACCCCTTCCGGGAAGGAAATGGACGCGCTACCCGCATCTGGCTGGACATGATGTTGAAAACACATTTGAAGCGGTGTGTGGATTGGAGCCGGATTAACAAAAACGATTATCTGCAGGCGATGACTTCCAGTGTCTCAGATAGCGCCCTCATCAAAAAGTTGGTTCGGAATGCACTGACCGACCAAATCGATGACCGTGAAATGTTTATGAAAGGCATCGATTACTCCTACTACTATGAAGAAGCCAACGACACGGTTCAAACACCGGGAGAGGAAGCGTGATGAAGCCTTATCCCGAATATAAAGCTACCGGTCTCCAGTGGCTGCCGCAAATTCCCAGACATTGGGAATTGAGGAGAGCAAAACATCTTTACAAGAAGGCCAATCGTCCCGTCGCTGAAAGCGATGATGTCGTTACATGTTTTCGCGATGGAGTAGTAACGCTTAGAAAGAAGCGTAGAACAAGAGGCTTTACCGAATCATTGAAGGAAATTGGATACCAAGGAATTCGAAAGGGAGACTTGGTTATTCATGTTATGGATGCATTCGCGGGAGCAATAGGTGTTTCTGATTCAGACGGAAAAGGAACTCCTGTTTACAATGTCTGTATCCCTAAATTGGACATAAACAATTACTATTATGCTTATATTGTTAGAGAAATGGCAAGGCGGGGATATATACAATCCTTGTATCGCGGTATTCGCGAACGTTCCTCTGATTTTCGATTTGAAGTATTTGCAGCTCAAGTTTTACCTCTTCCCCCGCCCGACGAACAAACGCAGATTGTGCGATATCTGGATGCGATGACAGCGAAGATCAACAAACTGATCCGCGCCAAGAAAAAGCAGATCGCCTTGCTTCAGGAACAGAAACAGGCTATCATCAACCAGGCCGTAACCCAGGGACTTGATCCCAATGTCGAAATGAAAGATTCCGGCATTGACTGGCTCGGCAAAATCCCAAAGCATTGGAAGATTAGACCTTTAAAGTTTTATGCAAACAGTAATCAAAAATCCTTATCAGGAACTATGGATGAAAATTTTTCATTCCGCTATTTGGAAATATCATCAGTTGGGTTCGGATTTATAAAAAAAGAACCAGAAACATTTTTCTTTAAAGCTGCCCCTTCTCGCGCACGAAGGATTGTTCAGCAAGGCGATACTATTATTTCCACCGTGAGAACTTACTTGCGTTCAATGTGTTTTATTGACGAATCAATTGCCGACTGTATTGTGTCAACTGGGTTTTCTGTTTTGACGCCCAAGAAAGAAGTTTTACCTGTTCTTTTAAGCTATGAGTTAAATACAGATTATTTCGTTAACGAAGTTATCCGTAATTCCATAGGAATTTCATATCCAGCTATTTCTGACTCGAAACTTCTTAGCTTGAAATTGGCATTGCCGGATACATTGGAAGAACAAAAAGAGATATTTAGACACATAAAGCAGAAAACTTCAGATATTGACCAAGAAATTGAGCAATTGGGCAAAACGATTAATAAAATTAATGAATATAAAAACAGTCTTGTATCCGCAGTGGTTACGGGCAAGATGGATATTCGCGGCTTGACGGTTGAAGATGTGGTTCCGGTTGCGGAAGATGTGACCATTGATGATGAAGAGGCTGGCGAAGACGTCGAAGAAGAGATGACAGAGGTAGAAAGCGAGGATTGACATATGAACATTCAGATAAAAGAAGCAATTGCTCATTTCTTTTCGAATCCATCTTTTGATCTGATTTTCTCAGAGGCAGTGGCCAATGCGCTGGATGCCGGGGCGTCAGATATAAAGATAAGCATCAGTATTAAGGCATACAGCGAGCCGGAAACGCTAAAAATGACGATTGAGGACAATGGCGTCGGCTTTACCGATCAGAATTTCATAAAATTCTCCAATCTGCTGATGAAAGCCGATTCGCAGCATAAAGGCTTAGGGCGGCTGGTCTATTTGGAATATTTCAAGAAGGTAAACGTTGAAAGCGTCTTCGATGGAGTAAACAAACGGACGTTTGTTTTTGATGAGTCGTTTAAAGATAAGTGCGAGCCGGGAAAACTCGAAACGGCGATGCCATCCTATACAAAACTTGAGTTTTCCGGCTTTGCCGGACAGCGCCTCCGCGGATATGACAATCTCCGTCCAGCGGCCATCAAAGACAAACTTTTAAAGCAATTCCTGCCGCGGCTCTTTGCCGTCAAGCAACAAGGCGGGCAATTTCATCTGCTCATCTCTCTGCTTACCGAAGAAAGCAATCCCCAAAAGGATTTTTACTCTGACACGCAGGAGCTTACGTTAGATGATCTGCCTCATTTGCAAGAAATGAAAATCGACAACAAGGAGCTGGATTTATACCATTCGGATTTTTCATTGCTGTATCTTGTTGAAAGCAACTGGGAAGAAAGGCCTATAACCGCAATTTGCGTTGATGGGAGGGCAATTGAGCTGCCGCTGCTGAAAGAAGCGATTATTCCGGCTGGAACCAATGCAATATTTTTATTGTCATCATCCTTTTTTGATTCGAAGACGGATGACTCCCGGCAAGGGCTTGCGCTTGATCCGCAAGATCAAATAAAAATTGAGAGGATCTTCACTGAAAAGATTTCAGAGATTCTCAATTTGAATGTTCCCGCCATTAAGGAGCGCAATACGGCCACCCAGAAGCGGTTGTCCTCGCGTTATCCACATTTGCAGGGATACTTCAGCCAAAACTCAGTTGGGTTGATCGACGAGGAGAAGTCCATTGATTCAGCGCAGGAGGCGTTTTTTAAAGAGCAGAAAGAGATATTGGATGCCTCAGAACTGTCCGACGAGCAATACAGCCGTTCTTTGAATCATGCCACCCGCATTTTGACAGAGTATATTCTTTACCGCAATCTGATCATCAAAAAAATGGAATCATTCAAGGTAGAACATCCGGAAGCCCAAATCCATGATTTGATAGTTCCAATGCAGCGAACTTTTGAATCAAAGGACTTCTTCAAGGAAATATACAACAACAATGCCTGGCTTCTGGACGATAAATATATGGGCTATCGCTCAATTCTCAGCGATGAAAACATTGCCTATTTGATAAAAGGCATTTCAGATGAGAAAGAATTGCAAAGCGATGATTTGCGCCCGGATATCGCTTTTGTTTTTTCAGACGATATTGAAAAGGTTGACCACCCGGTTGATGTCGTAATTGTGGAATTGAAGAAGAAGGGGCTTGGGTATCTGGACAACACCCGCGTTCTGGATCAAATTGAACAGAGAGCGAGACGACTGCTGGCACTTTATCCCGCTAAAATTCAAAGGATGTGGTTCTTTGGTATTGTGGAATTTGATGCTGAACTGAAAATAAAAATGCAGGAAGACTGGACTCCGCTTTATTCGTCAGGTGAAGTCTATTACAAAGAACGTTCCCTCCTGCCCATTGATGTCAATAAAAATCAAATTGGCGACAAGAAATATCCGGTATCAATAACGTTGATGTCATTCGACGCGCTCTGGAAAGACGCCGCTACAAGGAACGCCACCTTCTTGACCATTTTAAAGGAAAGCATCCAGCAATATGTAAATGAAGAACAGCAGGCTCAATCAGGCAATGCTCTTAAACGGGAGGGGGAAATCCATGAGTGACGAACTTTCTTTTGAGATAGAAATCCCTACTGACAACGATGGATTTGTTCTGCTACAATGTCCACTGTGCGGGGAATTCTTCAAACTTGCTCCGGCAGATATCAAAGCGGACGATGTTTTGGAAATCTGGTGTCCGAACTGTGGCCTGAAAAGCGAAAATTATATTACCGACGAAATTCGCGATCTGGCGTTGAGAATGGCGAAAAATCATGTTCAAGACATGATCCACCGGCAAATGAAAGAATTAGAACGGAAAACCCGTGGTGGGTTGATATCTTTCAAAGCAGGGCACACCCCAACGGCGGAATATGAACCGCCGGTTATTCCCGGCATTGACGAATTGGAAGTCCAGAATTATCCATGTTGCAAGCGGCAAGCCAAAATCAGCCCGTCAGTAAAATTAACTGGAGGCTATTGCCCCTTTTGTGGAGTGAGCTATGATGAACATAAATAAAAAAGAGTTGAAGAAAATCAGTTATGACTTTCGGTCTTTTGCCAGCCGGGCGATTAACGCCAATTACAGAGAGGCCGCTTCGTTGGTGGCAATGTTTGTTGCCTATATTGAAAAAACGCCTCTTTTAATTGAATATATAATGAGTTGTCCGTTTACATCTTCTGAGGAAGATTTGAAGAAAGGCATAGAGGCTGTTTCAGAAAGCCACGGAAGGGAAATGCTCAATACCGGAACTACTCCCGAAGCGGAGATAGCCTATATTTTTAGGCTTTTAAAATTGCTGTCTGTTGCCCCTGACGCATTGCTGAACATAGGTTATTCTTATTGTAACTCAAATAATTTTCAAGATATGACCAAAGCGTTCGGCAATCATATTGTATTGCCTTTTACAAACAACGTCAACACATATTTAACCCACTTGGGTATTGACATGGGAATTGATGAAAGCGAGCAATATAATATCACGGTTAATGGTGGGCAGGTGAACTTGGCGAAAGACAACGCCTCCATCCATGCGGTTCAAAATAATGGCATTTCTTCTGATGCAATGCAGTGTTGGATTGAAACAATTCTTGCCACTGTAAAAAACACATCAACATCTGAAGCTCAAATTCAGCAACTTTCTGAAACGCTTTCCGCTATTCAGGAAGAAATGAAGCGGCCGGAACCGAAGAAAAGTGTTATTAAATTGCTTTTGAGCGGATTGCAAAATTCGGCAACCGTGATTGGTGCAGTCCCGTTGCTTGCCAAGAAGGTCGATGAATTTGCGATTTTTCTCGCACCGTATCTTGTTTAAAGGAGGATTGTAATCATGCCGACTGACATAAAAGAGAAAGGCCTTGAATCCCTGATCGTGGAGTGGCTGGTTGATAAGAACGGCTACGAACAGGGAACTAACGAGGATTATGACAAGGAATTCGCCATCGATATAGGTCGGCTTTTCCGCTTCCTCGCTCAGACCCAGCCGGAGAAGATCAAGCAGCTCGGCATCATCGATAATGATGTCAAAAAACTCCAGTTTCTGAACCGTCTGCAGGGAGAGATCGCCAAACGCGGCATTGTCGATGTCCTCCGCAAGGGCATTCAGGTATATCCGGTCAATCTTGTAACGTTTTATCAACTCCCCTCAGAGAAGAATGCTGCCGCCAAGGCAATGTTCGACAAAAACATTTTCAGCGTGACACGGCAACTCATGTATTCGCGAGATAATACCCGCCTCGCACTTGACCTCTGCATTTTCATCAACGGGCTGCCGGTCATGACTTGCGAACTGAAAAACCAGCTTACCAAACAAGATGTGGACGATGCAGTCCAGCAGTACAAGGTCGACCGCGACCCGAAGGAACTGCTGTTTCAATTCAAACGGTGTATGGTCCATTTTGCCGTGGATGACAACCGAATCAAATTCTGCACCCGGCTTGACGGCAAAAAATCGTGGTTCCTGCCCTTCGATCAAGGCTGGAATGACGGGGCGGGAAATCCGCCGAATCCGGATGGACTTAAAACCGATTACTTGTGGAAAACTCTTCTCGACAAGCTGGAGCTTGCCAACATCATTGAAAATTATGCGCAGGTGGTGGAAAAGACGGATGACGATACCGGCAAAAAGAAATACACACAAATTTTTCCGCGCTACCATCAATGGTCTGTCGTAAAAGCGTTGCTGGCCGATGTCAGGGAAAAAGGCGTCGGCCATCGATATCTCATCCAGCACAGCGCCGGGAGCGGCAAATCAAATTCGATAGCCTGGCTGGCTCATCAACTCGTCGGACTTGAGCGCGGCGGAAGGCCGGCGCTCGACTCCGTGATCGTGGTGACCGATCGCGTCAATCTCGACAAGCAGATTCGCGACACGATTAAGCAGTTCATGCAACTTTCAAACACTGTTGCATGGGCTGAACACTCCGGGGACCTTCGAAAGTCCCTGCAAGCGGGGAAAAAGATCATCATTACAACCGTCTTTAAATTCCCCTATATCCTCGATGATATTGGCAACGACCATCGCAAACACAAGTTTGGCATCATTATCGACGAAGCCCACTCCAGCCAAAGCGGTCGGACCTCCGCGCAAATGAACATTGCGCTTTCTGAAGCGGCGGCAGATGGAGAGGAGGAAACCACCGAAGACAAGATCAATAAGATCATGGAAGGCCGCAAGATGTTGCCGAATGCCAGTTACTTCGCATTCACGGCCACTCCGAAGAATAAGACGCTCGAAATCTTTGGTGTTCCGTATCAGGAAGGCGATAAAATCAAGCATCGCCCGTTCCACACCTACACCATGAAGCAGGCCATCCAGGAAGGCTTTATCCTCGATGTGTTGAAATATTACACCCCGATCAACAGCTATTACAAGCTTGCCAAGACCGTAGAAGACGATCCGATGTTCGATAAGAAGAGAGCTCAGAAAAAGCTGCGTTGCTTCGTCGAGGGGAACGAATACGCCATTTTGCAGAAGGCGCAGATTATTGTCGATCACTTTCACGATCAGGTGATAGCCAAGGGCAAGATTGGCGGCAAAGCACGGGCAATGGTCGTAACCAGCAGTATTATGCGCGCCATTGAATATTATTTTGCAATTGCCCGTTGTCTTGAAGATAGGCATAGTCCCTACAAGGCCATCATTGCGTTTTCCGGCGACAAGGAATACCAGGGCAAGACGTTGAACGAAGCTGCAATCAATGGCTTCCCGAGTAATATTATCGAAAAGACTTTCCGGCAAGAACCGTATCGTTTCCTTGTGGTCGCAGATAAGTTCCAAACCGGCTACGATGAGCCGCTTCTTCATACGATGTATGTTGACAAGGTCTTGACCAGCATCAAGGCGGTGCAGACGCTTTCCCGCCTGAACCGCGCCCACCCTCTGAAGCTGGATACTTTTGTCCTTGACTTCGCCAACCAGCCGGAAGACATCAAGGCCGCGTTCGACGATTTTTACCGGACAACGATTCTTTCCGAGGAAACTGACCCGAACAAACTCTATGACCTCGTTGCCATTATGGAAGGGCATCAGATTTACACACGGGAAGAAGTTAAAGACCTCGTGTCACTTTATCTTGACGGAGCGGAACGGGACAAGCTTGATCCGATTCTCGATGTCTGCGCTGCCCGCTATAAGAATGATTTAACCGAAGACGAACAGATCGCGTTCAAAGGCGCGGCAAAGATATTTACCCGCACCTATGGTTTTCTTGGCGCAATTCTGCCATATGGAAATGCGGATTGGGAACGGCTTTCCATTTTTCTCAATTTGCTGTTACCTAAGTTGCCGTCACCGGACGATCCGGACTTGGCCAAGGGCATTCTTGAATCGGTTGACCTCGATAGTTATCGATTAGAAGCACAAACCACCATGGCAATTCAGATGGAAGATGAAAACGCCGAGATTGGGCCTGTCCCGACTGGCAAAGCCGGAGGAAAGCCGGAAACGGAACTTGATGTGCTGACGCGCATTCTGAACTCATTCAATGAGATTTTCGGAAACACCCAATGGGTTGACGCCGACCGGGTTCGAAAAAAGGTCGCCGAAATTCCCGCAATGGTGTCACAAGACGAAAAGTATCAGAACGCCATGAAGAACTCCGACAAGCAGAATGCCAGAATTGAAAGCGAACGAGCACTCTCCAAGGTAATGTTTGGCGTCATGGCTGATGACATGGAGCTTTACAAGCAGTTCACCGATAATCCATCGTTTAAAAAATGGCTGTCGGACATGGTATTCAGCGTGACATACAATACGGAAGGACACCCGCCGACGCAAGCGGTAACGGCAGCAACCTTGGGAGTTGAATAAATCATGATGATGCATAATATAAATTATACATATTACAATGCGCCTGGGCGACAGGTCTATATTGAGGCCCATGCTCAAAACCATCGGGAAAAGCCCTTTGACAACATTGGTGGCGCGGCTTTATGTCAATGCCAAGAATGGGAACTCTCGTTTTGCAACAGCAGGAAGCCGTCCGATTCACTTTGTCTCGGAAGGCAAGCAGTAATGGCGATCTTTTAACAGGAGTAATTATCGTGCATAGAGAAATTATTGTTACAGATTTAACACGGTTTTCTGATGACAGAGTTTGTCTTGCCGGGGTTGATCCTGTGGATATGAAATTGATACGTCCAATGCCATATATTAATCAGGTAGAGTGTCAGAATTTCAATATCTTACCGGGAACTAAAATCGCTGCTGATTTTAGACCTTCGCCGACAATAGAAGCTCCTCATACAGAAGATCATCAATGGCAGAATAAAAATATTCTCGCCAGAGCGACTTCGGATGAATTTTATAACTTGCTTCAAGCAACGTTGTCGTCATCGATTAGTCAAGGATTTGGAGTAGACGTTCGCGATAAGGTTATTCCAGAGGCGCATACGCCGTCAAGTTCAATCATCACAATTAACGCGTCGCTTCAGTTGCATCCTGGTTATAATTGTGATTTGAAAAAAATCCGAGCATCGGTAACGGATTCGACAGGATTAACTTTGGGTTATTTATCTATTACTGATTTGGGGTTTTATCGTTTTGCCCAAAAGTTACAATCGCCGCAAGCACTTAATAACCTTGATAGATTCATAAAATCTCAATCCAAAATTTTTGTTCGTTTGGGGTTAGGCCGATTATGGAAAAGCGAGGATGGCCGAAAAGGTTTTTGGATTCAGATCAATGGTATTTATACTTTCCCAGAATTTTCGGAAGAGATAAGGTCGTATGAATAAGATTTATACAATTGGTTATGCATCTTATTCGCTTAAAGAATTTATTGCTGTATTAAAAAAGTATGGCATTAATGCCGTGGCGGATGTCAGAACAACACCATATAGTCAATTTAAGCCTGAATTCAATAAGGATGTCATGGCGAAAGAATTGAAATCCAACAGGATATATTATGTTCTATTGGGCAAGGAATGCGGTGCCCGCCCAGACAACAAGTCATGCTATGTGAATGATCAAGTCAATTTCGATATTTTAGCGGCGACCGATTTGTTTTATCATGGAATTCAGCGATTAAGAAATGGAACGGAGCGGTGCGTTATAGGAATAATGTGTGCCGAGCAGGATCCAATACAATGTCATCGGTATATTTTGGTGGCGCGCGAATTATCCAAGCACTATCCCGAGATTGAGATTGTCAATATCTTACCAAACGGAAAATTTGAAGAGATGGGAGAAACCGAGTCAAGACTTTTGCAACTATATCACCTTGACAAGGATGAATTTCCAGGGCTAGGAAAATCTCTTGATGAGCGGTTAAAAGAAGCCTATGCCAAGCAAGGAGAAAAAATATCTTATCATATAAATGACAAGGAGCAAGAAAAAGATGAGCATTAACGAAATAAGCACCACTGTGTATACCATCGGTTTTGGACAGAAAAGTGCAAAAGATTTTTTTACTCTTCTCCGGACAAACAAAATAAATAAGGTTATAGATGTACGATTGAACAATGTTTCCCAGCTTGCTGGATTTACCAAGAAAGATGATTTGGCATTTTTTTTAGAAGAACTCTGCAAATGCAAGTATGAGCATAGACCCAACTGGGCTCCTACTAAAGATCTTCTTGATCGTTATAAAAGTAAAAAAACATCATGGAATGAATACGAAGTAGAGTTTTTAAAAATTATTCAAAATCGCAATATTATGGCAAATATCGAACTTGCTTCAATAGTCAACAGTTGTTTATTGTGCAGTGAACCGACTCCAGAACAATGCCATAGAAGATTGTTGTCAGAACAAATAAAAATAAAGTACCCGACTGTCAAGATTGTTCATTTGTAATAAAATTGATGATGGAGTTGTTAATGAAAGATACAATTATAATTACAGACCTTACGCGTTTCAAAAAAGAGGGGAAAGTTTGTATTGCTGGATACAGCCAACAACAGAGCAAAATAATACGACCTCTATTTTCAGAACACATAGCAGATGCTTATCTGGATCAAAAAGTCTGCGAACAGTACAATATACTTCCCGGAACACGTCTGAGTGGGGATTTTGAATCAATGAATCATCAGTCCCCTCATAATGAGGATCATCTTGTAAGAGGAACACTTAATGTCGATACACCTGCAACTAAAGAAGAGTTTTTAGTCGTTTTGCAGGAAACAAGTCGTGAAACGCTAAGTTTAGGTTTCGGTTGTCCAATCAACGATAAAGTTATTCCATTAGGTATAGTTCCAAGTTGTTCGATAGTAACATTAGCTATAAATCCAGATGAGATACAACTTGTTGCTGGATTTAATAATGATATTAATACTTTGAAGGTTAAGTTGGCCACAGTGGGGTTGAACCCACAAAAGCCACTATCCTTGACGGATTTAGGTTTTTATAGATATGCGATAAATTTTGTCAACCATAGCTCAATAGATAAGTTAAATTTATTCTTGCATCAACAAGAAATCATATATTTGAGAATAGGGCTAAGTAGATCTTACCCAGCGCAGGACGGAAGCAATAGAAATGGCTACTGGATGCAAGTGAATGGTATTTATACCTTCCCGAATTACCACAAAGAGATTCGATCTTATTGACTGAAGGCCTCATAACTTCATTTTTCCGTTTTGCTATCAATGCATTTGACCCGGGGTGCGTAAATTCATTTTGAGATATTTGTTGATTGCGTTTGTACCTTTCATTCCATTCACTTAACTACAAATAGGTATTGTTTGTATCCTTATTGCGCATGGGGAGCTATTTTAAACCCATTGACAAAATCTGATATAATCGTGTATCAGATTGACTGTCAATTTATTAAAGAGAGAAATCTGTTACCCGTTTTTCCGGAAAGACAGTACTCAATTATGGCCGCTCACGACACCCCGCAGGGCAGGGGGGCGCGTTTTTTTCACAACAACAGAACTCAATTATGACCGCTCATGACACAACTTTTTTATTGTGATTGACATCTACTGAATGGCACAAATTTTCCATCGAGGAGTGGCACATAGAGAAATAAGTGTCAA
>Ga0265297_10009095_pt1 | contig 12990 bp, 4 predicted proteins | sample Munlanlwell13791_FD_192502 | JGI IMG/M metagenome (GOLD analysis project Ga0265297, IMG submission 192502) | Leachate microbial communities from a municipal landfill in Southern Ontario, Canada - Leachate well 137-91 | ecosystem: Engineered > Solid waste > Landfill > Unclassified | place...
TGAAGCGGATTTAACCACAGCATTCACCTCCATCATGTCAGGTTCAGGAACAATAATGCTTTGTAAAACATTGCATTCGTTGGAATCACTGACCGCTACCTCATATTGTCCGTAAGAAAGTCCGCTGATATCTTCGACACTTTTACCGTTCGACCATTCATAGGAATAGGGTTTTTTACCCCCGGTAACTGTGATATCAATACTTCCATTCGTCCCTCCATGACATTTTACCGGTAAGATTTTATTTATTGAAATAACCGGACCGGCTGAATCATTAATATTAGTAGCAGCGAAACTACTGCATCCATTGCCATCCAATACCGTCAACACATAAGTTCCTGCTTTCAGTTTTGTTATACCCGAAGTGGTATCTCCATTTGACCAAAAATAGCGGTAGGGAGCCTTTCCTCCGCTAACGCTAGATGTAACAGATCCTGTTGCACTTTTACAACCAGAGTGCAGTGGATTAAGTGTGATCTGTATAGGTGAATAATATTGGATATTTATGGTATCATAAGCAAAACAAGTCCCTGAAGAGGATACTTCAACAAAATAAGTCCCAGATTCATTTACAGTGATGATACTGTCGGTAGAACCTGTACTCCATTTATAATAAGCTTCAACACCATTTCCGGCATTTAAAATAATATTTGAACCCGAACATAAGATGGTATCACTCCCTAAATATACTATTGGCGATTTATAAACTCTGACTTTTGCAGAATCTTCTCCAATGCATCCATTTTGATCTTTATAACTATGATTAACTTGATAATCGCCTAATGCGTAAGTAGTAATGAAAAAATTACCGGCAGCACCACCAGTCCATATTCCTCCACCTTTAAAGACTCCGTCAATTGTTAAAAACTGATTAAGATCGACCCATCCCATATTATTACACAACGAAATCAAGGAATCAATCTGCACATCCGGGAGTGGATTAACCCGTACTCTCACTGTTATACTATCACGACACTCTGTACCATTGTTCGTATCTATAACAACCAATTTATAATCAGTCGTTATGGCTGGATTCGTTTTAAAAGTACGCGTTGCAGAGTCAGAACCAATACCAGTATGTACAAGTATAGTGTCAATGTACCACAACCATTGCATACTACTTTTCATTGAACCCGTTGGATTTGCCTGTAGAATGGCCGTATCCCCGTAACAAATTGTTTGCCCTGACACATAAGCTATTACATCTGTATTTTTATACACATAAACCGTATCAGAGTATGAGCAACCGTTGATATCTACTACATTTACATAGCGTCCGCTATCATGTACAGTTATCGTATTAAGATTGGAAGCAGAAAAACTATTTGGTCCAAACCACATATTCGAATTCACAGAGTCTGAATAGGTCGCATTCAATTGAGCACTGCCGTTACTGCATATATATATATCAGGGCCTAAATTTACTGTCGCATGTTTTACAAGTATCCGGTACACCTGCGTAGTCACCCCTTGCGGACATAATGCATTATCCTTCACCGTTACTGAAAATTCATAGGGTATCCAACTCGAGTCCTGCTCACCCGGTGTCCATGAAAATGTACCCGTGGGATGCTTTACCTGTGTATTGTTATCGGTCCAGCTTGCTCCGGATATGGCTCCGTTCCAACTAATCGTCAAAGTGTCTTGTGCATCATAGTCATTCGTATTAATTGTAAAGGTCACTGTATTTGTGGCACATACCTCTTTGTAAAGGGGTCCGCTTAACGTAGGGGGATTGTTGTTTGGACAACTAATAACAATCACCATCATATCCCTTCGTATCTCTCCGATTTTTACTCCATCTCTAAACTCATTTACTTTAACAGCCATTACCGTTCCTTCAATTTTCATTGGTCTGAATTGCATAGTTCCTGTTAAAGAATCAAGATGTAAGCCTCTTGGGGCAGCTGTGGTATCTGTGGGGAAACCCCAAAAATAGATAGGTTTATTAAATGTATATGAACCAATATATGGAGTTGGATTGACTGAATCTTTTAAAGGGTTGCACCACTCATAACTAAAAGAGTCCAAATTATCTCCGGATGCAGAGGTGTCAATATCAGTCGCACCAAGGTTATAGGTGAGATCCTGTCCTATACAAAGAATTGTAATAGGAGGGTTTGAAAAACTTGGGGAGTTGTCGCAAGGGTTTAGACAGCGATTAAGTCTGGCTTCAAAATAGGCATTTAAATTTGCTGCACCGGTAGTAATACCAGACCCCCGGGAACCTTGCTGGCAGGAAATTAAAATATCACAGCATGTACCGGCACTGCTTAATACCACAAGTCCTTGCATCACATAACGCTGAATACCATAAGGGAAAGAGCAACTTGTACTTTGGCATCTGGTGCAAGAATGTACAGGGCAAACCGGAGTAATATCCACAGGTGAACCTACAGGAATTGTCAGAGATGCTAATTGAATCCCTGTGGTCGCACATTTAAATATAATTGGAGACGCTGTAAGCGTAACACCATTACAATCCCTGTAAATGTCTAGACTAACCAGAAAACTATCCTGTCCAATGCACTTCCATGTAATCTCACCTCCGGAAATATGTGAAGCATAGGCTTGTGATAGATTCATTAATACTGTTAAAAGAAGTAAGCATACTAATTTAACTGGTCTTTTCATGTTTGTCGTTTTAAAGATTAAATAAACCCATTTTTCAATAATATCATTATTTTTTAAGCATCTTCCCTACCCCTATTATTTCTCCCTGTGCTACTACTTTATAAAAATACAGTCCCTTTTCAAGATCAGAACAGTTTATAATAAAAGTAGATTGATCTTTTACACTATTAATAGAATGAACTTTTTTACCCAAAGCATCGTAAATCTCAATATGAATTTGTCTATTGCTGCAACCTTTGATACTAAAGGTTATTTCATCTCTAAACGGATTTGGGTAAGAAATAATCTTTACAGCATGATCAAATAAAATTTGAGTTTTGGAAGAAAATACAGAATCCGTTATGGTAAGAAATGCATTGTTTGTTATAACTGCTTCGTTGTAATCAAAATATATCGCAGCAGCATTATTAATCACCGTACCCACAGGATTATCTGCCACCTGGTTTATTTTAAATTTTACAAAGCCATGGCTACCAGCTTCATCTACATTGCTGTCGGGCAAATAAATATGCTTAAAAGTCCATACGATAATACCATTACCATACATATTTACAGTATAGGTATGACTTGATACCCCTGATTCAAAGGTGGTTAAGTCAAGATAACGTGTATCAAGAGTATCCACAATTTCAACTTTATAAGCCGTGTCGCTTCCTGTATTTTGAAAGTCTATTTGATATTCCAAAACATCCTCAGCCCTTATATAGTTTTGTGCTCCAATTCCGGATGGAATTACAGACTTTTCGTTCGGATCAAATGCACTCGTTAATTCTGCACAACTGATCTCCACAAACTCATCTATATCATCCAAAGGTACCTGTGTCATTTGCCCGGTCGAAAAATTCCCGGTGCCACACATTTCCACACTGGCTCTCGGATGACTGTGACCGGGATGAAAAGGCCGCTGGTCAGCTTCCAATCGGACAGTCAATCCGTTTGCCGACCAACAGATTTCCTGTTCTTCATTCTCATCAAGCTGAAATGTTCCGGTAAATACTAAAATATTATCCACATATATGCGATATTCACTCGGCCCCTGCATATCACTTCCCATATTTTTAATTGTAAAACATGGAGTGTTATTCTTACAAGATCCGGTAACTTTAACACTTGACTTATCCCATGAGGTGGACGGGGTTGTGCAAGTAGAATGAGGGAATATTTCAGCGTTTGTACACACCGTTTTATGAGCAGGAGAACTACAGGATATGGAGTCTACAATTTTAAAAAAACCACATTGGCCCACATCTAATGAACCAATTTCAAAATGATACGTATTTCCATTCACACTTGACCAGGGCAAAGAGCTGTATAAAGGAATGGTCAAGGAATCAAAAGTGATATCAATATAAACACTATCCACAGCTAAAGTACCTCTGTTACAATAATTGACAAAATAAAATCCATGAAAACAAATATGCTGTGTGGAAGAGGAAGCAATATCCACAGTCAACAAGGGACAATTTTTCAATGCATGATTCGGAAAATCTTTCCCTTCAATTGACAAGTAATGTTCGGGTATATTCATTTGATACGGAATACCCGTACAGGTAAAATTCCACAATTCGGAAGCAGGAACCTGACCAAGGATATAACTTCCTGTATCTATATGCAACTTGTAATTACCACTATCATCGGTAAGGGCATAACTAACATCGTCCAGTTGAATTACTCTGCTGCTTAAAGGAATTTCTCCTGCATCATATTTACAATTATCATTAGCATCATAAAAAGACTTTCCCGAAATTGATGAAAAATAAGAACAGCGTTTTGCTTCATTTTCGTTGCATAAGGGAATACCTTCATAACTTGAGGGGGCTACATGAGGTGGTATATTTGGAATACATTCAATGTTATTTCCTGCAAAAGCTGTTAAGGTGGTCAATGTATCCGGTAAATAAGGCAGACACTGCAGTTGATTGTGATTGCAAATTAACTTCTGCAAAGTGAATGGTAATGAGGGCAGAATGGTAATATTATTATGATTACAATCCAAATGTTCCAGCAGAAGTGGTAATAAGGTGAGAGAAGTTAGTTGATTGTGGCTGCAATTTAAATACGTCAATTTACCAGGTAATGAGGGAAGTTTGATAATATTATTTGAATTGCAATCTACAAACTGAAGAAGTGAAGGCAATGTTGGCAGTACACTGATTTGATTACCTCCGCACCATAGTCTTAACAGTGACGGTGGAAGAGCAGGTAAAACAGTAAGTTTATTGCTGTAGCAAGACAATTGTTGCAATGAATCAGGTAATACGGGTAATGAAATTATTTGGTTTTGTTCGACTCCCAGCAAAATCAGTTTTGAGGGTAATGCCGGTAAGCTTGTCAGTTGATTTGTGCGGGCATATATATATTCCAGAGTCGAAGGTAACGAAGGCATAATACTTATTTGGTTATCGAAACATTCCAAAAATTGAAGGGAATCTGGTAATGTTGGCAAGGTACTGATTTTATTCCTGGCACATCTTAGAATCGTTAAAGTTGATGGAAGTGCGGGTATTGTAGTAATTTGATTATCCCCGCACCATAGAATTTGCAAGGTAGAGGGTAATGAAGGTAAATCAGTAATTTGATTAGTAAAACATTCCAAATTTTCCAGACCTGCCGGTAGGACAGGAATAATGCTTATTTTATTATTTGCACACCTTAATGCTTTTAAAGTAGAAGGCAAAGTTGGAATGGAGGATACTTGGTTATTCCCAAACCAAAGAACCTGTAATGTTAGTGGTAATGTAGGAATACTGTCAATTTCGTTGTTATAACATACCAAATCAATCAAGTTATCAGGCAAGGTTGGTAAACTACTCAATTGGTTATAAATACAATTTAGGGATGTCAGTGTTGCAGGTAAAGAGGGTAAAGAAGTAAGCTGATTATGGCTGCAATTAAGTACTTTCATGTTTTTAAAACAAGTAACCCCTGTTAAATCACTAATATCCAAGTATTGAACATCCATGCTGGTTGCATTCAAAATACCAGTACAAGTGGTATCCAAATCATTACCATTCATACAGGATGGAAAATTCAGTTGAAGATATGCCCTGAAATTGGCATCAGGTATAGTCACATACTGCGCTTTTATTGAGATGTTAAGGAAAAAGAAAAGGCATAAAAAGAAGATACCGCTTTTCATTTTGTTTTTATTCTGTCTCATAATTCATTTTTTTTAAGTTTAAACCAATATTTTTATACAAACTTCGTATTTTTTTTTATTCACTTTTTTACAATCTAGGTAATGGTATCTTTGAATGAGGTAACGGCTCTGCCAGGCCTAACAGGTACAAAAGGCAATAAAAACTCAGCAACGGTTCCTTTGTTTTTTTGTTCCGGATGTAACCAGGAATAATACAAATACAATGGTTCTTTTGTTGTTTTGTGCAATAATCTCAGGCGTTGAATGGCAATATTATTGAATTTAATGCCTTCCTGATTAGGATCAAGTAAATTAATATCCATATATCCCTCCTGAATGCCCACACCATTATCAACAACTTTTATATGTAGCAGTTTTTCACTTTTCTTTCCAACATACAAACTGACTTCCCCTTTTTCTTTTATTGGTTGTATTCCATGCCAAACAGCATTTTCCATAAAAGGCTGGATCATCATTAAACTGACCAATATTTTTGCCGGCTCAATAGCAGGATCTACGATAATTTCACACGACAATTTATCAACAAGCCGTAGTTTTTCAAAGGAAAGATATAATTCAAGATAGGTTAATTCTTCCTCAAGCAGAATCATTCTTTTACCCGTAAATCCTGATGAAAGGCGAATCAGTTTTGCAAAATCCGCTAAATACAAATTGGCCTCCAGCTTCTTCCCACTATTAATAAAATGTTGAATGGCATTAATGACATTAAAAACAAAATGTGGATTAAGCATTGTCAATAATGCTTTTTGCTCTAACTGTTTTAGATCAGATTTCAAAATTAATAAATATATTTTCTGTATAAGTCTTTACAAAGTTAAATACGCAAATGATTCCTGCTATTTTTTATAAGGGAACGGTACAGAAGATTGAGAGAACGGTATAAAAAAAGAAATTTTATAAAGTGATCAACATAAAGGAAGGATAATCTCAGCAATTGTTCCTTTGTTTGCTTTATCAGGGAAAACATAATAAAAACGTAAATGAAATTGTTGACCTGCAGATTTACCGAAAAGAACAAGGCGATGAATGGTCATACTTAAGGCATGACTTTCATCAATGATATCTTTTAAATCTCTGTCAATATAGCTAGGATCAATGCCCTGTCCATTGTCTTCTACGCTAACTTTAATAAGTTTATCACTTAATTTATTGTAAGACAAGCGAATTGTCCCGGTGATGTTTAAAGGCATAATTCCATGTATTATAGCATTTTCGAGTAAAGGCTGAATCATCATCACCGGAATCTGAACCTCACTTTCATCTATTTTTATATCAGGAATGATTTGAAAATTAATTTTATTATTTAATCTCATATTTTCGAATTTCATATAGAGTTTGAGATATTCCAATTCTTCTTCAAGAGAAATATACCTTTTATAAGACAATTCAAGGTTTGTCCTGATCAGCATTGCAAAATCAGTCAAATATCGGTTTGCCGCCAATTTATCATTCGTATTGATCAGCGCCTGTATAGAGTTGATCACATTGAAAATAAAATGAGGATTCAACATGGTTTGTAAGGCTTGTTGTTCTAAATCTGCAATCTGTTTTTCTATTTTTTGCTTTTCTTCCAATTTCCTTATTCGTCCCTTCTGGTACAACTTTAAAATCACATAACCTATTAGAAAACAAACTACAATCACCCCAATTCTGAATAAAATTGAATTCCAGAATGGCGGATTTATAGTGAAAGTAAATGATTTAACCGGGGACCATTCTCCATCTCCAACTCGAGCCTGCACTTGAAATGAATAATGCCCGGCTTTGAGTTTTGGAAATTCAAGGTTGTTGTTTGAAGTTAATTCCCAAGGTTGATCATCCTTTAAACGGTAGCGGTAATTAACTTTATTGGGGTTTAAATAATTTATCCCAATAAAACTCAAAGTAATTCGATTTTTGTAATAGGGGAAAACCAAAGTGCCTTTTGGATAAATTAAACTGTCTTTGAACTTAATTTCGGTTATATGCAATAATGGGATATTTCTTTTCCTCTTTTCCAAATTCTTTTGTGAAATAATAGCAAGGCCATTTAGTGTAGCAATAATTATTTCCTCTTTATCGGCAAATACATCATACACATCATCGCAGGGAAGCAAGTATTCCCTGTCCAAATTTTGGTAAACAGATGCCTTCCCTTTGGAATAATTCAATATGGAAACTCCTGAGGGAGTGGATATATATATTCGGTTTTGATAGAGAAATAGCTTTCTGCAAATATTATTACAAAGCCCATCACTTTTTGTCACTTGTTGAATTATTTTCCCATGTTTATAAAACAACAAACCGAAACCATGTGTGGCTAAAACCATTACAGAGTCATCAGTCTCAACAAAACAATTGATTCTGTTTTTTAACAAAGGATCATCATTGATATGTAAAAATATATCATCGTTTTTCATTGATTGTAGTCCCAAACTCGAACTATACCAAATTCTTTCAGATTTATCACAAAAAACAGAGTAAACTCTTGGCAGGCCTTTTCTAATTATTGACAATCCTGAATTTATTTCGTTATTATCAAAGGAGTATTCGAAAATATTTGAAGAACCTGCAGCATATAGTTTATTTTTTCCAAAACAAATATCTTTTATATTGTCGGTCGTATATAAGTTGCCATTTTCCTTATAATCGAGTACCTTATAATGACCTGTTTTCAGGTCATAACAGACTAATCCGTCATCTGTTGCCACCCATAATACATTTTCATAATCAAGCATTTTATGAATTATATTGAAACTGCTTTCATAATCAGGCTGTATTATAATTGATTTTATTTTATTATTGATAAGTTGTAGCACACCTTTATCATATCCAACAATCAAGTTCTTCTTATCTGGTTTTATTACAGTCTGACAAAAATCATCGAACAGTCCATTTGATTTGTTCAAATATTGAACGTCATTTGCCCATTCAGGGATTAAATACAAGCCGTCATTTCTTGTACCTACCCAAATGTTATATTCCCTGTCTGACAAAACACCTGAAATGTTCATATTTTCAAAATAAATCACCGGTTCTTTGTAAGGTTCCTTCAGGTTGTAACAGTATAATCCTTTTCCCATGAAAGCCGCATACAATAAGGAATCCTTTGTAATTGCAAGGCTGGGACACCAGACATTTCCTAGATTTTCAGGAAAAGACATTATTAATTTTTGATTTCTGTTTTTTTGATGCACAAAACCTTCCTTTGAGACAAAAATTATACTTTTATCCTTTAGATGACAATAACCTGAGCCTGCATTGATTTTAAAAGGTAATTCCAATTTGAGCATTTTTATTACTTGAGCATCCGATTCAAAAGACTCAAAGGAAGTTAGAAAATTTAAGTTTTTACCCGCATTAAATATAACTCCTATATGAGAAAATTCTCCGGCTTGTATTTTTCTCACCTTGCCCTGATCAACTAAAATATATTCATACTGTGCTGTAAACCATAATCTGTTTTGATCATCTTCGTAAAGGTCAATAAAAGGATTCGGGGAAGTTATTTTTTTTAAAATTGTATCGTTATTCTCATTATATATTTTACCATCATACCAGTAAGAAACCGTTCCATTTAAACCTAAAAACCATATCCTTCCTTTTGAATCATTTTTAACAACAAGAACAGAATTGTCTGACAAACCATCCTCCACAGTGAAGTTTATAAAACTTTTTCCATCAAAACGGGTTACTCCTGCATCAGATCCAAACCAAATAAAACCATCTTTGTCCTGTATCATTTTATAAAGAGCAATACTGGGTAAGCCCTCATTTCTTGTATAATGCCGGGTTATTATGTTTTGCGCCAAAAAATATTCAGGATGTATGATTAAGTAAACAAACAGAATTACTATTAGTCTGGTTTTCATGCTTTTAGTCAGTCAGATTTTTGCCCCATTCCAACAAATCCGCTGATTTACGCCTCGAAACCTGCAAATGAATATTATTAGCCATAACAACCTGAGGCGACTCATTTCGCAAAATTTGCTTTATATGTGTTAAATTGATCAGTGTTGTTTTATGAATTCGCATAAAACCAAATGGGACAAGTATTTCCTCATAACTTTTCAGTGTTCTGGATAACATCATATTTTTATGATTTATAAAATGGAATAAGGTATAGTTGTCCTCCCCTGCTAAATAAATAATATCATCCAATTCAAATATCTCATATCCATTGTTGCCGTAAAGTGTTATTTTCCGGACACTTCCCGGTTTGTCAATCAAAATGGACAAATTTCGAAGTACCTGTCCATAGTTTTTCTTTATTTCAGGCTTCAGCGTTTGCAAAGTCATCAACTTAATTTGTGTTTGAATCAATTCATTTATATCAATTGGCTTTAGCAGAAAATCCACGGCACAAACTTTCATTGCCTGAAGAGCGTACTTTTCGTGAGCAGTAACAAAGACTACTGAAGGAACAGAATTCAAATGTGCCAGCAGTTCAAAACCATTTTTACCCGGCATATTGACATCCAAAAAAATAGCATCGGGTTTTAATTTGTTGATTTTAATGATCCCCTCGTCCACCGATGATGCAGAATCAATGACATGAAGACAGGGGCAGTATGTCTCAATCAGATTTTTTAAATTTTCAATGGCGAGTCTTTCATCATCAATTAACAATACCTCAAGCATTTTTTGTATCATACAATCAAATTTAAATACCCGGGAATAGTCTCATCGTTATTATTTCTCAATTGGTATAAGCTTTACAGTAATTCATTCTAAAGAATTTCATACAAATATAAATATATATTAACAAAAAAAGTATTGTATCTTGAATAAATCATTTTTGAGGGCCATCTACCAAATCTGAAAATCCTCACCGGATGATTCGTAGCGTGAGTTTGGCTTTTGTTTTCCTCCCGAAAGTTCAGAAACCTGGTCCCTAACGTATTGTTGGAGTTCCGAAAGCATGATTTTTTTATCCTTATCGAGGTCCGCTTTTTTCTTTGAAATTCCGGACAGCAGACAAAAGGTGAAAAGTCCGTTGTTCCATTCCTTGCTTTCCATCGAAAACTCGGCTCCCCCGGAGGAACTGATCACTTTGCTGCCTGTACTCTGACGTAAATCAGTAAACATTTCTTTCATCAGCTCAGAAGTATTATTAACGCCAAAACCGGCTTTTGTACGAACTCCAACCCCGCTCGACCGGAAGGTGATGCTGCCTTCTTCCACTTGGGTTGCCTGTGTGGATTCCACCTCTTCCTTATCAAGTTCCCCGCTGTGACAGGTATCCATAAAAAGCAGTTTCTTTAATGCCTTCAAACCGTCAAGCAAAGACTCCAGCTTTTCGTAACTCATGCCGCGCTCTTGCGGATGATTGAAATCCATATCCCATGTTGCAAAATAGTAATCATAATTTTCATCCAGTATGCCATGGCCTGCAATGAAGATGATTACAATATCATCCCTTTGGGCTTCAGCTAAAAAACTTCGCAGATTCTCAATGTTTTCTTTGGTCACTTCGTGATCAGTCAGCAATCTGTTGTTAATTTTATTATACAACATTTTGTTTGTTGAGAAAAGATCAACAAAATCCTTCGCATCCTTGGCTGCATAATTCAGATTAAATCGACTATCACTGTAGGACGATGCTCCGATGGCCACCAGATACAAGTCAGGTTTCCTGTGCTCACCTGTATAGTTAACTTCCACGGTCTTCCTGAAAGATTCGGCTCCCTTGATGTTGTTCACGGAAACCGTAATTTTATTGATTCCCTCAGCAAGTTCAATTTCCAATTGTTTTTCCGTCCTTTTCTCCCGGATATTTCCGTAATTGCTTTTAGACGGATATTCTTCGGATTCCGGAGAAAATTCCTTGCGAAGGTCAATACCCCCCAATCCATATAACGGAACATCATTAAGCCATACATTGACCCTGTCTAACGAGTAACGGGAATCTGATGCCTCAATCAGGAGCGGGATGTTGCTTTCATTTGTTGTTAATGGCAGTTCTGCAGCATTTTTAATCTGAATTTCGGGGAGATGAAAGTCATCCCCCAACATATCCTCGGTAAAGTTCATTTTCCGCAAGCGCTTTTGATAGGCAAGGCGATAAGCCTGTATGACCTCTTCAGATACATTTCCCATTCGTTCCATGACAATATCAGGGCGATTGTATTTCAGATCAAATTGTTCCGGTGGAAAAAACTGTTTACCCAATTTAAAGCCAATGGCATTTAATGCATTTTTAGGTGCATAATAATAATTGTCTGCCGTCAGAAATATCCTTTTATTTCGGTCAATGGGAATGATGGTCATGATCAACTGTTTGCTTTTTATATCCCAAATTTTTATAGCCGCATCTTCCGATGAAGTAATCAAACGGCCCTTTTCCTCATCAATGGCATAATCGGTCAGCTTTGCCGAATGTCCATTCATTTTATTAAAAATATCAATCCCAAACAACATGGAATCAACAGTAAAGGGAGTAGTTTCCGGGAAATTGGATGTCTTTTTTTTCGATCGTTTTAAATCCGAAGTCCTGAAATAATAAATATATTCCATATCCACCGGCAGTTTGAAACCCTTTGTCACCTTTTGATTTTCAATAGCCTTTACACTCTTACCGTCATCGGAAAGCACAAGGGTCTCAACAAAAATATAGGGATTTGTATAAAAACCCAGCCTGTCAATGATTTTAAGCATTAAATATTTCGGTCCGATATTGCTTTTAAATTTTTTCGTTTTGATCACCTGAAATTGCTCCACCTCAATTTTGCTTAAATGATTGTCATACGAGCAGGTGACTAAAGCTTTTTCATCATCACAAAAAAGCATGTCCGATACTTTTTGCTTGTGATTGTGCAGGGACGAAATTTGGGCATATTCATCCGCCAGATGTATCATTTTTGTATAACCCAATTCATTTCCAAAGGCCAGCAATTTGCTTTTTGGTGCGAATTCAAGACATTCCACCGATGATGCCCTCGAATACAACCGTTTTACCGGTTTGAATGTGGTGGCATCCCAAATGATAATGGATCTGTCAGAACTTCCCGATGCAAAAAGATTCTTTTCAGGATGAATGGCCAAACAGTTGACGGATGAAAGATGATCCTTAAGAATAGCCACCACTTTCTTCGTTTCATAATTATATACATAAATCTTGCTGTCGGTATTGGAGCAAATCATCAATGGCGAATTGGGGATGAAGGACATGTCACTGATGTACTCATCAAAATAAGGGGTGGATGCCGAAAAAATCC
>Ga0265297_10009096_pt1 | contig 12988 bp, 14 predicted proteins | sample Munlanlwell13791_FD_192502 | JGI IMG/M metagenome (GOLD analysis project Ga0265297, IMG submission 192502) | Leachate microbial communities from a municipal landfill in Southern Ontario, Canada - Leachate well 137-91 | ecosystem: Engineered > Solid waste > Landfill > Unclassified | place...
GTTAATTATGTTTTAGAAAATGCTCCAGAAGAAATGGAGTTTTTCAACAAATTCATTGATCAAGGGCTAAAGGAAAGATTAGAGAATTTAGTTAAATCAGAATTTGAACATATTACCTATACTCAAGCCATAGAGATTTTAGAAAAATCAGGTCACGAGTTTGAATACGCTCCAGCTTGGGGTAAAGATTTGCAAACTGAGCATGAAAGATATCTAACTGACGAGGTTTATAAAAAACCAGTTTTTGTTACTGACTATCCCAAAGAATTTAAGGCTTTTTATATGCGCCAAAATGATGATGGCAAAACAGTAGCTGCCATGGATTTATTAGCCCCAGGAGTGGGGGAGATAATTGGAGGTTCGCAAAGAGAAGAAAGATTGGAAAAATTAATTTCTAGAATTAAAGAAATGGGATTAAAAGAAGAAGACTATTCTTGGTATTTGGATTTAAGAAAATACGGAGGCGTTAAGCATGCTGGTTTTGGCCTTGGCTTTGAAAGACTAATTATGTATTTAACTGGCATGGAAAATATTCGCGATGTGATTGCTTTCCCGCGTACTCCGGGCAATGCTGAATTCTAATTAATAATATTATGCAAAAAAAATTTGTTGATGCAATCGGTTGGTGCGCTTCATTTTTGGCTATTGCTATGTATGTTTCGTATATTGATCAAATTAGATTGAATTTGGCGGGGCAGAAAGGCTCAATAATTTTGCCAATTATTACCGCAGTCAATTGCACGGCCTGGACTATGTATGGATTTTTTAAAGAAAAGAAAGATTGGCCAATTATATCTTGCAATGTTCCTGGAATAATTTTAGGAATTGCTACGGCGATAACTGCTAGTAATATTTTTTGAAAATAGGCCACTTATTTTTATGAAAATAACAATTTCTGGCAGCTCAAAGTTTGCCAAAGAAATGGTTGAATATAAAAAACTCTTAGAAGACTTGGGGCACGAGGTTTCTGTTCATGATCATTATATTGCTATGGCTAACGGAAATGCACCTGATTTGATGCGTCAATTGCAAGAAGAACATGCTAATTTGAAAATAGAACATGACTATATTCGCGATTATTACAATAGAGTTGTGAAAAGCGACGCCATTTTGGTTTTGAATTTTGATAAAAATGGAATTGCTAATTATGTGGGAGGCAATACTTTAATGGAAATTGGCTTTGCTCATGTACACAACAAAAAGATTTTTTTACTCAACGATATTCCCGATATGCAATATAAAGAAGAGATAGAAGCTATGCAACCCACAATTTTAAAAAACGATTTAACTCAAATATCATAAATGAATAAATTTTGGCTTTTGATATTTTTTATAGGCTTTCTGGCGATATTTTTCGCAGGAGCCTTTTTTGTTTTCAAAGACTTTACTGTTCAAGACTCGGCAGTAAAAGATTCTTTTTATGTGCCACAAGATATTCCCAACATTTCTGAATATATTACCAGCTCAATGCCTGTTGATATTGCTAACTCTCAAGCACAAGAAGGTGGCGGATATTATCTTAATGATTTAACCGATGTAGAAAACCAATTTCTGGCTAAAGCCTCTAACTTTGTGGAAGTGAATATTCCTGATATGAAAGTACGCGCCTATAAAGAAGGTCAATTGGAAAAAGAAGTAGATATTGCCGCCAAGGGCAATTATTTAGATTGGGGAGCAGTGCCTGCAGGTTTAAATGTTATTAATCAAAAAATTAGAGCTGCCTTTTCTGTTCCTGCTGGGTTGTATATGCCCTGGGCTTTGCAGATTTATGGCAAGTTTTATTTACACGGAATTCCATATTATCCCAGCGGAAAAAAATTCTGGTCTCGATTTTCTGGCGGTTGCATTAGGATGAAAGATGAAGATGCGCCCAAAATATTTGGGATTGCAGAGCAAGGCTGGTATATTTTTGTGGTTGACGCTAAAAAAGATTTAACTCAATATCCAACAACAGTTTTTACTAGTTTTCCTAAAGTGAGCGCTAGCAGTTATTTGGTAGCTGATGTTAATGCTGATTATGTTTTTGCCCAAAAAGCTTCTCAACAGCAGTTTAGCATGGGTCCGTTAACAAAGCTGATGTCTGCCATGGCAATAACTGAAAATGTTGATTTAAATCGCAAGGTTTATATCAAAAAAGAAATGATTAATTTACCTGGAGATACGCCAGGGTTGGAGGTTGATAAAAATTACAGGCTATATGAATTAGTTTATCCAATGCTGATTTCTGATTCTAATAATTCTGCTAATGCTTCGAGCTATATTATGGGCCAACAAAAAACCATTGATACTATGAATGCTAAAGCTAAGTCAATTATGATGGCCTCGACTAATTTTGTTGATGCGCATGGCTATAATTCAGAGAATAAAACCACAGCCCAAGATTTATATTATTTAACTCGCTATATTTTTAATAATTCTGATCATTTTTTAAAAATTACTAAAAGCAAAAGAGCTGAAAATTTGGGAGCTTTGAATTTTAATTTAAAAGAATTGCTAAACTTGAATATTTTTTCTAAAGAAAATTATTTTTGGGGAGGAATGGCTGGCAATAAAATAGGGGAGAGTCAAAATGGAGCATTTTTATTTAAATTCAAAAGCTCTGAAAACTCAAATCAAAAAAAGAATATTTCAGTTATTCTTTTGGGCTCGCAAGATATTAAAAAAGATGTTCTAGCTATTAATGACTGGATGAGTGAACACTATCAACTAGAATTAGAGCAAGCGACAAGTACAAATTACTAAATCCAAATTACTAATTACTAGTGATTTTGAATTTTTAATTAGTCATTAGTTATTAGAGCTTAGTCATTTGTTCCCATGTCATTGTTCCTATCATTTGTAATTAGTAATTAGAGTTTAGTCATTAATCTAGGAATTCTCTAGCAACAACCATGGCGCAGATAAACTCAGCGCCATTTTGTTTTAATAGATTAGCGCATTGGTTAACCGTGGCGCCAGTGGTGAAAATATCATCAAGCAAAAGAATTTTTTTGTTGGGTAAATTATTGGCAAATTCTTTTTTGATGGCAAAAGCGTTTTTAACGTTTTCGAGTCTTTGAGATTTATTAAGCCCAGCTTGGGATTGGCCATCTTTGGTTTTAACTAAAGCATCAACAATGGGGACATTTAGGAATGCGGACATTATTAAGGACAATTCGTACGTTGGCTTAAACCCCCTATATTTCTCTTTGTTTTTAGTATAGGGCACAGGAACAATAATAAAATCTTTAAAGTGCTCAGAGCCAATATGGGTTTGTTTTAAGTGGCTTGTTATCAAGGTTGCTAAAGGAATAGAGAGTTGTTTGATATAGGGTTGATATTTGAACAACTTCATGGCTCTCTGGGCAATAGGATCAGAATAGGGAACGGCGGCTATTAAACTATTAATATGGTTTTGGCTTTTGTGTTTCAAGCAAACTAATCCATTAGAAGAAATTTGGCTTGGGTAACAAAAAGGACAGTATTGCCAAGTTAGAACTTGGATTAAATCAAAACAATCATCGCACAAAAATGATCCGCTTCTTTTGCAATTAATGCAATTGCGCGGAAAGAACATGTCTAAGATGTTGGCTAGTAAAGTTTTCCACATATAGAATTTACAAATAGTCTATATAATAATATTAACAATAAACAGCGCAAATTTTAATATATGGGTTTGTTTGGAATGTTCTCAAAAAACTTTTTGGGTATTGATATTGGAACATCCGCGATTCGTGTTGTCCAGCTGGCAGAGAAAAGCGGAAAGTTTAATTTAGAAAATTATGCCGAAGTTCCTTCGGAAGGCAATTTTTCTAAACCCTTTATGAGCATTGGAGAAAGTAGTCTTTTCTTGTCTGAAGAAAATGTCACTCACGCTTTAAGAACTGCTTTATTACAAGCCAAAATAACTGTTAAAAAAGCGCTTTTTTCTTTGCCCGATTTTGCAACATTCTTTACCACCTTTGAATTGCCGAAAATGAATGATAAAGAAATGCAGGATGCTGTTAGATTTGAAGCTAAAAAATATATTCCTGTTCCTTTGGCAACAGTAACTCTTGATTGGTTGCCAATAGAAGAAATAAAATCTCCCGATGGCAAGAGTTCGATGTTTAGAATTTTAGCCGTTGCAATTTCTAATCAGATAATTGATCAATATCAAAGAGTAGCTCAGAATTGCGGTTTAGAATTTGTTGGATTTGAGCCAGAGGCTTTTAGTTTAATAAGATCTGTTAATGGAGGATATAAAAAGATTCTTTGCCTAATGGATATTGGAATGAGAAGCAGCACAATATCAATTGTTGATAATGGAATATTGCAAACATCACACAGTATAAATTTTTCTGGAAATGAAATGAATCAAAGATTGTCAGAAGCCCTAGGAGTTGATTTTGCTCAAGCTGAAGAAATGAAAAAAACCAACGGAATAATGAACGTTAATCCCCAAGTGCGCGACGCTTTAGTTCCTTCTATTAACATGATGATTCAAGAGGCAGATAGAATCTTTCGTGATTTTTATAAAATGAAAGAAAAGAAGATTTCTAAAATGATAGTTTCTGGATCGCCAATTGCTATGCCTGGTTTAATAGAATATTTTACTCAGCAATTTTCTTTAGAGGATGGCATAGAATTTGCCAATCCATTTTCTAAACTTATGTACCCTTCAGCGTTAGAGGGGAAGCTTAAACAATCCGGGCCACGCTTTGCTGTAGCTATTGGCGCAGCTATGCGAGGGTTCGAACTTTAATTTTATAAATTCACCCCGTAGAGTAATAATTAAACAAGTCTGTACAAATGATTGATAATAATAAAATAAAAGATTGTTGAGGATTTTTAAGAGTTAATTCGACGGGGCAAGCCCCGTAGAGTAATAATTAAACAAGTCTGTACAAATGATTGATAATAATAAAATAAAAGATTGTTGAGGATTTTTAAGAGTTAATTCGACGGGGCAAGCCCCGTAGAGTAAGCGCAAAAGTAGTCCACAAAAAACAATTAATAATAAAAAATAAAAATCCGTCGAGAAGCTTCTGAAAGTCTACTCGACGGGGTAAACAAATATGGAAACAAAAAATCAAGCTCCATCAACATTTATCCCCAAGCAAAAACAGAGCAAGGTTTCGACAATCGATGCTCTAGCTTATTTGGCGCTATTTTTAATAGTAGCGGTAATTATTGGCTTTATCTCATTTAACGTTCTTGTTGGTCAAGAGAACAAACGCGCTGATACAGCCAAGGCCGATCAAGCAACTTGGGAAAAGCAGCTTTCAGAAAGTGGGCAAAAAGAAAGCATGTTAGCTTTAAAAAAGAAATCTGATGTTTATGTAAAGCTTTTAAACAGCCGAACAGAGTCTTCAAAAATATTTGATTTCTTAAAGCAAAAGACTTTGCCCGAAATTTACTATAATCAATTTGATACTGATTTAGATTCAAAAATTATCACATTGGGAGGCAACGCTGACACATTTCAGAATTTGGCCAAGCAGTATTTAATATTTAAAAATGATACCGAGCAAATAACTTCTGTTACTATTAAAGAAGTCGGAATAAACAAGGAAAAAGGAGTGACCTTTACTTTCAATGTTGCTCTTAACCCAGCATCCTTGCAGGCATTATTTAAAAAATAAAATACAAAACAATGAAAAATTCAATTTTAATTTTATTAGTAGCAACAATTGTTTTGGTAGGATCATTCCAGTTTGTTCTTTTGCCTAAATATAGGGAATGGGAGCAGGCCAAAGAAAATGCTAATGTTGAACAGCAAAATTTAAACAACATCATTGATTATATGAATACTATCAATGATCAGGCTAAGAATATCAAAACACCTGAAGAAGGAGGAAAAACATTCTCTATTGATGGCAATGAAATTTCTTATAGTAAAATTGTAGATAGTATTAATGCCTCAATGCCCAACACGGCTAATTTCTCTAGCCCAGAATTATTCCATAATTATCAAAAAATAATTCAGAACAGCGGATTAATTCTAGATACTATTAGTATTAGCCAGCCCAAGCAAACAACAATCGGCGCGGGCGGAACTAATCTAGAGGCCTACAATGTTAGTTTGACGATGTCTGGATTTTTTCCTGATTTTGAAAGATTCTTGGCAGCTATTGAACAATCGCCTCGTTTTATTTCTATAGCAGGAATTAAATTTGCTTCTCCAGCAAAAACCAGTGATCCCTTTACCTTTAATGTAAATACCAGGGTCTATGTTTATCCTGGAGCTAAAGCATCAAAATAAAAAATATAACTATGAGCAATAATTTCCAAGACCCAGAAAAATTACAAGACTTAATAGCTATTTTGGTGCTTTTGGCAGCCGGAGCCTATATGTTTTTTTATGCTCCAAGCATGATGCCAAAAATGCCTCCCAAACAAGCTCAAACATTAGAACCAATCAAGATTGATTTTGTCACATTGGAGAAAGTTAATTACAGTCTTTTCAAAGAATATGATGCTGTAACAATTACTCCAGAGGATAGTAGTCAAGATCGCCAAAGAGAGAATCCATTTATGGGCGGTTCTAGGGCAGTGAGCGCTAAAACAGAAAATGTTCCCACTAAATAATTAATTGTTTTTTACAAATGAGCATTTTAGTCAACAAGCTTATTGAGAAAAAAATTTTTGATAAATCAAAAGTTTCTATTCTGGAAGAAGAGGCAAAAATCTCCCCCAAAAGGGAAGAGGAGATTATTTTAGAAAAAAAACTTGCTACCGAAGACGAAGTTTTTAAGGCTAAGGCTGAATTGCTTGGATATCCTTATAAAAAAGTAGATGTTAAAGATGTTCCTTTGAGCGTTTTGGAATTAATTCCCGAGGAGTCAGCTAAACTTTATGAAATAATCGCAGTTGGAGAAGACGCTCGTTTAGGCGTGGCCGAAATTGGAATGATTTTTCCAGATAATCCTAAAGCTCAGGAAGTATTGAGATTCTTAAGCATTGATAAAGGATTTAAATATAAGATTGTTCTTATCAATATTAGCAATTTCAATGAAATCTTGAGCAAGTATAAAAGTTTAAAACAGGAAGTCTCTAAAGCTTTAGGTGAAATTGAAACCGAAGTGAAAGATGAAGTTAAATACAAGAAAGTTGGAAAAAGCGCGGCCGAGATAAGTAAGATGGCCGAAGAGGCTCCTATTTCTCGTATTGTTGCCAGTATTTTAAAAACAGCAGTTGAAGGAAAGGCGTCAGACATTCACATTGAGCCAACTTTTGAACAATTAAAAGTGCGTTTTAGAAAAGATGGAATTTTATTTACCAGTATTTTATTGCCCAAAAATGTCCATCCAGCTGTTGTGGCCAGAATTAAAATTCTGTCAGATTTAAAAATTGATGAGTCGCGTTTGCCTCAAGATGGTCGTTTTTCTTTAAATTTTGAACAAAAAAGAATTGATTTCCGTGTTTCTACATTTCCAGCCACACAGGGAGAATCTGTTTGTATGAGAATTTTAGACCCAGAACAGGGTATTAAGAAGATTGCTAATTTGGGTTTAATGGGACCAAGTATTGAAATTGTAGAATCAACAATTGATAGGCCTTACGGAATGATTTTGGTCACTGGTCCTACTGGATCAGGTAAAACAACTACGCTTTATGCTTTGTTACAGAAAGTAGATCGCGAAAAAATGAACGTGATGACCATGGAAGATCCAGTTGAATATGTTGTTGATGGTATTAATCAATCCCAAGTTAAATCAGAAATCGGATATACCTTTGCTGCTGGTTTGAGATCAATGTTAAGGCACGATCCCGATATTATCATGGTCGGAGAAATCAGAGATCACGATACAGCTGATTTGGCCGTGCATTCAGCTTTAACAGGACATTTGGTTTTAAGCACATTACACACTAACGATTCAATTGGAGCTATTCCTAGGTTAATTAACTTGGGCATTCCTAATTTCTTGGTTTCGCCCAGCTTAAATATTATTATTGCTCAAAGATTAGTGAGAAAACTTTGTCCGCTTTGCAAGCAGATGGAAAAAACCCCTGTGGCAGTAAAAGAAATGATTGAAAAAGAAATTGCCACTGTGCGTAAAGAAGATATAGTAAAATACGGAATTAATTTAGATGGCGATATGCTAACTGGCAAGCCAGTAGGATGCAAGGAATGTAATAATACTGGATACAGTGGGCGAGTAGGCATTTATGAAGTTTTTACCATGAGTGATGAAATTGCTCAAATTCTAGCAGGCAATCCTTCGGAAGATAAAATTAGAGAAGCGGCTCAATCTCAAGGAATGATTTCTATGCGTCAGGATGGATTTTTAAAAGTAATTTTGGGCGTAACATCTCTGGAAGAAGTTATTTCTCAAACTAAAGAAGGAGAATAAAAATGGACGGAATAAATATTTTAAAAGAATCAATATCGGGAAAATCAAATGAGAAATTGCGCAAAGCAATGGCTTTGGCAATTGAAAAAGGAGCGTCTGACTTGCATTTATGTGTTGACCATAATCCTATTATCAGAATTAATGGAGAACTAGTTACTTTAACCGAGGAAGAAAAATTTTCTGAAAGTGATATGTTATCGGTTGTTAATATTTTGTTGCCCGAGTCGCGTCGCCAAAGATTTTTGCAAGAAAGAGATATAGATTTTTCTTATTCGCTAGAAGACAAAATTAGATTTAGAGGCAATATTTATTTTCAAATGAACAAGATTTCTTGTTCATTACGCTTGATTCCTAACGTTATTAAAACTTTGGATGATTTGGGGTTGCCTAAGGTAATGCATTCTTTTGTTAAACCCAAACAAGGATTTGTAGTTGTGACTGGTCCCTCTAATCAAGGAAAATCTACTACCTTGGCTGCCATTATTGATCAAATAACAAAGAGCAGGAATGACCATATAATCACTATTGAAGATCCTATTGAATATATTTTTAATGATAATCAGAGTATTATTGATCAAAGAGAGGTTGATAAAGATGTGGCCACTTTTGATAAGGGATTGAGGGCTTCGCTCAGGCAAGACCCTGATGTTATAATGGTGGGAGAGATAAGAGATCTTGAAACTATGACCACGGCTTTGACGGCCGCAGAAACAGGACATTTGGTTTTTGCTACTTTGCATACTAATTCGGCGTCTGAAACTATTCACAGAATTATTGATAGTTTTCCAGGAGATAGACAGAATCAAATTAGAGCTCAATTATCAACTGCTTTGTTTGGTATAATTTCACAAAGATTAGTGCCTAATATTAATGGCACATTAGTTCCAGTTTGTGAAGTGCTTTTTAATAATGCAGCCGTATCTAACTTGATTAGAGATAATAAAATACACGAAGTGCCTTCGATAATTGAAACATCGGCCAGCCAAGGAATGGTTTCCATGAATAAATCTTTGGCTTATTTAGTGAAGCAGGGAATAGTTTCCCTTGATGTAGCTCTTAATTTTTCACTTAATCCAACAGAACTTAAAAGTTATTTGAACCAAAAATATGAAATTTAGATACCAAGTAAAAACTAAAGACGGATCAGCTATTTCTGGCACAATGGAGTCGGCTTCGCAAGAGAGCGCTTTGGAATTTTTGCAAGCCAAGGGCTACTTTGTGACTAGTCTTAGTCCAGATGAACAGCCTTTGTTTAAAAGGAGTATTACTATCGGCCGAGTATCTTTTAATGATGTTCTGCTTTTTACTCAACAATTAGCTATCTTATTTAAATCAGGCGTGCCATTGACCGAATCTCTACGAACCCTAGGCGCTCAAAATACTAATCCAGTTTTTAAAGAAAAGATTTTAAATATTGCTCATGACATTGAGGGAGGATCTTCGTTTTCCGAAGCCTTATCAAAATACGAGAATGTTTTCTCGCCATTTTTTATCAGCATGGTTAAAACTGGAGAAATTTCTGGAAAGCTAGCTCAAAACTTACTGACACTTAACCAGCATATGGAAAGAGAGAATAATTTAAGGCAGAAAGTGATTGGCGCCACAACTTACCCAATGTTTATTTTGATTGTTTTTGTGGCTGTTTTTGCGGTTATGGCTTTTTTTGTTATTCCATCTTTTGAATCTGTTTTGGGTCAATACTCAGATAAAATTCCACCTATTACTAAATGGATATTTGCTGTATCATCATCAATTAGAGCTCATGGTTGGACTATTTTTATTGTAACTGCTGGAGCAATCGCTTTCTTTATTTGGTATGCCAATACCAAACAGGGAAAGGACAATATGAATCGCTGGTCCTTGGGGATGCCAGTGATTGGAGATATGGTTAAAAAAATTCAGGTAGCTTCAATGGCAGAAAGTTTAGCCACTTTGATTTCAGCTGGATTGCCAATCTCGCAATCTCTAGAAATTACAGCCGATGTGGTTACTAATAGTGTTTATAAAGAAATTGTTTGGGAAGTGAGAGACCAGGTGCGCAAAGGTAATCCTATGAGCGCAGTCTTCTCTGGTTATCCTGATTATATTCCACCCTTAATGACTCAAATGATTTATGTGGGAGAGAAAACCGGAAACTTGGAAGATGCTATGGGTAAGGTTGTTGTTTATTATGAATCAGAAGTTTGGCGAACCGTGGATAGAGTAATAGGCATGCTCGAGCCAGCCTTAATTATCTTTTTGGGCCTTGTGGTCGGGTTTTTTGCTATTGCCATATTCTTGCCGATCTTTTCAACTATCCAGTCAATGTAGTTTTTCACAGTTTTGTTAATTGATAGTAATTGCCAAGTTTGATATTATTATAACAAGAATCAAAAACAGAAAGGTCGTGATTAGTCTTTGTGAATATATTGTTAAACAAAATAATTTAATTAACCCCAGTTAAATAATTTCCAGCCTATGGCTGGAAATCAAAATCAATTTAACGGGGCAAGAATAAATGAAAACAAACAAAGGTTTTACATTAGTTGAGTTGTTGGTAGTTATTGCCATTATTGTCACCTTGGCCTCTATTGTTTTAGTTGGTATTCAAAGCGCTACTAAGAGAGCTAAAGATGCCAGAGTCATTGCTGATATGTCTCAATTAAGAAGCCAAATTGAAATTGAAAAAGACACCAATGGTAGAAATGGATTATATGATTTCGTTGATGGCATTTGTACTGCTGCCAGTAGCACTGAAGTTCTCTGCGAAGATATGAGAAAGCAAGTTACTTCAACTGCAGGATACGGATTTGTCATTGATGAAGGAGATGCCACAAATTGGTGCATCAGAGTTCCTTTGGTTTCAGGAGCTGAATCTTATTGTATTGACGCCGTGGGCAAGGCAGGAAAAACAACGTCTACCCCATGCACAGATGCAGACAAAACTTGCGGAACAGTTAACTAACATTTAGCTTTTCTTAAAATGCCCTATAATAAAATATAGGGCATTTTATTTTATATATGGATATATCAATTTTAGGTTTTCTTTTAGGAATATTTTTGGGATCATTTTTAAATTGCATTACTGCGCGCCTAGGCAGTTCTAAAAGTTTTGCTAAAGGCAGGTCACAATGTCCGCATTGTAATCATGATTTAAGTTGGCAAGACTTAATGCCAATTTTTAGTTTTTTATTTTTAAGAGGAAAATGCCGTTATTGCCATAAAAAGATTTCTTGGCAGTATCCAATTTCTGAATTATTATTTGGGTTGATTGTGGGCTTTCATTTTTATTTTTTTGATGGACATATTTTAAATTTAGTTTTGCAAATATTAATCTCTGCTTTTTTGTTTGTTATCTTTTTTTACGATTTAAACCATTGTTTAATACCAGTGGACTTTGTTTATTGGGGAATAGGGGTTTATACAATTTACGCCTTTATTAATGGCTCTTTTGCTTCTTGGGACAAAGCTTTTCCCATATTATTAGGAATATTGGTTCCAGCTGGATTCTTTTGGCTAATTTATGCCTTGTCCAAAGAAAAATGGATGGGATCAGGCGATGTTAAACTTATGTTTTTAATTGGCTTTTTAGGCATGCCTAATGTGTTAATAAGTTTATTGATAGCAGTTGTCAGCGGTGGTATAATAGGTTTAATACTTATAGTTTTAAAGAAAAAAACTCCCAAGAGTGAAATTCCGTTCGGGCCGTTTCTTATTGCTGGCTATTGGATTACTTTGTTCTGGGGGCAAAATTTAATACAATGGTATTTTAATTTTCTAATTCAATGAAACATAATTTCCAAAAGGGTTACACTTTAGTAGAAATGATAACGGTGATCGCCATTATCATGATTGCGGCTGGAATCTTCGCTAATTTTGGCTCTTCACAGCGCCAATTGGCTTTGCAGAGAGATATTTATACTTTTGCCCAAAATATTAGGAGGGTCCAACAAATGGCTAGTTCAATCTCTACGGTTACTAATTGTAGTCCTAAGCAGGTTCCAGGGAATGGTTACGGAATATTTTTAGAAAAAGGGCAGACTAAATATATGCTTTATGCTAATTGTGATTGCGATCTTCGCGATGCAGTCACCAATAAATGTATTGGTCAATATGAGCCACCTTTGGGATCTGATCCTTATAATTCAACTGAAAAGCTGATGAATGCTCCGATTAATCTTTCCAATCAAGTAGAGATTCTAAAAATTACAGGGAAAAAGAGCGGAGTCGTGACGAGCGATGATATGGCAGGCGTTGTGATTTTGTATCAGCCACCAGATCCAATTGTCCAAATTTATGCTCCTGGGGAGACAGTGTCACTAGACGAAGTTCTTATTGAAATGAAATTAAAAGATAGTTTATCTAGAATTGTTGAAATAAACAGAGCGGGACTAGTTAATGTAAAACAGCAAAATCAATAATATGGCTAATATAAAACAAGAAAAAGGTTTTACATTATTTGAAGCAGTAGTAGCTATTGGTATTTTAATGGTGGGAGTAGTTGGATTGTATATGTCAGTCCAAAATTTAAAAAAGAATTTTGAACATACTAGCAAATATGTTATTGCCGCTTATTTGAACCAAGAGGCCTTGGAGATTATTCGTAATAGAAGAGATTCCATTGCTAGCGCCTTAATAGTTGCTCCATCAGCTGATTGGTGGGATATAGACGCTACTTTTTATGACGAAGGGAG
>Ga0265297_10009097_pt1 | contig 12986 bp, 8 predicted proteins | sample Munlanlwell13791_FD_192502 | JGI IMG/M metagenome (GOLD analysis project Ga0265297, IMG submission 192502) | Leachate microbial communities from a municipal landfill in Southern Ontario, Canada - Leachate well 137-91 | ecosystem: Engineered > Solid waste > Landfill > Unclassified | place...
CTTGCCGATCTGCCTGGACGCCGCGCCGTCGCGATCCATCAGCCCGCGGATCTGCGTGCTCTTGACCTGCAGCCCCGCGAAGTACGCACGCAGGAACTCGAGCTCGCCCGTCAGCTGCGCGATCCCGACCTTGTGCTGATCGAACTCCGGGTGAGCTTCGATCGCCGCCTTGACCTTCCACTCCGCCGGGGCCTTCTCTGCCGCGCCTGCCTGCGTCTCGGACTGCTGCGCCCGCCACCGCCGGTACTTCGCGTCGGCGATCTCCACGCCCGTCGTCCACTCGCCGATCAGATCGCCCGCCAGAGCCATCATCGCAGCCACGTCCGACGCCTCTTCCTCGAGGCTGCGCACGATCAGCAGATCATCCGACGAGAGCACGATCTCGACTTGCGTCACGTTGTCGTCGGCATCGCGGATCTCGCGGATGAAAGTTCGGGCAGTCGGGCTATACATGATCACGTCCTTTCAGTGGGTTGTCTGTCGGTCGCTACTCGACGGGATCGCGCTTCGGGCGCGTCGTCGCCAGCCGATCCACCTGCTGATCGTGCTGCGCGATCCGGGCTGCCCGGGCCTCGGCACGTTCGGCCGGCGTCTGGTTGATCGTCACGTTCGCCACGCGGCTGCGGCGGAAACGGATCTGGTTGCGCTCCGGGCACTTCGCGACGCCGCCGGGCATCAGCGGGGATCTCACCTCGCGACGCTTCACCGGCTGCATCCGGAAGATCCCCAAGCCGGCCAGGCGGACTTCCTTGCCGCGCGAGATCTCGTCGAGGATCGCGTGGATGAACCCTTCGGCCTGCGCGTGAGTCAGCCCGGCGATCCGGGCGCAGTCCGCAGTCGTCGATCGATCGGTCTTCGGGGGAATCGGCATACCAGGTACCTCCGCCAGATCCTACGCGGCAGCCCCAGCCGGTGCACGGATCTCCGACCAAGACTCCAAGCACGCGACGTCACCGCCCGACAGCTTCGTGCACCGCACGTTGACGAACATCCCCGGCCGCAGCTTGCGACTCGCCGACTCGCCCCACGTGCTCGCGAACACGAACACCCGCGCATAGCCCGCGCTGCCGAGGATCCCCAGCGTCGCCATCATCGCGCCCGACTTGTCCCGGTGCTGCCGGATCCGCAGCAACATCCCGTCGATCCCCAGCGCCTGGCCGTCGCCGCGCGACTTGATCGCCGCCGCGGGATCTGCGGGCCGCGTCCGGAAGGGCGATCGCACGAACGCCACCCGATCGTCGGTGCTGCTCGCGAAGTCCGACGCCAGCCACACCCGATCCAGCTGGCCGCGTTCTTCCTGGATCCCAGACACGATCGCCACCACGTGCGTGCCCAACGTGTGCAGGGCCGCCTCGCAGTCCTCGAGCACGTCGTGATCGATCCGCAGCACCAAATCCTCGCCCGCCGGTCCCAGCAACAGCGCGCGCCCGCTGCGCTTGCCCTCTTCCGCCTGGAACCGCTTCAGGCCCGACAGCCGCCCAAACACCAGCGCCTGGCCCTGATCCACCAACAGCGGATCGCCCGGCACCAGCAGCTGCCGCTTGCAGACCTTCATCGTCCGGGCCAGATCCGCGTCGAAGGCCGATCGCCCCAGCGCCGTCACGAACAGCGGGTACACGCTCGCCGCTTCCAACGCCAGATCGTCTTCCCCCCAGTCCGCCACCGCCGCCGGATCCACCGCCAGATCCCAGCCGCCCTTCGCCGCCTGCCAGATCGACGCCGCGTTCGCTACCAGCATCCGCGTGTTCGGGTACAGCGCCCGGAAGGCTGTCGCCCTCGCCAGCGCTTCGAACGTCCGCACCGTCACCCGGGCCCCGGCAGCCCGCGTCCGCGCGTAGAAGTCCGCCAGCCCCGTAAACGGCGCCGCCTGGGCGACCACTCGAGCGATCGACTGGCCCACGCCCTTGACGTCCGACAGCGCGCCGATGATCTCCTGCACCCCGTCTTCCCGATCCGCCAGCGAGAAGTGATCCACCGGACGCTGCACGTCCGGCGCCGACACCACGATCCCCGCCAGCCGCGCGTCGATCGCGATCCGCGCCTGCATGTTCGGATCCGCCTCGTTCGCCAGGTAGCCCGCGAAGAACGCCGCCGGATGGTGCAGCTTCAGCCACATGCACCATACCGAAATCATTGCGTAAGCGAACGAGTGCGAGCGGTTGAACGCATATGCGCCGAAGCCGACAAGCTCATTGAACAAATGCTCCGCCACCGCGAGATCCATGCCGTTCGCCACCGCGCCGTCGACGAACCGATCGTGCTCGTCGCTGACGCCCAGCTTCTTCGCGATCTTCTTGCGGAAGGCGTCAGCCTGTTCGGCGTCGTAGCCGGCCAGCTGGCGCGCGAGCTGGATCACCTGCTCCTGAAACACGATCACACCGCGGGTCTCCGCGGTCACCCGATCGAAGTCCGGGTGTACCTGCGGGATCTTCTCGGGGTGCAGGCACCGATCCGCGTAGATCTGCGGCATACCCGCCTTGCTGGGGCCCGGGCGATCCAGCGCGGTCATGATCGCCACGTCCGCGAACCGATCGAAGATCACCCCCTTGCACGCCCGCCGGGCCGCCGTCGTGTCGAACTGAAACACGCCCGCCATCCGCCCGTCGGTGAACGCCTGCAGCGTGGCCGGATCGTCCATCGGGATCGAGTAGGGATCCACCCCCGCCGTCCGGCAGGCCGCGTCGATGATGTCCAGGGTGTTCAGGCCCAGGATGTCGACCTTGACCAGCCCCAGCTTCTCGACGGCCTTCATGTCCCAGGCCACGATCGGCACGCGCCGGCCGCCGTCGGCGCGGGACTCGATCGGCGCCACGTCGGCGATCGGCACGCTGCTGACCACCACGCCGGCCGCGTGCATGCCCACGCCACGCAACTGCCCCTCGAGCCGGATCGATGCTTCGGCCACGTCGCCGTGCTGTTCCACGAACCGCCGGCCGATGTCGCTGCTCGTCAGCACCTCCTGCACCGACGCATCGTCCCGGAGCTCTTCTTCGATCGCCTCGACGATCAAGCTCGCCACCGGGGCCACCTCGCGTTCCGGCACGTCGTACACGCGCGCCACGTCCCGCAGCACCCGCTTGCCGCGCAGCATGTTGTGCGTCGCGATCCCGGCCACCCGATCCTCGCCGTACTGCCCGCGCAGGTATTCGATCACCTCGCCGCGGCGGGCCCGCTCATAGTCGCAATCGATATCCGGAAGGTCAGAACGGCCCGGTTGCAGGAATCTTTCAAACATTAGGCCGTGTTCCAGCGGGTCCAGGTCGGTGATCCCCAGCAAGTAGGACACCAGCGACCCGGCAGCCGATCCACGGCCCGGGCCCTGCATGATCCCCTCCCCCCGCGCCCAGTTGCGCACGTCCCAGACCATCGTGAAGTAGCTGGCGAACCCCAGATCCCGGATCGTTCGCAGCTCGTGCAGCAGCCGATCGCGGTAGTCCTGCCCCAGCCCGGCCACCTCGCAGCCGAACCGCGTGCGGCACCCGTCGCGGCATAGCTGGAGGATCCAGGCGTCGTGCGACGCCACGCCAGCCGGCAGATCCGGTGACACCAGGTACGTCCCCGGCTTGACGATCTCGAGATCCGCTGTGCACCGATCGGCGAACGCCAGCGTTTCGTCCATCGCCTGTCGGACCACCGCCAGCGGCAGCAGGTTCTGCCGCACGAACGCTTCTTCCATTTCCGCCCGCGTCCGCGCCCAGTAGTCCCGGGATCCGAAGCAGAACCGATCCGGGTTCGCCATCCGGTCGCGGCAATGGATGCAAAGCAGGACCTCTTGCGCTTCCGCGTCTTCCTGCGCCGGGTAGTGCGCGTCCTGCGTGGCGATCAACTTGCAGCCGAACCGGGCCGCCAGCTTGACCAGCATCGCCGGCACGTGATCGAAGCCCGGAAGCACGTGCGGCATGATCTCGACGTACAGCCGATCGCCGAACGCCCGCGCCAGTTGTTCAGCCCGGCTGATCGCCTCGCCGAACTTGCGCTGCGCCAGCGGCCACGCAACCACCCCGTGCGGGCAGCCGGTCGACACCGCCAACCCCTCGTTGAACTGGATCAGCCGCCGGATGTCGCACCTCGCCTTAAAATAGAAGCCCTTCGTCCACGCCCAGCTGGTCAGCCGGTACAGGTTGCGCAGCCCGGTCTGATCCAGCGCCCAGATCGTCACGTGGTCCCGGTCGCGGCGGGATCGTTCGATCCGCTCGATCTCGGCCAGCGCCTCTGCCTTCGGCAGCCGCGACTTGATCTGATCCTTCTCGTCTGCCGTGATCCCCTTGGCCTCGGCGTCGTCGGCCAGGTACATCTCGACGCCGTAGATCGCCTTGAGATCGAACGCCTTGCACGCCTTGTGATGGTCGAAGAACCCGCGGATGCTGCCGTGCTCCGTCACCGCGAACGCGTGCTGGCCGTTGCCCGCCACGTGCTCAGCGAATTGCTTTTCCGTCCCCAGCCCGTCGAAGGCGCTGGAATGCGTGTGAAGGTGGAGGTGCAGGTAGCCGTCCGTATTACTCGCCATCCACGTCCTCCGCCGCCTTGATCCGGATCAACTTCCGCGGGTAGCCGCCCATGTTGGTGACCACCCCCTGCAGCAGCAGGGCCGCCGCCAGCCGCCCGAAGTCCGGGATCCGATCCGCCCGCACGTTGTGCGCGCACGCCCAGCCGGCGGCGGACTGCCATCCCCGGCGATCCCGCCGGCACGGCGACCACCGCACGCACGCCGGGGTGATCTGCGGCCACTTCCGCAGCACCAGATCCAGCGGGGCGTGCAGTTCGATCGACGGCGTGACGCGCCCCATGCGGCCCGGGTAGTACCGGAACAGCACCGGATCCCGCGACTGATCGATCCGGCGATACCGTAGCATCCAGCAATCCGTCATGACTTTCTTGTACTTCCACTCGGCCACGTAGAAGTCCCCGTCCACCGCCGCTTCCAGGTTGGGCGCGATCGTCACCGTCGCCGGCAGGGCTTCCTGGAACGCCTCGAGGAACAGCCCGAACGCCCGCGCGTTCCGATCCCGCCCCTTGCTGAACGACCATCCACTGATCCGGATCAGGTCAAAGGCCAGGTTCAGCACCGTCGACGTCGGCGTGTGATCCAAGAACACCGCCACGTCGACCTGCACCGTCGCCGCCCAGTCCCGGATCGCCCGGCAGGGGCCGCGCCACAGGCACGGCGGCATGCCGTCGCACTCGACGTCGCCGGCCGCGTAGTGCCCCACGCAGGCCGGGGCCTCGCCGACGGTCCGGGAGAACCGCCCCAGCGCCTTCTTCCGGCGTTGGTACGGGGTCACCTGCATGAGATCATCGGCCTCAGATCCACGTCGACTCCCGCCAGCCGGGCACACTGCGCCAGCCGATCGCAAGCCGCCCGCACGTAGTCATCCCGGCGGCGGCGCGGCACCTGCGGCGGCGAGATCGCCGGGTGCAGCCGCGCTTCGATCACCGATCGCGCTTCCGGCGTCAGGCCCGCCAGCATCATGCCGACCGCCTGATCGATCCTACGCGCCAGATCCAACGCTTCCACCTCCGCGTCCGGACGGAACGTCTCGCCCTTCTGCCGATGCGCGTCCACCGTCTGCAGCAACAGGCCGCGCGTCGGGCACGCAGAATCGAAGTCCGTCTCCTCACCGTACCGGAACACGTCGCCCGCCGGCACTTCCCGCCGCCGCACCTGCGTGTAGCGCAGGAACGAGATCACCTTGCTCCGGGCCGCCTTGCCCAGCCATGCCCGCTGCTGACTCGGCGTGCACCCCGTGTCCAGTCGCTGCAGCGCGTTCCACACCCCGATCCGCGCTTCCTGCTCGAGATCGTCGTGCAGGTGCGGGGGGGTCGTGCGCCGGAACGGGCGGACTTCGGACGCAGCGATCGTCGAGATCAAAACTTCTGAACGCATGGGGAAGGTCCTTGCGGGATCTGGCGGACGAGGCACGGGATCCCGATCAGCCTGCCAGTCGGCTGACCGAACGAACGCCACGGACGTGGCGTCCGGATAGCTGGGCAGGGATCGACCACCGCGCCAGATCCCTCGCGAGATCCAACACCGCAAGATCCCCGATCGAGGATCCCGCGCGATCGTTGGCAGCCCCTACCGCCGCCGTGCAATAGCTATAGCCCCAGCGTGGCGGCGCGTCAATAGCTTGCCCGATCACGGATCCGCGATGAACGCCCCGTCAGGCCACCGCCAGCCCCGCGACACCAGATCCCAAGACCAGTCGTCCTTTGGGATCATCGTGTCGATCAGCGACGGCCGCCGGGCCCGGGCGATCGCAGCTTCGATCAGCGCCCGCGGCGCACTGCCCGGATCGAAGCCCTTGGGCAGCCGCGTCAGCAGCACCTCGCCAGCCGCACCGGCGATCGCCTGCGCCACCAAGCCGTCGTAGCCCGCCGCGTCCGGATCCAGCATCACGATCAGCTGATCGAACCGCGCCCGGCGGATCGCGTTGACCTGACCCGTCGACACCACCTTGCCGGTCAAGCCGATCGCTGGGAAGCCCGCCTGCACCACGGACAGCACGTCCGTCGGCCCTTCGACGATCACCACCGTCGTCGCGAGCGCCGCCTGATCGTAGCCGTACAGGCTGCCTTCCTTGCCCGTGGCCGGCGCGGTGTACTTCGGGATCTGCCCCGACATCGATCGCGCCTGGAACGTCACCAGTTGCCCGTTCATCCGCACCGGCATGATCAGCCGATCCGCATACAGCCCCGACTCGCAGTAGCCCAGCCCGAACAGCGCCGCCGTCCGGGCCCGGATCCCGCGCTTCTCGAGGTACTTCGGAATGTGCCACGTTCGATCGGCCGGATCCCACACCGGCACGAAGTCCTCCGGCAGCGGCACCAGGTCCCGCGCTGGGCCCGCCGGCGCGTCGACCTTCGGCGCGAGATCCCGATCCCGCAGATCCGCCAGTTGGTCGATAGTCCGGGACGGACCTTCGGCGACTTCGGCTTCGATCCACTGCCACGCAGCCCGCCGGGTCAGCCCGTCGATCTGCGCGACCAATGCCACCGCGTCGCCGCTCTCGCTGCACTTGTAGCAGATCCAGAAGCCGGTCACGGTGTTGGACCACAGCTTGTCCGCACCGCCGCAGAACGGGCAGTCGGCCACGATCTCCCGACCGCCGCCGCCTTCCGCCGTGTGCTTGATGCCGATCCGATCGTCCAGGTACCCCTGGAGATCGAACCCGCGCAGCCCCCGTCCGCGCCGGCTCACTGCCCTTCCTCGTCTTCGTCGGCGAGGTGATCCGATCCGGCCACCTGGGTGAACTTGCAGATCCCGAGATCCGCTTCAGCGCGCATGGTCCAGTTCTTCAGCCGCCCGATCCGGTTCTTCGACAGCAAGACGTCCAACTGCGCGACCCCATCGCCATCGGCTGCCCTGGGCCGCCGCACCGGCTTCGGTTTCTTCTTGTCTCCGGTCCCGACGTCCATCAGGCCGATCACCACGCTCGCCATCTTCGACTTCTCGAACGTGCCGCCGATCGCGCGTTCCGTCGCCCGGCGCTTTTCGAACGTCTGCTTGGCGTTGGCCGTCGCCCACAGCACCATCGGCGCCAAGGTGGGATCGGACTTCATCGCCCAATACTGGAAGTACGTCGCCGCCATTTCCCGATTCTGATCATCGTACTTACGGCCCGGCGTCAGGTGATCCAGCGAATCGACGATCACCAGGATCGGCGCGTCGTGGCACTTGCCGCGTGCCTCCTCAGCGATCGCCCGCACCGCCCCGACCGGCCCGCCCGGCGGGATCTCGTGCAGGATCAGCCGCCCGCCGATGTCCACCGATCGCCGCTTGAACTTCGCCCGGAAGAGATCCTGATCTTCCGCCGACAGATCCCCGCTCAGCAGCTTGCCGCGCGAGATCCCCGTGAATCGCGCGTCGTACCGAGCCTCGAGCTCCCGCCGCGGTTCCTCGGTGCACACGTGGATCACGATCTGGTTTTTCTCGCCGTGCATCAGGGCCGTGAACCCGATGTCGACCGCGAACGTGCTCTTGCCGATCCCCGTGTACGCCGTGATCAGCCCCAAGTGGCCGATCGGCATGCCGCCGCCCAGGGCCTTGTTCAGCCCGTCCATCGGCATCGGGATCCGCATCCGCGACTCCGGCGCCAGGTACGCCGCCAGCCGAGCGTCCGAGTCCAGCGCCCACTCCGACGGCTCCACCAGGTGGCCGGCCCCGCGTACCTCAGCCAGGGCCTCGACCAAGGCCTTCTCGGCACCCTCGAGATCGTCGTCGTGCAGGCCGTCGAACAGCCCCGCGGATCCGCCTCGCAAGGCGGCCATGCGGACGAACCGCCGGATCACCTCGAGCGCCGATCGCGGAGATCCCCGGGGCCGCCGACGCAGCCGCACCAGCGCTTCGATCATCGCTTCCCGATCCGCGTCCTCCTTGAACCCCCGATCGACGTGCGACTTCCACACCGCCGCCGACGGCACTTCGTGCGTCTGGCTGTACAGATCCTGCAGCGTCTTCCAGATCCAGGGCGAGGCCTTGCCGCTGAAGTGGTGCCGGCGAAGCACCGGCACAGCAGCCGCAAGGAAGCTCGGATCCCGGAGCGCCTGGGACAGCACGTCCTCTTCGATCGCGACGTCGACAGCCATCAGTCGTTGCCGCCTTCGGGATCGTCGTCGAAGCCCACTTCGTCCAGGTGCGCGGCAAGGTGCTTGATCTGGGCCCACACCTCCGGATTTTCCGTTTCCAGCCGGGGTGGTACCGTCCTCCCGTATTTCATCTTGACCGCCCAGTCCAACACCGAAATGACCCGATGCCCTGGCACGTCGAACCCGCCGGCATCCAACACGTCCGCCGCGTCGTCGAGCGAGTACGGGCGTTCGCCAAGGGTGGCACGGAAGTCGTCCAGCCAGTAGTCCGCCCGCAGCGACGCCGGAGAGACGAATAGTTGTTTCCCTTCACGGATCCGGGCGATGGCCGCGAAGACGTGATCGATGTACCGGACCCAGATCTGCTGGCCGAACTTGTATTCTTTCAGCCGGTTCACGACAGCTTGCAGCCGTTCGCGATCGCGGCCGGCGAGGTGATATCCAGGATCCACCTTGCGGCGACGCTGTTCGTACAGCCGGGCGAAGATCCGTCCTTCCGTCGTTTCCTCCCGGAGGGGGCCCCCTCCGGGGACGTGGCGCGCGACGATCTTCACCTTCCGAAGGCGAGCCTGGATGATCTTTGTCGAGGCGGCGGGCTTTCTGCCCGGGTCTTCTTCTTTCTTAGCCTGTGTCTCAGGAGAAGAAGAAGACATACACGGGCCGGAGCTTGGCCGGATCCCGGTGTCGGAACGGGAGGTTGCGATCAGCCCCCGGCACTGGACCGGGGACCCCGGCGCACCGCCGGGGTGGGGGCTGAATGACGGCCGGATCTCGACTGCATGGGTGGGCGTTTCCGTCGGTGTCATGCCAACGGCATGACACGGATCCACGGTGGCGATTTCGTCGGTCACGATGAACCCGATCCGCCGTCGAGGTTCCGGTGGTGGTTCGGTCGGCGGGCGGTCTCGGTCCGGACGGCGCGTCACGTGGGCGTAGATCGCGTCCAGGTTGTCGACCTCTTCGTAGACCGATCCCTCCCGGATCACGATCGGGACTACACCGTGCGGCCCGAAGGGGGTGACCAGCCGAGCCTCCCGGATCATCTTCAGGTACTTGGTCGCGTTGCGGGGGTGGATTTGCATTGCCGCGGCAAGGGCCGCTGCCGGGCGGAACAGCAGATCCTCGTCCGGCAGGTCCCGCAGGATGCGCCACGCCTTCTGCGCGACGTACGACATTTCGCTGGTCTTGATGCTCACGATCGCCTCCAGTTGGAACGGCTTCCGCGGGTGTACATGTCCCCGAGGTTGTCGCCGATCTTGGCGTTCTTGATCCTGATGGGGCCCAAGTTGTCGACGATCTCGAGCCGGGAGGCCGGGATGTCGAGCTGGTCGATCCACGCCAGGTAGTCCGCAAGTTCTTCGGCGGCAGCACTGCCCGGCGCGGGTTCAACGATCGCGACGCCGTACATGCCGACCCGGCGGAGCAGGCCAGCCTTGCGCAAGAGGGACAGGTAGCGCCTGGCGCTGTCGTCGGTCAGCCGCATGGCGGTCGCGAGCGCCGCTCGAGGCCGGAGGAGCAGATCGCCTTCAGGAACGGAGTGCAGCTTCGTCCACGCGTCCCACTGGGCGCGCGTTGCGATGGGGGCGCTCATCGTGCACCTCCGCGCTGGCGCGGTGAGTGCTTCGTTTCCGGATCTGCTGCGTGGAAGGGCGCTCGTTCGAGCCTGGGCATTCAACACCCCATGAGGCGTGCGGACCGGGGGGCCATGTCAGGGCCTCCGATTCGCTGTGGCAGGTGCAAGTTCGTCCACCGGAGGGGACAAACCCGGCCCGCACACCTCATGGTGCGTTGGAGTTTGCCACAGCAACTACCCGGTCCGCTATGGCCTTCGCGGTTCGGGAGCAACGGGAGAGATCTTGCAGATCAAGTGGGGCGCGTGTTGCCCCGGACAAGTTGAACGATGCAACGGCCGAGCCCGTACGGTCAAGCCCGACCCGTGAAGATCCTACGCGCCGTCCTTCTTGGCCGGCTCGCCCACGGGCTGCACCTTGATCCGGAAAGCGCGTTCGGCGCGGTAGATCTGCAGGCGGCTGAGCGTCCACTTGCGCAGTTGGGGGTGATGATCGTCCACGAGGTCGATCACGATCGCCTCGGTCTTGCCGGGACACAGGGTGAGGTTGCGAAGCCGTTGGATCGTCGACACTTCTCCGCGTCCGCCTTCGGCGTTGATCACCACGTCGATCTCGGGGACGTCTACGCCCTCGCCCATGATCGTGGCGACGATCACCTTGATCTGCCCGGACCGCAGGGCCTGGGTGCTGGCGATCCGATTGGCGTCGTTCGTGCTGCCGATCAGCAGGGCCACCTGCTTGACCGGCATTTCGGTGCGAAGGAGCTTGGTCAGCAGCTTGCCGTGCTTGACCTGGGACACGTCGATCAGCACGCGGTGGCCGGCGTCGGCCAGGCGCACCGCTTCGCGGACGATCGCGGCGTTGCGATCGGCGGACTGGACCACGAGGTCGCCGTACTTGCCGACGGACCACTTGCCCTTGACCGTGGGGGCCCCGTGTCGCACGAAGTGCACGGTTGGCCTGACCAGGAACCCGCGATCGATCAGATCCGAGATCCCCACGCTGTAGACGATCGGGCCGGTGATGCCCTCGAGCCACAGATCGTTGCCGTCGGTGTCGGTGTCCAGGCCGATCGTCGCCGACAGGCCGATCTTCCACGGGGCTTCGATCCCTAGCACGGCATCGCGCCAGGCCTCGCCGTCGCCGGTGGTGTGGTGGCAGTTGTGGACGATGAACCCGTTCGCGGTGTACGTGTGGTCGGCTTCGACCTCTAGGTTGAAGACCTCACCGCCTGGACACAGTCCGCCAAATGTTCCATCACTTCCGCGTTCGTGAACCTGAACACTCTCCACCCGAGCCCACGCAGGAACTGCTCCTTGCGCTGATCTTCCGCTCGGCGCGACGGGGAGTTGTGGGTGTTCCCGTCCACCTCGATCGCGATCTGAAGGCTTCGATCGGCAATGTCGATCTTGTAGCAGGTCGGGAGTCCGGTGTGTCGTCGCGCCTTCGTAGGGACCGCCACTTCTGTCGGCCATCCTAGCGCGTCCGCTAGCATCTTCTGCGGAACGGGAAGCGGACGGCCGTTGCCGCCGCGGATCTTGGGGCGATGTCCGATCGCCCGAAGCGTAGCGCTCTGTTTGGCTCGCACTTCCGGGAGACGCATCGGGTTGCGGGCCTTCATCCGCGCTGAAGCGAAGCGGCGGTTCGTGTCGCTTGCTGTCTCGCTTGAGCACTTCGATCGGTAGGCATCCCGGCATTCGGGCCGGCAATACGCCCTTCCTCGGCGAAACAGCTCCCATTGCAGGTCTGTGCTGACGATCGTCGGCGTCCCGCACCAGCTGCATAGGGCCCGAACACACGGGCGCTTGGGGCCGTAATACTTCGTCTCTCGCTGGCACAACTCGCAGTGGATCATGGGTGTTACTGTACAGCACCATGTTGCCGGTGGCAAGCCTTCCTGCCGGCATCCATCCGTGCGGAGTGAGGAACGGGTGCGACGGCGTGCAGGTCACGGTTCGCCCGCCAGCGTGGATCGTCAGCAATCCGTCCGCGCAGCGGCGCATGGTCCTTCGCACCTTTCGGCGACGAAAGGCTTGGCCGTCCCAGGCGTCTACGGTGTCCCCGGGGCGTATCGTCTCGATCGGGCGGCCGGAGATCAGCGTCCCCGCCGGGAAGCATTCGTCGACGACAAGCAGCCCGAAGGCGCGCTGCAGCGCGGCGAAGTCGCGGGTGCCGACGCGCACGGACAACGCCTGCACGGTGGCCACAACGACGTCGCCGGTCGTGTCGCGATCGCCGTCGCCGAGGCACGTGACGGACAGCCCGGGCAGGCAGGCCTCGAAGCTCTTGCGGGTCTGGTGCAGCAGCATTTCGCTGGGCACTAGGAATAGCGTGCGCAGGCCCAGGCGGGATGCGATCGCGGCGGCGGTGACGGTCTTGCCTGCGCGGATCGGCAGGCGCAGCGTGCCGCCGCGGGCGTCCAGGATCGCGTCGACGGCGGCCAGCTGGTAGTCCCGCAGCTGCGGCCCGCCCCACGTGGGCGATCCGACGACGGGCGGCCCGGGCAGGCGGGCGTCTTCCAGCGTGGTCTGGATCTTCTTGCGGTGCAGGATCGCGATCGCCTTGGGGGTCAGGCCTGCCGGGAAGGTCAGGCCGCCGGTCTTGGTGCGCAGCTTGCGGATCAGCCGCTTGCGACCGTCCCAGCGACCGTCGGCGTACGCTTCGGCGAACATCGCGCCGGGCACGGCGTACGACAACGGGCGGTCAAGGGCCGCACCGGCGGCGTCCACCGCTTCGGGATCTCCGCGGATCGTCGTCCAACTGGATCCGCGGGTGAGGTGGATCGTGGGCATGCCGCAGGCACCTTGGCGCGGATGCGCCTGCCCGATC
>Ga0265297_10009099_pt1 | contig 12985 bp, 9 predicted proteins | sample Munlanlwell13791_FD_192502 | JGI IMG/M metagenome (GOLD analysis project Ga0265297, IMG submission 192502) | Leachate microbial communities from a municipal landfill in Southern Ontario, Canada - Leachate well 137-91 | ecosystem: Engineered > Solid waste > Landfill > Unclassified | place...
CACCAGCTTCAATTCCCCCATCAGAGTTTTAAACATCTCCGGGGTCAACGATTGAGGACCGTCCGAAAACGCTTCGTCCGGATGCGGATGGACTTCAATGATCAACCCATCGGCTCCCGCGGCGATCGCCGCTTTGGCCATTGGCCCGACCAGGTCGCGTTTGCCGGTGCCGTGGCTCGGATCGACGATGACCGGCAGATGGCTCAGTTTTTTAATGACCGGCACGGCGGAAAGGTCCAAGGTATTGCGGGTGTAGGTCTCCAGCGTCCGGATCCCCCGTTCGCAAAGCATCACCTGGTGATTTCCTTCCGACATGACATATTCCGCCGACATTAATAACTCTTCGATGGTCGAACCGGCCCCCCGCTTGAGCAAGACCGGCTTGCCGGCTTTACCGACTTCCTTGAGCAAGCTGAAATTCTGCATGTTGCGCGCTCCGATCTGAACGATATCGGCGTAACGGGCGACCAGTTCCACGTCCCTGGTATCGAGCGCTTCGGTCACGATCGGCAACCCGTATTTCTTTTTGGCATCGGCCAGGAGCTTTAAGCCTTCTTCCCCCATCCCCTGAAAACTATAAGGAGAGGTCCGGGGCTTGAACGCCCCTCCCCGGAGAATATTAGCCCCCCCGTTCTTGACCGCCTCAGCCACTTCGGTCATTTCCTGTTTCCCTTCGACCGAACAAGGACCGGCCATGATCGCGATCGTCTGGCCGGCGCCGATCGAAACTTTATCATTTATTTTTATAATGGTGTCTTCGGCCCGGAACTCACGGCTGACCAACTTATACGGCTTACGGATCGGTACGATCTCGGAAACGCCGGGAAGCATCTGGATCGTTTCCAGTTGCAAAGAAACTTTATCGCCGATCGCGCCGATAACCGTCCGCTCCGTCCCTTTGGAAAGATGGATCCCAAACCCACGGTTTTTTAACTTTTCGGAAACCGCGTTGATCTGTTCGTCAGACGCGTCTGGTTTCATTATAATGATCATTGTTATCTCCTGAGGTTAACGGCTTCTTTAAGATAGACGTGCCGTAAGTCCTTTTGTTCCTGAGTTGAATTAATGTGCATCAGCACCCGGATGCATTTAGGCAAACTCCCCGGGACTTCGATCTCCCTGGCGCAAAGCAAAGCGGTATCATTCCAGCCAAGCTCCCTGGCCGCCTCCGCTGGGAAAACCGCGTTCAGATCGGCGGTCAAAGTTAAAATGATCGAAGCGATCGCTTCGGTCTTTAAATCGTTGGCCTTGACCATTTCAATCAACAGTTCTTTGGTCGCCGTCAGGATCTCCGCCTTTGAATTACTGGCAACCGTAGTCGCCCCTCTTAATCCTCTGGTAAACATAATAATTGATTTTAACAAAAAAAAGCAGGCAGTTCAACAAAAACCATTCCCATTTAACCGCGGTCTTAAGTCCGCGGTTAATATTTATTCAATTTCCGAAGCAAGAGCCGCACATCATTTGCATTAAGCTGAAACCCAAGGCTTTGGGCTGACATCGCGTCATCATAAGCGGCTTGATAATCAGCCAAATTATAGCGGGCGATGCTCCGATTAAAATAGGTCAAGGCCAACCTGGGGTTCAACTTAAGGGCTAAACTGAAATCAGTGTCCGCCCGCCGATAGTCTTTACGGGCCAGCCAAAGATTCCCCCGGTTATGGTAGCTCTCCGGGCTTTTCGGGTTAAGCCGGATCGCCTCGTTCAAATGTTTGAGCGCCTGGTCATAATCCCCTTTTTGGGTCAAAATATAACCGAGGTTATTATGGGAAGTCGAATCCCGCGGGCCAAATTTAACCGCTGTTAGGAAATCATTGTAGGCCAACGCCGTTTCTCCCCGTGAGAAATAAATATTGCCGCGGCTATTGTAAGCGGCGGTAAATTTAGGGTTGAGCTTGAGCGAATAATTAAAGTCGGCGATCGCCCGTTCGTATTCCCGCCGCTCGGCCAACACTTGACCCCGATGCTGGAACGCGGCCGGGACCCGCGGGTACCAGCGGCAAACCTCGTCGTATAAAGTAACCGAATCCGACCAGATCCCGCATTTTTGCCAGGTCAGCAAACCTAAAGCGACAACAATCAAGGTCGCGCCCAATAATAGACCGCGACGCCAAGCGAGCCGTCGCCGATAAATTTGGAGCCAGGCATAGCCGAATATGAAATAAAGCCCTAGCGAGCTCAAATAAGCGTAACGGTCGGCAAAGATCCCCGGGACCATCAGCATAATCACCGGCGCGATGGTCAACAGAAAAAACAGACCGCCAAAAACCAACTCCCGGCTTTTCCGTCCCAACCAAAAGAACAGGCCAAGCAACGGGCCCAGGACAAAAGGCGCGACGACAAAGGCGACCGGCAACGGGGTCAACCCTTCAACCACGTAGGAACCGAGCGGATAAAGGCCGGTAAAACCAAGCGGCAAGATCATCCGCGGCAGGTAGTAAAAGAGAACGCGATAGCCGGCGACAAAAACATTGACGATCGACATTGGCGGTTCAGGGACGACCAGCCCGCCGGTCGCCTGCTTTGCCCAAACCGAGACCAGGCCAAAGATTATCGCCAGCAAAAAGAAAGGGAGCTTTTCCTTGAGCAACTGCCAGCCCCATTTCCGGCCGCGATATTGATCGCAAAGGAGCATGACCAGCGGCAAGGACATCGCCATTGGCTTTGAAAGCAAGGCCAATAAAAAAAAGCCCAGAGAAAAGAACAGTGCCCTCCCCCGCCCCTGTAAATAACGAAGATAAAAGATCAGCGAAATAAAATAAAAGCCGGCAAAAAGGACGTCTTTCCTTTCGGTTGCCCAGGCGACCGATTCGACGTGAACCGGATGGACCCCCCAAAGCAGGGCAACACCGAACGCCAGCGGCCAGCTGTCGGTCAGCAGCCAGAGAAACAGGCAGACCAACCCGGCATTGGCGGCGTGCAATAAGAGATTGTCCAAATGATAAATAAAAGGCTGCCAGCCGAACAACTGATATTCCACCGCGTAAGTCAACTGGACCAGCGGATGATACATCCCATAATGCGAGGCGGCGAACCATTTCTGAATATTGGCGGCGGAAAAAGAAGTAATGGTCGGATTGTTGTAGATCATCACGTCGTCGTCCCAATCGACGAATTGGTTGCCAAGCGAAGGGAGATAAAAAAGCGCGGACAGCGTGACCACGGCCAAAACGGCCAAAACTATTCGCCGCTTATACCAGGAAGTCGGCCGAGGTTCCGCTGGCACCTTACTTTTTACTTTTTTCATTATTAAGGAAAGTCCGATAATTCTCGTTCAGCCGCGCGATCAGAGCGGCGGTCAGGCGCTCCAGCGAAACTTCTTTGCCGGCCGCCATTAACAGTGAAGTCGCCTTACCGTCCAATTCCGGCGGAAAGGCGGAGGCCTTAACGTTGATCCCGATCCCAACGACCAAATTGCCGTCGCCGATCCCTTCGACCAGGATCCCGGCAACTTTCAAGCCATGGACCAAGAGGTCGTTCGGCCATTTGACCACGACCGGCAGAGCGCAGAGGTCTTGGATCGCCGCGCGGGTCGCCAGCGCGGTGAACAAGGTCAGCGGCGCCAGGTCGACCGGGCTCCGGTACGGCTTGAGGATCGCGGAAAAATAAAGGTTGCCGGACGGCGAGAACCAGCCGCTGCCCGGCTTGCCCCGCCCCTTCGTCTGATGATCGGCGATCACCACCACCCCTTCGCCTTTGCCTTTTTTTACCAGCCGGCGGGCTTCTTCGTTCGTTGAATCAAGCTCTGGATAGTGGAAGACCTCTCTGCCAATGACCACGGTTAAAAGCGATATAGCAGGCCGACCGCCGCTAGATCGGAGGCGTCATTAAGCTGCATGTCCTGATGGACACGATAAGCGGCATCAAGATCGACGTTAGGCGACAGGCTATAAATGATTCCTCCCTCGGCGGTGAACCGGGCCCGGTCCCCGGCGTATTTCAGGTCGCTACCCATCCGAATATCGCCGCGGCCGAATAGTTTGGCGTTATCGGCGACCAGTTGGACCAATTTCCCGCCGACGTTGACGGTCCCATTTTCCAACGGCCGGTTAAAACCATCGTAACCGGCAAAATCGAAACGATCGGCCGTGAACGCCGGATTGATATACTCCGATCCGATCTTCGCCGCTTGGACCGTAAAAACAGTTCCGGTATCCCATGGGTCGTTCAGCGAAACGCTACCGGCGACCATCATTTTCTTTTTTTCCGAACCGAAACCGATCGTGCCGCTGGCCGAAACTTTTTCGCCGAATGGCGCGGTGACCGCGATCTTCGCCCGCATGGTCCGGTTATCGGTGTTTATGTTGCCGAGCGACATGTAATCACCGGTGAAATCAAGCTTAATACTGTTAAGATCGAACCCGACCGTCCCGGTCAATAAACTGGAAGTCGCTTTGCCGCTGTTGTCGTTCTGAAAATAATCACCGCCGGCGATCTGGCGGGAATAGTAACCGCCCTTCAGCTCGGCTCCGTAAATTTTAGTGGAAGCTAGGACCCCGCTGTCCGGCCGGATATAAGTCATTCCGATCTCGCTCGGAATGGCGCCGGTCGGATCGGCCAGATGCCTCTTCGGCCCGGGACCGTAAGTTACTTTGACCTCTAACGGAGCAAAATTATAATGCGAAAGGTCGATCGCGAACCGCGATTCAATGTCCATGAGCTCGGGCGCCAGCTTGCCGTGCCCCGCCGCGCCGGTGCCGTCGTCATAATAACCGTAATCCATCGTGTCGAGATTGACCTTGACCGCGGCGTCGGGACTGAACTCGCGCGACGCCGTGACTACCAACCGGTAGTTGCCAAGGGTCCCTGGCTTCGCCCCTTTGGTCGCCAGGAGATTGCCGGCTTCCCATTTGCTGACATAATTGCCCGTCACGTCAAGATCGTCTTTGCTCTTAGGTTTTTGCCGGATCAAGACGATCTGGTCGCGCAGCTCTTTTAGGTCGGAGGAAAAATCTTTGCCTTCAAATGACTTTGAAAGTTTGGAAAGAAAAAGAGCGGCTTCATAACGGCTCATTGGTTTATCTCCCCGGTAAGTCCCGTCGGGATAACCTTTGGTCACGCCCAACCGGATCAGATCATAAACCGCGGCATACCCCCAATGATCGTCAGGCAAATCCTTGATCCTGACTTCACTGGTTTGCGCCAGGGCTGATCCGGCCAGTCCTAAAACAATTATCATTATCGCTATTTTATGCTTCATTGGTCAATTTTTTAGTATATCAATTATTCGCTTTAAGTCAAGCAAAACACGGCTTAAAAAGTGTTCCTTAAGCCCAATTGCAACAGTCGGGATTCAACCGCTTCATAAGCCAGCCGGCCTTTAAATTCCAGCGCGCCGGAAGAGAGCTTCTGTCCAAGCGTTAGTTCCATGATCCGGTTCGAACCGGGACCGATAAAATCTCCGGCCAGGGCCAGGTACCAGGTTGGGAAATCATTATCAAACCGGAAACTTAAGTCATAAGCGCCATCGCTAAGCGAACGATCAAAAGAATCATAGATCGGATAAAAACCCTTTTCCCGGTGGCCAAGGCCGATCTTCTGCGCGCTAAGCGTCAGTTTGTTCCAAAGGAATAGTTCGCCTTTGGCGTATAACCCCTGCTCGATCTCGGCCAACCTCCCTACCCCTAAAAGCACGCTATAACGCAGGTTCGTGGTCGGCGCGGCCCGAACGGACAGATCGACATGGACCGACTTCAACCCGCTATTCGAGAAGAAACGGGGATTAAGCCCGACTTTCACGCCGCGAATATTCTGGACCAGCGGCAGGGCCAACTCCTCGTCGGCGATCGTCCCCGCCGGATCGTTGCCGCGGGCCAGGTACTCGACGCCAAAACCGGTATTATGGTAACTGGTCACGTATTTAACCCCGCGCTTTATCCGGCGATACACTTGGCCGTTCTCGGAGGGGAAAAGAGGATCGCTCAAATGAAGAACGTCGCCGGGACCGGTGGTAAAGATCAAGGCCGAGGAATCGAATTTGTAGACCCCTTCGATCTCCAGTAAATCCCTGACCAGGTCGCGGTCGCCGCCGTTAAAACCATTATCCATGGTATCAAGACCGACCCTGATCCGGGCGTTCTCGTCAAGTTGCCGCTCCAGGTTCAGTTTCAACCGGTAGTCAAACAAGCTCCGGTCCGCGCCGCTGGTCTGCCCGGATTTAAACCCGCCGGTCAGTTCCCCCTTAACCGTCAAGCGATCGCCTTTTTTTTTCGGCTGCTTCAGAAGGTTGACCTCGGCGCGCAGTTCCGCCAACAACTTGTCGTGTTCCGCCTGGACCTTATCTTCGGAATAATTATATTTAGAAAGAAAAGAAGCGAGCTCAAAACGGGAGATCGGTTTGGCGCCGCGATAAGTGGCATCAGGAAAACCCTTGGTCACCCCCAACCTTATCAGGTCATAGACCGATTCGTACGCGTAATGACCTAGGGGGACGTCACGGATGTAAAAATCCTCATCATCGCCATTGGCGGCGGCGACCGGCGCGGCGCAGCTAAAAGCGAGCAACACGGACAAGACCACGGTCCGCCACAATAATCTATCGCTCCAGTTCAGGTCAGGTCTCCCGCTAACCATCAAAGGAATTTGAAGATCTCTTTCGCGATCTCCAGCGCCGCGTCGGGCCGGCTGACTTTTTTAATGTTTCTCTTCATTGCCTCGTATTCGCCGCTCGCCCTGATCTGGCGGACCAGCTCAACGACCTTTTTCGGGTCCCGGCTGACCTTACCAACTTTCCCTTTCACCACAAACTCCACGTTCCCCTCTTCCTGCCCGGGCAACCAGGAAGTAATGATGATCGGCAGGTTCTTGGCCAGGGCTTCGGCGATCGTCCCCGGTCCGGCTTTGGTGATGATCAGGTTGGAGCGCCCCATCACTTCAGGGACCTGGTCGGTAAAACCGATCACTTCCAGCTCAAAACTAAAACCGGGTGCCTGTTTTTTGAGTTTCTCTTCCAGGTTCTTGTTGCGGCCGCAGATCACGATCAGTTTGCCGTCGAACTTAGCCCGGTCGAATTCCTTGATGATCTCCCCCATCTTACCGGCCCCTTCTCCGCCACCCATGAGCAGAATGGTAAATTTGGTGGTTTTAACGGCCTTAGTTTTTTGGGAAAGGAGAAATTTCGGATCGATCGGCATGCCGATCACTTTCAATTTTTTCTCCGGCATGCCGTAATTAATGGCGTTCTGTTTCGCTTCTTTAGAAGCGACAATGACCAAGTCCACTTCCGGCTTGATCCAGGCCCGGTGCAAAGTCACCGGATCGGTAATGACCACGACAAACGGGATCTTCAAACCGCTGTCGCGGATCGCCTGGACCGTCAGATGGTTAACCATCGGGTGAACGGAAACGATGAGGTCCGGCTTGCGAACGGCGATCAACCTCGTCAGCTCTTTTAAGATAAAAGGCCGGGAAAGCTTTTCCAACTGGGCCAGTTTTTTTTGATCGTCGAGCCAATAATAAAGCCGTCCCCACAATTCCGGGGAATACTTGATCACCGGCGAATAAAGCTTGGCAAAAACATTGAGGAAGCCGGAACATTGGGCAAAAGCATCGATCATTTCCTGGTTGTACTTGGCCGGCCGGAGGCATTCGACCGATTTAACTATCGCGTTAGCGGCGGAACGATGCCCGCCGCCGGTATCGGAAAAAATGTACAGGATTTTCTTTTTCATGGCCGGAGGCATTATAACATATGACGACTTGAAATAATATCGACCGGAGAGTACAATCAATTTTAACCGGGTTTTATGTATAATCAAAACGAAAAGCTACAAGCTTATGTTCGGATCAAATGGTCAATAATCCTGCTGGCCGTTCCTCTTTTATTTTTTTGGATGATATTCGGAGGCATCGAGCCATTGCAAGCTTTCCCGATCGTTGTTTTCATATTTTTTTCCATCGTTTTCAATTTGATCTTCATTTTCCCACGCTTAAGACAAAATCATTCATTTCAATTAGTTACAACTTCTTTCGCAATTGATTTTGTTTTAACAATGACGTTTATTTACTTCGGCGGGGGGATCGAAAACAGTTGGATCGTCATCTTGGCGGTTTTTATTTTTATTTCCGGGATCATTTTCAACTTTTCAACCAGTTTTATTTACGCGACTTTGGCCTTCGGCACATTACTATTAATGCATTCTCTCGAGTATTCCAACCTTATTCCTCACGGCAATCCTTACATTACTATCCCGAGTTCCGCTATTTGGCGATCGCCGGAATATTTCCTGGACAAACTGTCGAGTTTTTTCGTTCTTTTTTATTTTTCCGCTTTCGCGAGCAGCTTCTTGAACCGACAATTTGAAAGCATCATGCTTAGAGAGAACCAGTCGCGGCTTGAATCGGACAGTTCCCGTCAAGCCATAATGAACATCACCAGGGACTTGGAAAGCGCCAAAAAAGACCTGGAAAAAAGGGTCAAAGAGCGGACCGCGGAACTGGAAGAAGCCAAAACGGGACTGGAATCAAAGATCAGGGAACGGACCGGGGAACTGGAAAACAGCCGGAAAGCGATCCTGCATATGATGAAAGACCTCAAGGAAGACATAAAGAAACTGCGCGAAGTAGATTCGATGAAAACAGAATTTCTCTCGATGATCTCGCACGAACTGCGGACCCCCCTGACTCTGATCAAAGGATACGTTTCGCTCTTGCAGGCGGGAAAGATCGGCCCCCTCTCCCCCGAACAAAACAAGACTATTGAGATCGTCGCCCGCCAGAGCGACCACCTTCACTCGATGATCGACAGCATCCTCGATATTTCGCGGCTCGAGATCGGCAAGCCGATCCCGCTGAACCGGGCCCCGATGTCCTTTAAATCCACCGTGGAAAAAACGATCGAAGCGTTAAAGATCCAAGCCAAGGAAAAAAAGATCGAGATCATCAGCAACATTTCCGATTTCCTGCCGACGATCGTCGGCGACGAGATCAAGATCAAGAGGGTCCTGACCAACCTGCTGGGGAACGCCATGAAATTCACCCCTGAAGGCGGGAAGATCGACGTCAACGCGTTCATTAGCGACTCTCAGGTCAAGGTCGAGGTGATCGACAACGGGATCGGGATCAGCCGCGAAAACCTCCCCCGGGTCTTCGAGAAATTTTTCCAGGTCGATAGCTCGATCACCCGCAACGCCGGCGGAATGGGCATGGGACTGGCGATTTCCAAGGAACTGATCGAGCTTCATGGCGGCAAGATCACCGCCGAATCGGAAGGACTTGGTAAAGGGACCAAGCTCACCTTCACCCTGCCAATCAATACGTTATGACAATGAAAGGAGCTTTAATGCAATCACAATTAGGGGTCACAATTCTTGGGACCGGTTATTACGTTCCACCGCAGATCGTCACGAACCTTGATTACGAAAAAAAGTACGGCGTTTCGGCCGACTGGATCAAAAAAGTGACCGGGGTGGAAAAAAGACATATTTCAACACCCGACCTGGCCTGTTCCGATTTGGCCATACCAGCGGCCAAAGTAGCGCTAAAAAACGCCCGGATCGAACCAGAAGAACTTGATTTGATCATTTTAACTTCAATGGGCCCGGATTTTGCTTCGCCCCCCACAGCCGCTATCGTCCAGGGAACGATCGGCGCGGTGAACGCCGCGGCTTTTGACCTTGATTGCGCTTGTCTTAGTTTCCCTTGGGCTTTTTTTGTCGCTTCAACCTTATTAAAGGCCGGAGGCTTCAATAAAATCCTGCTCATCAGCTCCGAATTAGGCTCCCGCTGCGCCAATTATAACGACCCGAACAGTTTTGTTCTGCTGGGAGATGGCGCGGGCGCCGCCGTGCTCGGTAAGAGCAACGACCCCACCAAAGGGATAATCGCCAGTTACTTCAAAGCCGATGGACAACAATACGATGTCGCGTCGATCCGCGCCTGGGGCTCCAGACATTCGCGGCTTTCACCAAACGAGATCGACAATTTTGCTTTCAACATGAACGGTAAAAAGATCTACAAGTTCGCGGTCAACGCGATTCCGGAAATTATCGATCAGCTGACCAAGCAGGCCGGCTTGACCGCCGCCGACCTTGGCCTGATCGTGCCGCATCAGGCTAACCGGAGGATCCTGGAAGCGGCCAGAAAAAGGACCGGCCTACCGGAAGATCTTTTCTTCATCAATATTAATGAATTCGGCAATACCGGATCGGCTTCGATCCCGATCGCGTTGGCGCAAGCATCCGAAAAGAAAAAGTTTGCCGCCGGGCAAAAGATCATGCTGGCCGGGTTTGGCGCCGGTCTCTCCTGGGGCGGGATTTTAATTCAAACGTAAAAGGAGTTCGCAATGCATTATTTGATCTTGATCTTGTCTGGATCGTTCATGGTCTTGTTCGGTTTTTTTGTTTTTATCTTTTCACCGAACAAAGAGATCAAAAGAAAATTCCTGATCTTTTGTCTGACGATCGGCGGCTGGAACCTCGCGGGAAGCCTGATAGAATATCAGATCGCCCGCTTGATCGATCCGCTCATCGCCTCCCGGGTCAGCATGGCCTTCGCCTCCCTGGTCTTTCCGGCCTTTTTGAGTTTCGTGTCGTCTTTCCCGATACACGACGACAACGAATGGCGGAATAGAACGACTTTTTTCTTCTACTTCTTGGGATTGATCTCCGCCGTTATCTCCATTCAACCCGGTTTCATTCAACGTTTTGTCTTTGAAGACCATTCCGTGTTGCGGATCTTCTCCCAATATTTCCCGATCTTCGTTTTTCTATCGCTGGCCAGCGTCCTGTACGGCACGTATCTTTTAGCCCAAAAACACCGGATCATTAGAAGCGGTCATGACCGTTCCCGGCTTAATTTACTGCTGCTGGGGATTATTTCTGGTTTTGGGCTGGCCCTGATCTTCAGCGTACTCCTCCCCTGGCTGGGGATAAATCGGTTTTTCTATATCGGCGAGATCGGACCGCTTATCTTTGTCTGTTACACGACCTACGCCATCCTGAAATACCATTTGATGAACATCGTTCTGGTGCTTAAAAAGACCACCGCTTATTCCCTGATCACCACCGGCATTACTTTTGTTTATCTGGCGATCATCCTTAGTTTTGAAATGCTTTTTAGAACGATTTATTCCGGCCAATTTTCGATCTGGACGGCCCTCCCCGCCGCGCTGATCATCGCCCTGACTTTTATCCCGCTACGGGATTATTTACAGGAAATTACCGACCAGCTTTTTTTCCACCGGACCATTGAATACCGGAAGGTCCTGCGGGAAGTAACCCACGCCCTCTCTTCGGTGACCGACCTCAAAGTCCTCTTCCGCCTGATTGACCAGACCGTCATCAAGGTAATGTGCATCAAAACCGCCGCCGTCCTCCTGCTCGAAGACAAAAAAGACCACTATCTGCTGGAAAAGACCAACGGCCTACCCCCATCGCTCGACGGGCTTGCCTTGCAAAACTCCAACCCTTTGGTCGCTTATCTAACCGAGACCAGGGAACAAGTCACCCTCGACGATATCAGTGAATCGTTCAACACCTCACGGGAGAAAGAGGAAAAAGAAAAATTCGCCGCCATCGCCGCGGAGATGGAACGACTCTCGGCCGCGCTCGCCGTCCCCTCTTTCGTCAAGAATAAACTGGTCGGGATCCTGACCCTGGGCGAAAAACTTTCGGGCGAGCCATATACAATGGAAGACATCGAGTTGATCGCGACCATGGCTTCCGAAGCCGGGATCGCCATCGAGAACGCGAAACTTTACCGGGACATCACCGAGACCAAGAATTACCTTGACTCGATCATCCAAAATACCGACGACGCGGTCATTACCCTTGACCTTGACGGCCACGTCCTCTCCTGGAACGCCGGCGCCGAAAAGATCTTCGGCTTGCCCCCCCAGGAAACGGTCGCGCACTATCCCCCCTTCCTAACTGAAAGCGAGACCAACGATTTCGTCAGCCGGATCAAGAACGGGGAAACAGTCCGGGCGATGGAGATCTATAAAAGGGTCCGGAACCTGGACAATTACCCACTATTACTGACTTGTTCACCGATCAAAGGGGGCGAGCAGATAATCGGCCTCTCGCTCATTATCAAAGATATTTTCGAGCTCAAGAAAGTCGACGAGACCAAAAAAGAATTTCTCTCGACGGTCAGCCATGAGCTGCGGACCCCCCTGACCCCGATCAAAGGGTACGTTTCGCTCCTTTTGCAGGGGAACATCGGCCAACTCGATCCGAAACAAAAAGAGGTCCTGGAAACCGTGCTGAAAAATACCAATCATCTGCACGACCTGATCGAATCGATCATCGACATTTCACGGATCGAGGCGGGCAAACCGTTGGAGATCGAAAAAGAACCGTTCTTCCTGGAAAAAACGATCAAAGAAAGCGTCGACAATTCGGCCTCGTCATTTTTCGCCAAAGGGATCACGCTGGCCTTTAATTATTCGGGTGGCGACCTGGCGATCCTCGGCGACCGGAAAAAGATCATCCGGGTCATGGATAACCTGCTGGGGAACGCGCTGAAGTTCACGCCGAAAGGCGGGCAAGCGAGCGTCACTCTGCAGCGGGAAGACAAGATGGTCAAGATCACGGTCAGCGACACGGGGATCGGCCTGGAGAAACAACATTATTATAAGATCTTCGAGCGCTTCTATCAGGTTGATGGCTCCTACACCAGGGCAACCGGCGGGATCGGCATGGGATTGGCAATCGCCAAAGAAATAATCGAAGCGCACAACGGGCGGATCTGGACGGAATCTGACGGGATCGGCCACGGTTCACGGTTCATTTTTACCTTGCCGCTGATCTAATACCAGGCGACGGTCTTTTGCAAGCCTTCTTTCATGTCGAACTTAGGGGCCCAGCCAAGTTCCCGGCCGATCTTGCGGCAATCGAGGACGCTGCGGAAAAGTTCGCCGGCGCGGGCCGGTTCGTAGGCGACCGGCCGGTCGAATTTGAAAAGCTCTTTAAGAAGCGCGAAGATCTGATTGACCGAGGTCCCCTGCCCGGTCCCCACATTATATATCTGGTTTTCCCCTTTATTT
>Ga0265297_10009100_pt1 | contig 12984 bp, 13 predicted proteins | sample Munlanlwell13791_FD_192502 | JGI IMG/M metagenome (GOLD analysis project Ga0265297, IMG submission 192502) | Leachate microbial communities from a municipal landfill in Southern Ontario, Canada - Leachate well 137-91 | ecosystem: Engineered > Solid waste > Landfill > Unclassified | place...
CTATGATTATAATTCCAATGTTTTACTAATTCTTCTTTTCCGAAAACCGATCTTTTGCGACATAATTCAATAAATTTTGTTTCTGACGGTATATTGGTAATTGTATTTTCCACGATACCGATTGTCGTGATAACTCCTTTATAATATCCTCCCGTCCTATAAAATATAATCAAATCTCCGGATTTCAAATTTCTTTCAATCGATCTCGATATAAATACTTTGGCGATGGCATTTCTAAACGGTTCGTTTTCAACATAATCCAAAGGCGATTCCGTATTGAGTATCGAATCGGGAAAAAGATCGGTATGATATTCAGGATAAATAGCGGACAAGAAGATATTTGATTTCCCCGACATAAAAGGGAATGTTAATTTCGGGTTGGAAGTATCTGCTTTTTTTGAAAAATCTCTGACATAGACTTTTTCTTCCCCGCCCACCCCGCGCTTTATCCCATAATAAGAGAATCCATAATCCTCGATGAGATGCATCAACATTTCCTGGCCGGTGGTTTTGCTGAAAATTGTTAAATATATTTCTTCAACATGAAATCTAACGGCATTATCAAAAATAATTTTTAGAAAACGCTCCCCAAGCTTAAAACCGTTTAAGCCGACTTTAAAAGTTCCAACTTTAAGCCTGCGTTTTGGATAAAATCGCGGGTCAATGTCATCATACCTTTCGCTGCCGTCATCTTCGAATTTTAAATACAAAAAAGCGACTATATTGTTACCCGCTTGGCATATATAAGCCGATTCATCGGATTTTTTATTGAACCATTCCTTGAATCCGGGATAATCGCTTTTTAAACTATCAAAAAATACATCATCGATATTTATATTCCCGAATAATTCTTTTTTTATTGAAAGAGTCTTGTAATCCGCGAACTCGGGACTTTCTTGTATCGCTTTCTCGAGAAAAGCCTCTATCGTGTAAATTTTTTCCGAAATTCCCAATAAACGCGCTTTTTTATGAATTTTTCTATCTTCGGTGATAAGCATGTCCGCTCTTCCGCAAAATATCTCATTAAGCAGCGCGGTATCGTTCTTATCATTTTCGGTTTTGTCGTCGCCGGAGCAAACATCCGCCACGGTTTTTTCTAATGGCGCCACGGTTTTCAAAATCGAATAATTGTTGATTTTTATTTTAAAAGTTTCTACGGACTTCGGGTTTATGTTTTTTTCTATTTCTTGAATCGTAATCGGATGCACGCATTTTTCAACTTTTAATTTATCAAAATATTTAAATAAAGTCCCGATGTCCTCGTTCACCGCGATCGACGCCTCTCTGTGAATTATGATATTCGTGTCCAGCAGAGCCTTCATATCATTTATTATACCAACCGGCAGCCAGCTTGGCAAAAATTAGTTATGCCTGTTAGTTATGCCATTTCGTTCCGATATATCGAAAATAGGTGTTGATATGATTGTATTATTTGGATACTATCTTAATGCAACGCAATGAGCGCAATGCTGGAAAAAAAGATAAACCAAAAATTTTGTTTAACAATAAATTCCTTGATATTCCATACATTCTGCTTCCAAGATCCAATAACGCTGCAGAGTCAACATTCCATGCACCGCTTGTTTTAGCCCAATCCCATATAATTTCGCGTTCATCCTGTTCGATAAAATCTGTGCCACAAGCGGTAATCCTCCGTCACCTTAATGTTCTCAAGCTGCTCAAAAAGCCCCAAATATAATTTTGCTCAGGATTCGCTCTCGTGAAACAAAAAAGAATTCAACAAATAACTCATCTTCTTGTCTGTTGTAATTTCATCCTTTAATATACTCTTTAATATCTGAAATTATAGAAACTAAATCAACAATTCGAATTTCTTCGCCAAGAATATAACCTTTTTTATCAAAACGCGATCTTTCTTTAATAGGATCTTCCCTTATCGGTCTTGGATAACCGAGCCTATCCAGCGTATATCTATTAACGATGCGATGAAATTTTTTCTTTCCTTCTCCTTTCTCAACTAAATATATGTGATCCCAGCCACTTATTCTTTTATCTTTGGGTTCCTTTTCGGTTTTTACTTCCCTAATTATTTCATTTTTAGTTTCTTTACCAGTATTTATCTCCTTTTTTACTAAATTTTCAGTTTCTTTAATTTTAGAAACTACCTCATCACAACAACTATCATTTTCACATCTAAGTGCGATATATTTGTCATCGTTATTATTGATTTCCCTCTTATATTTTCTTTCAATTTCTAGATTTTTAAAAAACACAAAAAGCGTATAACCACTTAAAATTATTCCAAAAATACCCAAGATATTTTTGCTGAAAAATTCTATAAATTTTGTTATAAAATAGCCCGCCCAAAAGAAAAAACTGGCAACTATTGAGAAACCAACAAATAATCCATTATAATTTTGATGAAAGCCGAAATGATGGCCAAGATAAAAAGCGTGGCAATAATTTCCAAAAATCGCCATATTAATAACTTGAAAACAACAAAACAACGAAACAACGAGCAGCACAATGATATAAAAGAAGATTTTTGACATTTTATTTTTATCAAAGTTTTCTTGCCTGATGATCCATTTATTCATTGGGATAGTTTTCAAATGATTGGCCGTATTCTTTGGCGTTGATGACGGTGTCGAAAAGGCCGATGTCTTCGCCTTCGTGTTTGTTGATGCCCGCGTAGGCCAAACTCGCGTCTTCGTATCGTTTAAATTTATAGACCGCGTCGTTCATCAGGGCTTTGTTGAAAACACCCAAGCTGATAAGCAGCTCAAAATCTTTTTGGGTTAACCCGGTAACTTTTTTGAACAATCCCGGCTCCAGCTTGGTGATTACATCCTCCAACGCTCTTTCCCTGTAATCCGTAAGATACATAAAAACAGGAATGCGGGTCGCGAACTTTATTAATTTTTCTTGTATTTGTTTTCGGACGCTTTTATATTCCTTTTCTTCCTCGGTGAGCTCTTTTTTCTTTTTCTCGGACAGCTCTTTGCCGTTTGCTTCCTTTTTTATTTTTTCCACGGATTCGGATTTATTAATAATGGTTTCAATATCCTGGTTTAAATTCCGAAAACCTTCAATGTTCATAAGGGCGTCCATTGCCGCGTCATTATCCATCAATCGCTTGAGCGTGCCATTGTCAACATTTACAAGAAGTGCGCTTTCCCATCGCCGCGCAAGCAGCGTGGCGGTAGTGCCGCTCATTGCCATATCCAAAACCCCGGCGGCGTCTATTTGCTTCATAGCGCTTCCGTCGTAAGCAAGCACCGGCAGGAAGCTTATAAATTCCGCGACTTTGGCTTCCGGATTGGTTTCGTTCACATTGAGCCGGCAGCTGTATTCCGCGATTTGCCGCAATGCCCGATTGGGCGCGAAATCAAAAACATAACACTCCCGTTTGATGATCTCTTCCTTGTTGGGCGAGATATTATCGGGATTCTTAACCGTCCATGGCGACTGGACGCGGAAAGCGGCCTGAAAATAGGTTTCGGGCGTGGAACAGCTGCGAAGCATAAAAATTCCCGCCCACGGCTTGACCGTCACGCCGGTTAGAAGCTTGCCGCAAGTTAAAGTGATGGTTTTGGACTCCAACGGATCATCCATAGCTTCCAGAACCGGCGGCAAGGCCTTTATACCGATACCGGCGTCCATCCCCGCCGCGACAACCACTTTATAACCTTTGTAAAAAATATTTTGCTTTTTCGCCAGCAAATTCCGCATCGCCGCGCACGAAGCCACGGACGGCAAAAACCAAAGCGTATGATTGAGTAAATTCAACAGTTCGGCGTGGGAATAAGGCAGAGGCGGCTTCTTGGCACCCAGCTTCAAATTATCAATCGTTGTTTCCAAAAAAGACCCGCGGATTAAATCAAGCCATTTTTGCACCTCGTCTTCATATTTGAATTTTGCTTTCGCGCCTTCGCCATCGGCGGAAAAAAATTCGTTCAAATCAAATTCGTTAAACTCGCCCTGCCGGGCGATATCAATGATTGAATCGGGAAGCTGGTAAGTCATCATCACCATGCGCGGAAGCGGCGCGTATGGATTCGGGCCGCCCTTTTCTTCCCACGATCCTTTCGCTTTTTGCTCGTCGGAATATGTCCAATTGTATATCTGCTCTTCAATAAATTCCCCGGACGCAATCGCCCGGAATGGCGTGCCCGAAAGATACAAATACGCCTGCGTTTCAATCGGCAGAATTTTTTCGTCAAGATCTTCCAACCCCTGCCCTTCGGCGAATTCTTTTTCTTTTTTGTCTTCGGCTTCAAAAAGCTCCTTGGCGTTTTCCCGCCACGCGCCATAATGGTATTCGTCAAAGATTATGCAATCCCATTTTGTTTTGTGGACCCATTCATTCTTGGTCTTTACGCCGCCCGTGCTTTTGTTTTTGCCCAAATAATCTTGGAACGAACCGAAACAAACAAACGGCTTCTTTTCATCGATATCTTTATGCCAAAGCGTATCCGGCGACGCGGAAATAAACTGCCATCCTTGGAAATCAATATGCTCTTTCAAATCATCGTCCCACGCGCTTTCAACCGCGGGCTTGAAAGTCATCACCAATATCTTTGCCCAACCCATTTTTTTGGCCAGCTGGTAAGCGGTGAATGTTTTACCAAAACGCATTTTGGCATTCCACAAAAAATGAGGAGTTTTGCCGGGATTTTCTTTTTTATAGTTTAAAAAGTAGGCGGCCGTTTTTTCCACTGCTTCTTTTTGCTCCGGACGCATCTTAAAATCCAGTCCGCGGGATTCAACGCTGATTTTCCGCTCTCGGATATCATTAATGGCCGATCTCACATCTTTGACCGAACACTGAAACCACTCGCCGTCTTCTCTTTTTAGACTGCGGCGGCTCAAATGCCGGTGCACTTCGTGATCCGTGAAAGCCGTGCCGTCGCTTCTGACCGCATCCTCAACCAAAACAATCCGGTATTCCACCCGGATCGTTTTTAACTGCTCGGCCACCCGATTTTGCGCACTGCGAACAGTGTAACCGACTTTGAGCAATCCTTTATGCGATTCCACGCCCACCAGCTCATAGGCGTATATCGTCGGCTTTACATCCGGTTTTTGCGGAAAAAAATCTTTGCTCATATTAATTCATCGGCCGTATCATTGATTCAATAAAATCAATTTCTTCTTTCGTAAGTTTATATTTTCTGTACAATTTTTCGTCTGTCCACGGTTCGGAAAAATCTTGCATTGGAACGAACGAATAAACACCCCTTGGAGCATTCTGCGTATTTTTTTTAAGTAGGACTAAAAATCTAAAAAAATTAGTATTGATGTATCCAATAACATTTTTAGCAAATTCCTCTTTTGCAAATGGTCCTACTAATAAATATGTCTCAGAACAACAAGAATTTTTTTCTCCCAAAAAAGGTTTCGACAATACTCTATATGGAAATGCCCCACGCTCCCCATAGGCTTTTGCAATATATACTTTATACTTACCAATAAAATCTATATTTTGTTTTATATCCGCTTTGTTTATGAAACCATCATCAGGATAGGAATATATTTTTATATAATTATCTTTTTTATCCTTAGCAGGCTTAATAGAAGCAATAATTCCAAATGGTTTTCTTGGGCTTATTAAATCAATAAAACTTTTTTCTTTTTTTTCTTGAATTTTTCTTACAATTAAAATTGCTTCATTAAATCTGATAAAAGTATCACCGTTACCCTCTACTAGCGGCCTTATCAATGATGACTTTTTAGTCCCCTGTACCGATACTACTTCACAATTACCACTATTATTTTTTTCCCATAAGAAATAACAAATTCCACCGGAAATATCTACACCCGGAAAACATTCCGTAGAATCGAAATAATCAACCAATTTACACAATCTTTTGTCGGACAACATCTCTGCTCGAAAATCATCCAATCCTTTCCCGCCTGCAAACCAACGAGACGGGATAATCATTGTCAAAAATCTAGGATTTAATTTTTTTGCCTGTTCTACAAACTTGTGATAGATGGGTATAGCGCTTGTCCCCATACCCCCCTTATCATTCAACTGATAGGGCGGGTTGCCGATAATTACATCGAATTTCATATTTTTGATTTTATTGGGTAAATTATTGTGGATGAATTGATAGGCATGAGTTTCCAGCCCTTCTTCGCGCTCATATTCCGCTTGGCTGGCACCGCAAAAGGAGCACCGTCCGTTTTCCCAATTATGATCGGTCGCGTCAAAAAATATGTTGCCCTTCTCGCTGTCAAAAATATTAGTTACCGAATATTTTCCGTTGGCCGTTTTGGAACAATACAAACTTCTCCTTGAAAGAAGCGCGGTCAATTCCGTAATTCCAATGCCAAAAAGCTGTTTGCCGTAAATATGGTCAATCCTTTTTTGAGTATCGGGAATTTCATTTTTTAGTCCTTCAAGCAATCTTTTGGCGATTTCCCGAAGGAACACGCCGGATTTGGATACGGGATCAAGAAAGGTTGCGTTTTTATCGCGCCAAATTTCTTTTGGCAGCAAATCCAATATCTCGTTGGCCAATTTCGGCGAAGTAAAGACCTCGTCACTGCTAAGGTTTGCCAAGCACGAAAGAACATCGGGATTGTAGTTATCTTTAACTTTCATAAGTATTGAGCGATAAATAATGGGTCAAAGGAAATTCCTTAACCGGCATCGGCGAAAAAACCGCCTCTCCCGTGTCCGAAATTTCTTTTTTTGCGAACAGCGTTGGCGTGCGCGGATCAAATTCGGCCAATTCGGCAAATCGAAAATCCCGCCTTTTCACCATTCCGCCGTTCGCAAAAGACCATTCCGAAAAGGTTATATAATCTTTGCGATCCGGACTCTTCAATGAAAGCGCGTCTCCATGCAGGATATTTCTCTTTAACACGAAACGAATGCTTTCCCGAAATTCGTTTTTGCACGCGCTCCCGAAAAGCTTGGTATAACCGCCGTTTAGAATATCGTAAAGGCGGTTGATGCATATTATTACATTATCCGCCAAAAGTTCAACCCCGTAGATGCTGCTCGCCGCAGCCAGCGCCATCCGCTCAAAATCGGCCTGGCTGGCACCGTATCTTTTTTTGACAATGGCAAGCTTCCTTTCCAGAACCGGCGCCAAAAAATTACCGGTGCCGCAAGCCGGTTCCAAAAACCGCGACTCTATCCTCTCGGTTTCGCCCCGAACCAAATCCAGCATCGCATCCACCTCCCTCTCCTGCGTGAACACCTCCCCATGGTCTTTAACCCTCTGCCTTGAGGTAATTTGTTCGTTTTTCTCGCAATTTCCCATATCGCCATTTTATTTATATATAGATTTTGACAGTTCGTAAATTAACAAGTTCATAAATTCAGCTGGTGGCAATAAGGACATTCGCTACTATCTACAGATCCTAATAATGTTGGGCTACTCTTGGTTTTTAAATATCCCATGCCACAATTAGCACACTGCTTTAGACTATTAAGATTATTAATTCCGCCATAATAATTAGAATTTTCTAAAATATTCATACCGGATGGTGCCGTAAATGCCGTTAAGCTATTTAAGGCCCCTTGCCTATATGCAGTTTCTTGCTGTAATTTTTCAATTTCCGCGTTTAATTTTTTCATTTTCTCTTTCGCTTCTCCCATAGAAGGATTGCCCAGTATTTTTTCTATTTCTTCTTTTTTCTCTTTTATAATGGCCGACCAATCTCTGGCAATCCCTGCTTCTTTTATAATGAGATCTCTTTGCTTTTTAATTTCTTCCCGATATGCCCGGATATCTTTATCCACCCAAAATTGTCGGAGAGTAAAAAAGGCGATTACTATTGCCACAATCACACCAAATACTGTCGCGATCATTGAAATAAGTGTCATTAAACTATCGATCTTGGCACTTGGATCTTGGTGATATTGCAAAAAAGCTCCCCTATCCTGCGCGAATGCTATTCCGCAAGAAAACAATAAAAGAAAAATAATTAAGCCAAAAATTGATTTTTTCATACATTACTTGCTAATTTTTTTATGGCCGATTTCAATTTCTGTATTTTTTAACAAACTGTTAAAAAATGAATTCAAATCTTCACTCGACGGATAAATACTTCTACCGTCTTTTACCTTAGACATACAATTCTTATGAGCAACTACGGCCTTATTTTCCTTTCCTTCCCTGTCGTTCCAAAAAATCATACTTTGATTATCTCTTTGATCAATTATAGCTTCTCCGCATACTTGGCAAACTAAAAAAGGCTTGGTGATCCCATTATTTTCAATATACGCAAACCCATTTATTGCTATTCTCATATTTTTATTTAACGCTTATTTTAATAAATTTCGACCTTTACCCCATACTCTCATTATAATGTCAAAAATCATGTCCGCAAAATAAAATTTCCCTTTTGAGATACAAAAACATATAAAAATGCGCAACCGCTTGCGCTGTGTAGCCGCTTATGATATATAATAATTGTCTTTCAGTTTTATCCATAAAACTGAAAGGGTATTACATCCAAGAACAACCTTCCGCGAGGAGGGTTGTTTTGTTGTTAACTGTTTTTATCGCGGAACTTCAAATCGCGACCCCAAATATCCGCTTCAATATCGAGAACATCAAAATAACCGTTTCCGCCGGTTCGCAATTCCTGGGAAATATTATTTTTCGATGAAAAAACATACACTTCCCTGTCGCGATTTTTCAAATAACTAACCAACGCCAAAAAATCGGCATCGCCGCTGAAAAGCACGGCAATATCGTATTTATCAATATGATGCAGCGCGTCAATCGTTATTTCAACATCCATATTCCCCTTTTCTTTAATCGCGTCCCCGTTTCCCTCGGCAATATGAATGCGTTTCAATTCTTTTTTAATAACCGCAAATCCCAATCCTTTTTTAAGAAAAGTAAAAAATTTGTGTTTGCTGTCGATACTGTAAGAACGGGTTCCATCGGCGGGATATGCCGTATAATAAAAAACCTTGATCTTACCGCCGCTGAATTTCTCTTTCAAATAGGCCGGCAATTTTTCATAATCAAAAAACCTGCCCTTCGCTTTTTGTGCCTGCCAAAGGTTTGACGCGTCGATAAAAACATAAATTGTTTTGTTGCCATCCTGATTCATGTTATTCTCTTGCGCGTTAATTATTCCACCCAATCTGAAATTACGATATTTTTGCCTTGTTTTTTAACCACCACTTTTTGTTTTTCTTTCCAGCCCAATTCAACGATAAAATCGCGCGGGATGGTTACGGCCAGCGAGGTTTTGCCGCTTTTGGCAAGTTTGCGGATATTTTTATCTTCAATTTTTCGGTTCATATTGCAGTCCTTATTTAAATACTGATTTAAATCAGTACCTTTAAGTCATTAGATTCAATCTACCTCCTTTGAGCCATTTTTTCAATCGGTTACAAATAAACAAATAGTCACCAGCCCTAAAGCAAAAATAACCAAAAAACCACCGCAAAAAAGGTGGTTTTTCAGTTGCTTTTCAAGCAACCCCTCCCGGTCACTTGAATTAGCACAGTCTGGTGCGCCCGACAGGAATCGAACCTGTAGTCTTCAGCTTCGGAGGCCAATATTTTATCCATTAAACTACGGGCGCAAGTACATCCCGCCTGCTGGCGGAATAATTTTCAAACAAATTCAGAAATCAAATCAGATTCAACGCTTCAAAGTTGGCGATAAATTCATCTTTGGCGCCATTGTTAACGATTTCATAGTCAGCCATTTCCATGCACCCTTTCACATTCTGCCCCAAAGCGATCCCCGATTCCATTTCCCGCGCTTCATTGCGCTTGAATTCCTCAATCGAACTTTCGTATTTGTCCCTTTTCCTTTCGGAGACCCTTTTGAATCTGACTTCCAGCGGCGCATTGACCGATATTAAAATAAAATCACCTCCGGCCGCGAGAGTTTCAACTTCCCGCGGATTACGGATGCTGGTGATCGCGTAATTTCCGCCTTTTTCCATTTTGGCCAGCGCTCGCGCGGCCAAAAATCCCGCGCCTTCTTTTTCCCGCAACTCGTTGCCCACATTATACAGATTGTCGCGATCGATTTCCAATCCCCTTTCCCTCAGTTCTTCGCGGATGATATCGGAGAGCGAAAAATGTTCAAATCCCTTTGAAACCAAATACTCCGCCAAAGTGTCTTTGCCCGCGGCCGACGGCCCGGTGATACCGATTCTCATATCTTGCCGCTGGCGCAATTATGCGCCGTCAATTAAAACGAATAACAACCTGCTAATTATGCAATTTTTTAGCGACTATGTAAAGATTACCTTCTTTCGCGCCGAAAGATGTCGCGCCATTTTTTTCGATTTCAAATCCGGACGCGGCAGCCAGTTCCCTCAATTCCCGCAAAGCAAACGCATGATGGAAGCGCTCATACTTGTTCTGCCAAGCGATGAAAAAATCGCCAAAATCCAATTTTTCCAACCCCGCGGCAATTTTAAATTGGGTTTTCGCGAAATTTTTCAGCCGCTTCCATTGTTTCGCCTTTATCATTGTCTGCGGGCGCAAATCCCAAACTGTCGCAACCAGAATTCCGCCGGGTTTTAAAACCCGGCGCGCCTCTTTGAAGAAAATCTTCCGGAATTCTTTTGAAGGAATATGGTGCAGCGCCGCGATCGAAACCGCCAGATCAAACTCATTGTCTTTGAACGGCAACGCCAGCGCGTCGGCAACCGCGAATTCAGCGCCGGGAAAACTTTCGCGGGCGATCGCGATCAAGTTTCGCGAATTATCAATGCCGAAATATTTCCCGCCTCTTTCTTTGAAAAACGGATAAAAACGGCCGTTGCCGCACCCGATGTCCAAAACCGAATCCCCTTCTTTAAAATTTCCTTCTGCCAGCGCCGCCATTTCCGGCCAAAGATAGCTGCGCGTCTGCGCAAATGCCCCGGAGAAGCTGTCATAGTTGTCCCGGTTTTGCGCCGATAATCTGGCCGCGGTTTCTTTATCCATTTTCCCTTAATTTTTTACTTTGCACTTTTCACTTTCCGTTTTGCGCTTTAAGCTTTGCGCTTTATCCATAGGTTGCCAGCTTTTTTATCTCGTATTTTTCCAGGCGCGCGACCGGGATCTGGTCAACCTGGTTGTCGCCCTGGCTGATGATCAGCCGAAACCACGGCGTGTAAATATCCGGATTGGCTTTCATATCATCGCGGATGTCGGAAAATGCCATCCATCTCCAATCATCAGCTTCTTCGCGGTTGATCAGCGGTTTGCCGTCAAACTGGCCATAAAGAAGATGGTCGTATTCGTATTCGGTCAGATCGCCAATCCTGACTTTGTAAATGAATTCCACGCCGGTTTCTTTGACCGGAGTCGAAATACCCATTTCTTCTTTCAGCCGCTTTTTTGCCGCCATCAGCAAGTGCTCCCCCGGAGCCGGATGGGAACAGCAAGCATTGCTCCACTGTCCCGGGCAATGGTATTTGTTCGCCGCCCGCTTTTGCAGCAGCATTTCTTTTTTGGAATTGTAAATCAAGACGGAAAAACAGCGGTGCAAGACGCCGCGGCGGTGCACATCCATTTTTTCGCCGGTCCCGATCGGATTATTGTCTTCATCGACAAGAAGAATATCGTCAGGCATAATTTCAAAGTTCAAATTTCAAATGTCAAAAAATATTCTGCATTCGATTTCGACGCTGGAAATTTTGATTTTGACATTTATTTGAAATTTGTCATTTTGATTTTGACCTTTTTATTCGCGGATCTCGAATATTTTGTGCGGTTCGTGGGCGCCCTTGATCAGGCGCACTTTGTTCTCCATAACCCCCATATAAATCGCCAGCAGTTCTTTGGCGCGCATATTCGCCAGGTTGTTTTCCGGTTTTTCCCTGACTTTAACGTTAAACGCATCCGCGCCGACCCGGGTTACTTCCTCTTCTTTAACTCCCGGAAACACATGAACCTTGATAAGCATAAAAATAATTTAAAGTGTAAATATCAAAAATCAAAATGAAAAATTAAAATACAATATACTAAATACCAATTTTAACATTTTGTATTTTAATTTTTCATTTTGATTTTTCAATTTTCAATTTTGTCGACAATTGCCCGCAAGCCGCTTTTATCCCTCGCCCGAAACGGTAGCGTTCGGTAACCTCGATATGGCCGTCCTCCAAAATTTTCTTGAATGACTTGGTTCGTTCCGGCTCGGAGGGATTGAATGCTCCGGTCGGGTTATAGCGGATCAAATTGATAAAAGCCAATTTCAACGGCATATGGTTTTTAATAAGTTCGACCAGCTGGCAAGCGCACTCGTCGGAATCGTTAACGCCATCGATCATTATGTATTCGAACATCACCCGGCGGTTGGTGTTCTTGCTGTATCTTAACACGGCTTTAAAGATTTCGTCTATTGGATATTTTAAATTCGCCGGCATCATTTTCGACCGCAAAACATCGTTTGGCGCGTGCAGCGAGATCGCCAGGTTCACCTGCACCGGCTCATCGATCAATTTTTCGATCCCTTCGGTAATCCCCGCCGTTGAAATTGAAATATGCCGGCCGCCGATGCCAAGGCCGTTACCATCGTTCATCATCCTCACCGCCGCGATCACATTATCATAATTCATGAACGGTTCGCCCATTCCCATAAAAACGATATTGGTAACCCGCTGGCTTTCCTTTTTCAGGATACGGCCGAATATCAAAACCTGTTCAATGATTTCCGATGCGGTCAGATTGCGCTTGAATCCCATCTTGCCCGTGGCGCAAAAAATGCATCCCATCGGGCAGCCGACCTGCGACGATACGCACACCGTGTTGCGTCCGCCCTCATGGCGCATCAAAACCGTTTCCACTTTCAACCCGTCGGATAAAGCCAGCAACGCCTTCAAAGAATCGCCCCCTTGCGCGGAAAATATCTCCGCGTTTATCCCAAGCGGAAAACTTTGCGCCAGATAACGGCGCAATTCCTTGGGAAGGCCTTGAGCCTGGTTCCAATCATCGATCAATGATTTAATAACCGCCGCCCGCGCCTGTTCAAACCGATAGGCCGGCTGCCCGGCCAATATTTCTTCCAGCTTGGTAAAATCCATGATTTAATTCAA